>Ga0070741_10003740_pt1 | contig 36882 bp, 25 predicted proteins | sample Coa_R1_4_FD_66440 | JGI IMG/M metagenome (GOLD analysis project Ga0070741, IMG submission 66440) | Surface soil microbial communities from Centralia Pennsylvania, which are recovering from an underground coalmine fire - Coalmine... | ecosystem: Environmental > Terrestrial > Soil > Unclassified ... | reverse complement strand
AGAACCCGACCGCGGGATCGACAGTGAGTCCGAAGAGCCGCCTGGCTGTTGCGTACCCGGAAGAATCGACATTGGCGGCCCAGTGCTCAATTGCGGATCTGTCATTGAGACCTTGGAGGTACATCGCTTTCCGAGGATCTGATACCGTGGAGCCATCTGGTGCGTGCCTCGATGCCCTCGGCAAGAGCTTCAATCAAACGCATTCCCTCTCCTGCCGCGATGTTCGCCTGCTCTGTCAGGTAGCGACGCGCCAGCGCGTCCTCTTTAGCCTTCAGCAGAATTTGTGCGGTGCGCTCAATATCCGGCTGTGCGGCTAACTGCCGGGACTCAAATGCCGTGAGCACCGCGCTCACTTCCGGCAGGAACGAATCGCGATGTTCGTCCACCAGATACAGGAGGCGCTTGACGGCACGGTTCACGTAGCGAGTGGACTCGACACCCTGATCCGTCTTTTGAATACTGGACCGGTCAGCCTCTCCAGCGGTGAGATAGCGATGGCGCCGATACTCCGGCGGAACCGTCTCGACGCCGATCCGCCACGGAACAAATGCCGCTGTCAGTGGCGGGCCCGGCGCGATCCAGAGCGTACGCAAATCCGGATGAATGCCGGCTCGAAGATGCGCAACCTGGCCATACCCCGACGAATCACGGCCCGTGATATGCAACTGCTGCATCAGGAGCTGCACATCCACCTTGCCTGCGGCCGCGCGGATAGCAGCTTCCACCCTGGGCGCCTCTTCGGCCGTCACACTGCCGGACAGACGCGGCCGGCAGTAAACGCTGATGACGTTGAACGGTTTGCCTTCGCCAGGTTTGTACCAGCCCTTCTCAACCGCGAAGGATACGAAGTTGTCGGAAGCCAGGTAGTCCTTGCTGCTGTGTAGATCCGTGGGCAGCTCCTGCACATACCCGAATCCCGTATAGCCGCGCCAGTTCAGCCAGACTTCATCCGGACCGAGCCGCCGGGCGACCCAGAGGCCCTTTCCTCCCGCGAACGTAAGCAGAACCCAGCCTTCGTTCGGATCGGCAAATATATGCGAATTGCCGCCATATGTGAAATCGCCGTATCGCTTGATGAGATCGACAGAAATATCGACCGCCTCACGCGCGGTTCGCGCCCGCTCGAGAGCAATCCGCGCCACGTCGCTATAATTCAGGCCGCGCTGCGGGTTCGGCGTCATCTCCACCAGCTCGCGCCGCGAGCCCAGGGCCACATCACGCACGGCAAGGCCGTGCTCGTTCATCCCGCCATTAGTTAACGGCGCCGGCAAGCCCGAGTAAGAGGAATAATCCATGGAAATGTAGCGGAACGTCTCTCGCGCCTGTGGAATGTTAATCAGTTCGCCGGGAAGCCGCGAGGTCGCTATGCCACCAACGGAAATCGTCGTACCCGTTGGGTGCTGCCGCCGCGGAGCGATCACCAGCCAATGACTCGAGGGCTCATCGCCGAATCCCGCAAGCAGGACGCTCTTATCTTTTGTGAGGTTCTTGCCGACATAGATTGAAACGCTGGCGAGCACAGCATGCGGGCTTGTCAGGCTTAGAAGGACACAAGCAAGGATCGAGATAAAACGCATGGCACGACTGGTCATAAAAGTTGCCGCGGTTCGGTATGCATCCATTGCTTCTGAAAGAACGAGTGGCCGTTTCGGGTCACGTAGATATTGATGATGAGATGAAAGGCGGTCTCCGTGGCGCGGATAGAACTCTCCGCCACCACTTCGATCACGCCGTCTTCGCGCCGGATCGCGAGCTTGTGCGTCCCTACGATGGACGCCTGCGCAGGATTATCGTCGGATGCTGAGCAATGAAACTCGCTATGCGAGGACACGGTTCCCATGTTCTGATCGAGCACGGTCGATCCGCCCGACCGAAACACGACCGTCGCTGCGTTCTTCAATTGATCGAAGATGACCTGCTGCATCGGTTCGACGGCGCTCGCACCGGGAGTAACCACCCGGCGCAAGACAGGCGGGGGAAGGAATTCGGGCGGCGCGGCTTCGGATTTTCGAACAACCGGCAGCACGACCCGGGACACATGCGACCCTCCCCGGTGGATCCGGTTGCGAGCCGGATAGGGAGTGGGCCACAGATTTGGAAAGTCGCTGCTGGAGATGGACAGCCGAAGGCGGTCGCCGCGCCGAAGGATCCAGCCAGTGGGCGCCATTGGGATCTTTAGCTCGTAGATCTCACCCGGTTGCATCGGCTCGGGGTTGGTCAGTGTGTTTCGGCGGCTCCCGTTCATCGCGCCGTCGGTGATTAGCGTGGAGTGTCCGTCTGGCGATACGGCGGCCAGCTTAGCGACGAATGCCGCGACCCTGGCACTCGAGGACGCATAGACGATCACCTGCGGCCATCCAAGGATGTGCGCCTCCTCTTCGAAAACAGGGCTCGTGTAGACGAGCGACCGCGCCTCGTCCTGCCGCTGGTCGTCCGCCAGATAAAAATGAATCGATCCAGCGGACCAGTAAGCGTTGTTCAATCCTACGGTTGCCTTGTACTCGTATTCATCGAAGTGCTGCGCCGAGCTGGTAGTGGATGGGGAACGAGCCAGTCGCCGGTCTTCCGAGAGATAAAAAACTGACTCGCTCGCGCCGGCCGGCGGAAACACCGAGTCGGCTCGCCAAACGCCCGGCAGGTTGTCTATCCGCCGATCCGGTTTCCAAGTCTCTTGCATATAAACCTGAAGCGACGGCTCCGTCATGATGCCGGTATTCTCGCCACGAAGCCAGTGTGCAAAGAACCGTGTCGCTTCATTCATCCAATCAATCCGTGGACCGGGAGTGGACGAGTTCGGCTGAGTATGGACCCATGGACCCATTAACAGTTTCTTGGGCCCTTTCAAATTCACGAACGTTCGTAGCATGGCGTTACTGTATCCGTCATGCCAGCCGCCGATCAGGAACACCGGAACCTGGATACGTCCATAATCCGGACGAAGGGACCCGTTTTTCCAATACGGCCCATCCACCTGATGCTTGATCCATTCGAGCAGGTACGGCGTGTTGTTTTCCAGCCGCTCTTTCCATAACTCAGCCCACTTTGCTCCGGCAAGCTCGGGAAGCGGCGGGAGTGCATTCATCGCGACCATCCAACCGCCGTAGGTGCCGACGTCATAGTACATGCGCATGTTGCCGCCTCGATCGTAATGACAGTCGTCCGTATAGCGATCGTCGGTAGCGTAGAGCGGGACGACTGCTTTCAAATGAGGCGGACGATGGGAAGCCACCTGAACCGAAGTGAAGCCGCTGTAGGAAGTCCCCCACATGCCCACATTGCCGTTCGACCAAGGTTGGCGCGCGAGCCACTCCACCACGTCGAATCCGTCGAGTTGCTCCTGCAGCCGGTATTCATCGGTGTTGACGCCTTCCGATGTGCCCGTGCCGCGGGCATCCAGCCGGACGGAAACAAAACCGCGCTCGGCGAAATAGTAGTGATCGGCTGCCCCGCCGCGGCCAATGTCGTCCTTGCGGTAGGGGTGATACATCACGATCGCCGGGAATTTGCCCGCGCCTTCGGGAAAGAAAAGGTCCGCTGACAGCCGCTTGCCATCCCGCACCGGAATCATTACGGCACGATCATTACGCACCTTGTAAATCGGTTTCATCACGACTGGTTTGGCTTCCAGGGTCCCGGTTCCCATGAACCAAACCGCGAACGCCGCAGCGGACCGGGAGATCCGCATAAGGTGAGTGTGATTCATCAGTCAGAACTCATACCGGAGGGCAAACTGCATCTGTCTCGGGTCGTTCAACACATTGGTGTACTTTCCAAAGCTTCCTACAGAGGTCAGAGACAGACTGAGTGACCGGGGATCGAAGCGGACTGAATTCAGCAAGTTGAAAGTCTCCCACCGGAATTGAAGCGTGTGCCGTTCACTGTACGGCATGACAAATCTCTTGCCGACGCCGAGATTGATGAGAAAGGTCCCATCGCCGCGGAGGGTATTCCGGCTCCCGGAACTGCCCACGAGCGTAAAGTCGAACGACTGGCGGGCTATCGAAGGGTTGGGAAAGATGTTCGGGCCGCTCTCTCCCACGATCGCCGGTGCGTTTTTAGTCGTCTTTTGCTCGGGGCGGCTGATCTGTGTGGCATACGGTGCTGGTCCCCAACTGGTAGGCCAGACGGATCCATCGCTTACTGCTCCCACCAGGCCGGAAGTCTGGAACCAGCTTCCGCTCAACTGCCACCCTCCGAGTATCGCCTGAACCATGCCCGGAGCGGAGTTCGCGAACCGCTTGCCTCGCCCGACGGGCAATTCCCAAATCGCAAATGCGTTAGCCGCATGGGTCACATCATAATCCGATACTGCCCTTATCTCTTGAGGGTCCCAACTGTGCGGCAGCACTCCGTACGTCCGGGCAGGGTTGCTGTTCAGGTCGATGGACTTGGACCAGGTGTAGTTGAAATCAAACCGCAGATCGCTGCCGAGCCTCTTGCGCACTGTCCATTGCATGGCGTGATAGTTCCCGCGGCCATCGGTGGTATAGGCGTTATATGTGGCAACCTGCTCGTTGAATAAGGCAAAGGGCCCAAACCGGCTGCACGACGGAGCGCAATTAATGTCGATGTCATAAGTGACGGCGCTGGTGTCGACATTGTAAGCCCGGAACACATTGTAAATGGCCTGCGTAGCCGTCAACCCCTTTCCAGCGGCGCCAGGCCACAGGTTCTCCCAATACGGAATGGGGCCGACTTGGTCGACTGGCACGTTACGGCGCCAGAGACTCAGCATCTGGCGAGCGGCCTGGATATAGGTTACTCCGCTTGCGTTATCTTTGAGATCGGTATGGAGCGCCAGATCACGGTTGAGCAGGGAACTGCGCGCCAGCCTGCCCACATAAGCGGCCTGCACAAACAAGCCGCCTCTGAACTCGCGCCCGACACTAAAATTCATGTTCATGCTGTAGGGGTAGCGCAACCCTTGATCGATGTTACTAATGAGGGCTTGGATACGCGGTGCTTCCTGGGGGAGGCCTCCCGGCGGTGCCGGACGGATTAGCTGCGGAGGTATGTCGAAAGCGCTCGTAAAGCGCGGCGCGGTCACCGAGCTGAGAGTTCCCGCGGAGTTCGTGATTGAGGACGACAGCCCGAATGAGGCGACGTTGCTCAGCGTGGCCATGATGGGCTGGCCTAACTGGTCGTAAAACACGCCCCAGCCCGCGCGGATGGAGGTTCTTCCCGGGCCTCCGGTCAGCCAGCGCACCCAGCCCCGGTCTGAAGATGGACTCCAGGCAACGGAAAAGCGCGGCGCCAGATTTTTCTTGTGGTACGGATAAATGGGCGCTCCGCGGGGATCACTCGCTGCAACATAGACAAGGGGAGGGACTTCGGACTGAGGGCGTCCCTGCTGACCGAGCCAGTACCGCAAGCCACTCCACTCACCCAATTTCTGATTGAGCGAAACCTGCAGGCCATTCACTTCTTTCACGGGCGGCGCAAGTAAGTATCGAAGACCGAACGAGAGAGTGAGCGAACGACCCACTTTCCACGTGTCTTGGCCGTAGAACTCGTATTCCTCATTGCCGAAATTGCGGGCCAACGGCGTGCCGACCGGAATCACCGTGCCGTCCAGTTGATAGTTGTATCGGGCGGTACCCCGCGGGATCACGCCCAGAGCGTCGCCCACCGCCCGCCGATAGGGGCCATTGAAACTGCGGTCCAGGTCAGGCACATCATACTCGGACGCGGAACCTCGCAGCCAGCCCTGCCACATATCGACGGTGTGAAATGAATTGGCGTAGCTCAGCGAACGGTTACGAATCCGGCGCACGGCGCCCCCAAACCGCCACTCATGTTGCCCCCGATTCCATGTCAAGTCCTGGCCCCAGTGGTAGGAAGGGATGATGCGCGAAACACCAAGTGTGGTCGCAAATCTGCTGTCCCAGCCCTCTGGAACGACAAGGCTTCGAGTCTGTACGCCCGTGTCCTCGAATCCCGCGCGGGTGAGCCCAAAGCGAGTGGTGGTGATCAGGTTGGGCCGCCAGACGGCATTCCAGCCGGCTGCGAAACCCTTGGTGTTGTCCAGTGCCACCGAATTTGGAGGATCACCCGGAAACTGGGGCACGCCAGTCGTGTTTTCATTCTGAAGATTACCCCGCCAAAACACGGTGTGCTTGGAGCCCGGCACGTAATCGAAGCGCGACGTGTAAAGGTTATACCTGGACTTTTGCGGCGCCGTGAAACGGAAACCTTGGATGTTCAGCCCGTCGCCTACGGTGAAATCGTTGGGCAGCGGGTAGGACTGCATGTACTGCAGAAAGGCGGCGTTAACTCCAATCCCAGCCGGATCGATTCTGGTTTTGAGATCGTCGGGAGTCAGACGCCCGACGGTACCCGCGGTTGTCCTGTACTGAACGATTCCCTGGCGGAATTCGGCCGACGGTACCTGCCGCAAGACGCCGGTACCGCTCCGATCCCGGCGGCCCTCATAATTTAGAAAAAAGAACAAGCGGTTCTTTTGAATCGGGCCGCCCACGGCCGCGCCGAACACGTCCACTAGAAGCGCCGGGCGTCGAACGCCGGTCTTGTTATTGAAAAATGAATTCGCCGAAGTTGCCGTATTGCGATGGAAGTCGTAGAGGGAACCATGCAGTTCGTTGGTTCCGCTCTTTGTCACCAGCGCAATCTCCGCACCTGAGGTGCGGCCCTGGTCGGCTCCTGCATTCGCGGTTGTTGTACGAAACTCGCTCACCGAATCCAAGCTAAGCCGGATCACGGAGGTGAATGCTCGGCGCTGATGATGATCGTTGACGTCGATGCCGTCGAGAGTCACATTCGCCTGGTCGGCCCGCCCTCCATTCACAGAACCGTTGCGATCATCCGTAGTGGATGCGGTAAACGCCGTAACACCAGGCTGGAAGGTGAGCAGACCTACAACGTTGCGGAGATAAAGCGGTAACTGGAGCACCTCTCTAGTCCCAACAGCGTTTCCGAGAGAGGCATCGGTGGTGTTTACCTGGATGGGCTGCGCATCCACGGTCACCGTCTCGCTCACTCCCTTCAACTGCTGAAGCGTGATGTTGACGGTGGCCGGCGTGTTTACGGCTAACTCGAGGGGATCGACGACGACGTCGGCAAAGCCGGCCGCCTTAACGACCAGGCGGTATCTTCCGGGAGGTATTTGAGGGAAGCCATAGCGGCCCACCTCGTCTGAAACCGCGGGTCTGGTAACTCCCCTGTTGATGTCCTCGAGCGTGATGCTTACGTTCGGCACCACCGCGCCAGTCAGGTCGGATACACTGCCGGATAACGAAGTCAGCGCCTGACCATAGATACCGGCGCAGACTATGGAAAGCAAGGTGCAAACGATCGCGGCTTGGCAAAGAGTTTTGGAAAGCCGCTGTCCTGTGCCACGAGAGCGTCGGCCTTTATTATTCATAAGCTGACCCTCCTGCATTGGGCCGAGAGGTTGCCCTCTGGGTGCATTGTGGTTTGCCGGAACTGCAGCACCCGTTCCTGCCGCAGGCCGGCGTTGCTCAACCTACAGTTTGTTTTGGCGAAGTTACCAGCAGGGGACCGGTGGTGTCAAGGGGTCGAATTGGGTCTGTCGGGCCCGACCGTTGGTGAAGCTGAAAGAGGCCGGAGACAAGGCCGTCATTCACGGACTGCGCGGGCGCCTTCGAACCGGCGGATGAGCGAGCCGACGCGCGAGAAACGCGGTTCGGATTCTCTCGCAGGAGGTATACCGAGGATTCGGGCCGACACTGCCGAGCGAGTACTGGGGAAGAAGCACAAGGTTCAGATCGGGTGCGAGACGCTGCGGCAGATCATGATCGCTGCCGGGACTGTGGCGCAGCCGGACGCAGAAGGTGGAAGCGGTACATCATGGCGGCCGCGGCGAAGCTGCCGGGGCGAGCTGGTACAGTAGACACCTCCGAGCACGACTGGCTGGAAGGGCGTGGCGAGATCCACATGATCGAGACGCCACGAGCGAATTGACGGCCCATTTTCGTGCGCCACGACTCGACCGAGGAGAACATGCGCCTGCTCTGGAGCTACCTGGAAAAGCACGGACGACGAGTGGCGTTGTCCACCGACAAGGCGAGTTTGTTTCAAACCGCGCCGAAGGTCCGGCGCGACGAGAAACAACTGCCGCGCGGCGAGCGGGAGCCGCTGCCGCCGGCGCAGATCGGGCGGGCGTTGCGGAGGCGCGCGATGATTCGGCGGTTGAAGCGTTGCCCCCAGCCAGATACCCCACGTTGGTTCAGGATTTCCGCGATTTGCTTGTCAGTATAATCCTCGGTCAGTCGATCCACCTCAGCGACGATCTCCGCCGGCGGCATCCTGAGTTCCGAAGCGGTCAGCGGTTTCGGTAATTCAAGCGTCTTGGCCGCGCCGCCGTTGAATCGAACATGAACCGTAATGCGGTTGCCGCGGATCAGCGTCACGTCGGCCAGCAGCAGGCGGACCATGCGTTTCCGCTCCCGGTCTGACGTGTTAGGATCCTGCCACGGGCGCGGAAAGTCGCTGGCCAACACAGCAATTCGGGCACGCTGCGTTTCACCGACAGCTACGCGATCCTGGTGCCGCTGTCGTTCGTATTCCTCTTGCGCCTTCGTTAAGATGCGAAGCTTTTCGTTCCAATCCGCTTCGAGTGAGTCCGCGACAAGCCGGTTCGTAGGATCGACGTGCAGGTACCGGCGCTGCGCCAAATCGGCTTCATAACGCGCTCGCTCCACCTGCTTCTTGCGAAGCTTATCCACCTCCTCGATTCGGGCTGGCAGTTCCTCTTGGACCGATAGGGTGACTTCGAGCGCCAAAGGAGCGACGCTTTCCACCAGGAGTTTGCCCACGGCCTTATCGATCTGGTCTCCTATAACTCGCTGACAGATCGATATCGCGTGTTCGATCCCGTCGCGCTGGCAAACGTATTCCGGCACGAGGCGTTCTTTCCGCGAATGATATCGAACCGCCATCCGGCTCCCGCATACGCCGCAGACTACCAAGCCTTGGAGCAATGCGGGGTCTTCACGCGGAGGACTCCTGCGCCGGTCGGCGCCGATGGCTTGCGCGTTTTCACGAAGACGGCGGAGGTTCTCCTCGTACTGTTCCCAAGAGATGTAACCGGGATGAGCATCGTTGAGCAGCGTCCACTGCTCGCGTGGCAGCCGAGTATAAGATGTGCCGCCTTTGGGATGATTGCGAGTGCGGCTCCGGCCAAATACGAAAGCACCGGCGTAACAAGGATTGTGCAGGATGTGCAACGACAGCCGATGCGCCGGACCGTCCCAGATCGCTATCGATGACGATAATGCGCTCCACGGGCCAACCCCAAGGCAACGGTGTGCGGCGTCGATTGTGTGGTTGCCTCCTGATGTAGAGAAAGAATTATGCCGGCTAAAAGACTGGTGAGTTGCCACCGCATGTCCACGGGGACGACTTCATGGCGGCCGAATACACAGTTAGTCTCCGGTTCGACCTTGACGGCGCACTCTGACCAGGCCTGCATCCAGGCGGTCATTCCACTGCGGAGAAAAAGCGCGAGGCCTAAACCTCGGCCGCCGGAGAAGGAGCGACTCATGGCGTCGTGACGCAGTTGCTCGTAATGAACAGCCAAGTCTTGGTGCGAGGCTGAGGTATGACTGGTCCCGTTCAGCGCCGTTTTTTTATGGCGCAGCAGGCTGCGCTCGGTACTTCGCGGATGAACTCTTATGCCGAAGCGGTCTTGGATTCGCTTCACTAGATCCGGCAATCCAATAGAGGTTCTTTCTGGCGCACCTGCTCAATAAATGTGAGTACCTCCTCGGTAAGCTTGTGAGCTTGCTTGGGACCGCGCTTGCGCGGCACCAGGCCGGCAAGGCCATCTTGCTGGAAAGCGGATTGCGCCTGATAGAAAGCAACGGCAACTGCGCCGCCAGCAGGTTGCCTGAGAATACAATGGTTTGGCCGGTGAAACGGAAGCGGGCACTGCGGATGCAACCATGCTGAGGAATAGCCTGGCGGGCTCATCGATACGATGATCAGAGAGCGCGGAAGCTCCCCTTTCGCGCTCTCCAACGGTCAATCGGGGAGATAGACCTGATGCCTTGAAAATCCCCGCCCGAAGGGCGGAATCTACACTAACGGAGAACGCCTGTTCTCCATTTCCCGCTGAACCGGAACGCGGCTCGGCGCGCGCGCTCAGACTGCTCGATAAGCAACCGGGGCCGGCGATAGTTGCTGATCGGCGCAGTGGATGATTGCGAGGTGAAGGTGAGGTTAATCCAGATACTTGTGCAGGTCCGGGAACAGCATCGCCTTCACCTCCGGCTTCTCCAGGTCCTGGCGAGTGATTACTTTGGCACCGAGCTCGATAGTCTTCGGCGGCGTTCGGCCTTCAAGCTTCTCGGCCAGCGATTTGACGGCTTGATAGCCGATGTGGAAGGGATCCTGCACTACCAGCGCGGCAATCGTTCCGTCCCGGAGATACTCGATCAGATCCGGGCTCGAATCGAATGCGACAAACGGCAATTTTCCCGCCAACTTCCGTTCCTTAAGCGCAAGGGCCGTTCCCACCGAGCTCGATTCAGCGGACGCGAACACACCGTTGACATCCGGATGTGCGGTCAGCAGATTCTCTGCCGCTGCCAGCACCTTGGCCCGATCCGACATGCCATATTGCGTACCGACGATCTGAATACCGGGAAACTCGTTCGCGATGGTGGCGTCGAACGCGCGCTCCCGATCCATTGAGGACGCGCTCCCGGGCATATGACGGAGCGCAATGACCTTTCCCTTTCCACCGAGCAGCTTCGCCAGTTCACGCGCCGCGAGCTGCCCTGCCTGATAGTTGTTGGTCGCCACGAACGAGAGGTACTGTTTCGAATCCAGGCCCGAGTCATAGATCGTTACCGGAATGCCTGCGCGAACGGCCGATTGCACGGGCCCAACGAGGGCTTGTTTTTCGACTGGAGCGACCGCGAGCGCATCTACGCGGCGGGCGATCATAGATTCGACGATCTGGATCTGACGCGCGTAGTCGGTCTCATCGGCGGGACCATTCCAGAGAATCTCCATGTGATGATCGCGCCCCGCTGCTATGGCCCCTGCGTGGACAGCCTGCCAGAACTGATGCGCCTGGCCCTTCGAGACCACGCCGATGACTTTTTGCGAGGGGCGCTGGCAGCCGGCGAGCGCCGCGATACAAATTAGCGCCAGGCGTGCCGCGGACCGCATCACACGGATTCCCGGCACGTCAACCGCCACCCCTGATCCACGTGAATCTCCGAATTCAGAATATCATCTGACTATCTGTGCCGGCGCGAATCTGCTCATTTGTCTCCAAAAAATGTGGGTATCCCCGGTAACCCCCGGTTCGCAACGCGGCGTCGAAAAGCTGAAGATTTGATGACACCACGTATCGTCAAACGTCGTAGTGCGCAACGATGTTAAGCGCTCAGCCGAGATAGTTCGGGAACGAACGTGGCGGCCTCATCCAGCCACGCGATTCAGGACTCCGGTCTTGACTCATCCGACCATCAGATGATATGCTCACCCCCGTTCAGGGACGGAGCGCGGAAATGAAACCTCGCTTGACCACGTTGTTCACTGTTCTCGGCCTGCTCGCAGCAGCATCGCGCGGCTTCGGCCAGGCCGGCTCCAGCGCAAGACTTACCGGGCGCGTACTCGACCAGACTGGCGGCGCAATGCCAAACGTCGCGATAGATCTCGAAAACATCGCCACGCGCACGCATAGAACGACGGCCTCCAATGGCGACGGCTATTTCTATGTCGATGTGCTGCCGCCCGGCGATTATCGGTTGACTGCCACGGCCGCGGGATTCAGCAAAAGTGTGGTGGGCCCCATCCACCTCGTCGTGAATCAGACGGGCAGCGTAGACGTAGTCATGAATCCGGGCGTTGTAACCGAGCAGGTCAATGTCGAAGCAACCGGGGTATCGCTCGAGACCGACACATCGTCTTTGGGCAGCGCGGTTACCGAACAGACCGTTCGGCAGATGCCGCTGCTGCTGCGTGATCCGACTCAGTTGGTCACACTCGTCGCGGGAGTTACATCGGATCACCGCCAGGAAGGGGCTACGGCTCCGGGCTCGAATCTCGGCGGCCTCTCGTACCAGGGCCGCTTATCTTTCGAAATCAATGGCGGGATGCGGTCGCTCGCGGTATCGATGGTGGATGGCGTAGACGTTACAATCTCCGCGGGCGGATTTCTCTCGACTCCAATTCAACCCACCTCGGACATCACACAGGAATTCAAAGTACAAACTACCAACGTGCCGGCGGAGTTCGGACGCGGCGCCGGCATCATCAACATTGCGACGCGCAGCGGGAGCGACAGCTTCCATGGGTCGGCCTTCGAGTTCCTACAAAACAATGTGCTGGACGCGAATAATTTCTTCAGCAACGCGGCTGGGCAGAAGCTCCCGCATCTCGAACGGAATCAGTTCGGATTCGCGGTCGGCGGACCCATCCGCAAGAACAAGACGTTTTTCTTCGTCGATTCGGAATGGCTGAAGCAGGCCAACTTGGCTCCGATTTCGACGCAAGTGCCAACGGCGGCGCAGCGCGCCGGCGACTTCTCGAATTTGTTCGCGACGAACGGCTCCCCGGTCACTATCTACAATCCGTTCTCGACAATACAGAATGCGAACGGCACCATCGTGCGCACACCATTTCCCAATAACCAGATTCCGGCGAATCTGCTCAGCCCGTTCGCGCAAAAGCTACTGAGTTACTATCCGCTGCCGAATAATTCTGGCGTACTGGGGCCCCAAGGGCAGTACACCGGAGTGGGCAACTATTTCATCGGCGGAACCCAACGCTCATCCTATACCCGTACGGATGTCAAGATCGATGACAACATCGGCACCAAGCACAGGCTGATGGGACGGTACTCGCGTGATTACTACAGCATCGACGCTGTGAATGTATTCAACAATATTGCGTATCCCACTTCACTGAGCACTAGAAATAATAAGCAACCGGGGAACAATGCCGTCGTTTCATGGAATTGGATTCCTACTCCCACGCTCGTCATCACGCAATCCGCAAACTGGTCGAGAATCGTGGACGACTCAAACTCGCCCTCCCATGGATTCGATCTCACGCAGTTGGGCGGCCCCTTTGCGGACGGCCGCATCCAGAACTTCGCCAATCAATACACCGGCGGCACGACATTTCCAAATGTTCAGGTCTCGGGCTATTCACCAATGTCGGACGGATTCGGGAACAATTTCTCGGAGCCGTTCTCCAATTATCAATATGCCATCGGGGTCATGAAGAACTTCGGCAAGCATACCATCAAGGCCGGGTTCCAGGGCATCCTCCTTCAAGCAGCCGACAATCTCTTCAAAGGATTTGGAACGTCGCTCAGCTTTACGGGCGGATTCACGTGCGGGCCGAATCCGCTCGTATGTTCCTCATTCACGGGCAACGGCATTGCAGACATGCTGATCAATACTGTGGACGGTGGGAGTATGAATGCCGCCTTTTCGTCCATGTACAGCGGCAAATATCTGGCTTGGTATGCGCAAGACGATTTTAAGGTTACTCCGAAACTGACCCTGAATCTCGGTTTGCGCTACGACCTCAATACGCCCTTCACCGAGCGTTACAACCACCAGTTCCAGTTAAACCTCACTGTTCCGAATCCAATCGGCACGCAAAGCGGTCCGAATACCGGCGGCGTCGATCTGAACACTTACCTCACGAATCTTACCGGCCGTCCTTTGCGAGGCGGCATTGTTTTCCCGAACTCTGCGGGCGCAGTCGGGCGCGGCATCGTTCCGATGGACAAGGGCAATTGGTCGCCGCGTCTCGGCTTCGCTTATCAGGCTGCAAACAGGCTCGTTTTTCGGGGCGGATACTCGAAATTGTTTCTGTTATCTCCGGTGGCGCCGGGCCCATCATCGCCGGGCGACGGTCCATTCGGCGCAACCACGAGTATCATCGCAACTCTGAACGGCATTACGCCTAACGTAACGCTCGATAATCCCTTTCCCTCGGGGTTTCTGACTCCCCCTTATAACTCACAAGGGCTTTCAAGCCTGCTCGGCACGTCGGTCACCACAGGATCGTCTCAGGGCAAAACTCCCTATCAACACCAATGGAACGTGGGAATTCAATATCAGATCACGAACGACACCATTGTCAGCGCGTCGTACGTAGGAACCCGTGCGCATCAACTCCAATGTCCGTTCTTTATATGCGGGGACCAGGTGCCCGCGCCGCTGATTCAGAAGTATGGGAGCCAGGTGGTGCAGACGGTGCCGAACCCGTTCTACGGGATTATCACCGACCCGCGAGTCGCACTGAGCGCCCAGACGGTTCAGCTCGGCCAGTTGCTGAAACAGTGGCCGCAATACTCGGGGGTTACATTCGTGCTTCCGGCGTTCCAAGGCCCCGCGGTCGACACGTTTCAGAGCAGCTTCGACGCGCTCGAAGTTCAGGGGACGAAGCGCTATTCGCACGGGCTGACCTTGAATGCAGCGTTCACATGGTCTAAGAACCTGACCAACGCGGATGCTCCCGACGGCGGTTATCTCGGGCCCGCCGTAGGATACCAGAACCGGTACAACTATCAGGGGGAGCGCTCTCTTGCCGCAACGGATGTGCCGTATCGGCTTTCAGTCGGATACGTGTATGATCTGCCGATCGGAAAGGGGAAAGCGGTGGGCAGTAATTGGCCCGCGGCGCTGAATGCGGTAGCCGGCGGGTGGGAAATTGCAGGCGTAACGACGTTTGCCGGCGGATATCCCTTGCCAATCACGCAGACCGGCCAGACAACCGGCGCGTTCGGCGGCACCAGCCGGCCGAACTGGGTCGCAAATGCATGCTACGACAATGGTACGGGACGGCCGCGGGCCGAGAAGATCACGCAATGGCTCAACCCGGCCGGATTCCAGCAGAATCCCAATTTCACCTTCGGTAACGCTCCGAGAACGATACCCTGCCGGGGAGATGGCATCAAGAACACGGATCTGTCCGTGATCAAGTTCTTCAACTTCGCGGAGCGTGCGAAGCTCGAGTTTCGCAGTGAGTTCTTCAACATCTTCAACCGTACGCGGCTTGGCGCACCGAATACCACGTTCAGGAGTCCATCGTTTGGAGTGATTACCGGAACGCTCAATACTCCGCGCATCATCCAGTTTGGCTTGAAATTGAATTTTTAACATTCACGGGCTGTATGGCGAGGTCTCAATGTGGTTAATGAAGCCGGTTACTCTGTGGATCTGCCTAGTTTTGGTTTGCCTCGTTGGCGTCGCGGGTACCGGTGAGATAGCGGACCACGTCGACCGGGCTCGCGCCGCGCAACAGCGCGGCGACTTCGTTACAGCCGCCGCCGAATGGCAAGCCCTGGCGCAAGCCGAGCCGAATCTCGCGGAAGCTCACAGCAACGCCGGAATGATGCTCCATTTCGCGCATCAATATACAAAGGCCATTGAAGCTTTTCGCCAAGCCGTTCGGCTCAATCCGCAGCTTGTGGCGCCGCATCTTTTCATGGGAATCGATTACTATCTCGTCTCGCGGGCGGCCGATGCGATCCGGGAATTGGAAGCCGCGCTCAAGCTCGATTCCAAAAACGCCTTGGGCCGCAAATGGTTAGCCATGGCTTCCTTTCAAGCCGGCGACTTTTTCACCGCAGCCCGAGTGCTGAATACCGCCATCCGCGAAGACCATAGCGATCCGGAACTGCTGTTTTGGCTGAGCCGAACTTACAGCAAAGTTCTGTTCGTCAGCTACGAACAGATCCGGCGGATCAACCCGGAGTCCGATCTGCTTCGCCTCCTCCGGGATCACAACACTCCGCTGCCGGACCGGAATCGAACTGTCAAGGCATCACTTGAGTCAGGGCGCGCGGATGCAGTGTTCGAAATGTTCGAACGCGCAATCGATCAGAATCCATCAAATCCTGAAAACTGGTTCTGGCTCGGTAAAGCCGCGCAAGTCCAGGCGCTGAAGATGCTGGATGCCTTTTTGGCTGCATCGCCAAAATCTTACCGGGTCCATCAGCTTCAAGCCGAGCATTACATCGCACAGGGTGACGAAGCCAGTGCTATTTCCGAATATCACAAAGCGCTTGCAATGCAGCCGGACGCAGTTCAACTGCATAGTTCGATCGGCGGCATTCTGATGAGCAGGCATGAATACAAAGAGGCCATCATCGAATATGATGCAGAGTTGCGCGCGGATCCTTATTCGCTTGCTGCATTGGAACGAATCGGTACGGCGTATGCAGAACTGCACGAGCCGGACCGCGCCGAGATTTATTTGCGGCGGGCGCTCACGATCAACCCCCGTTCCTATGAGGCGCGGCGGGCGATGGGAAAAATTTCTTACGAACGCGGAGACTACAAGAACGCAGTATCGAATTTTCTCGCCATCGTCACTGATGCGGGCGCGCGCGAGCCGTCAGTTTTGTATCAATTGAGCCAGGCGTACGGGAAACTGGGCAACGAGGCCGAGAGCCGGCGCTGGCGAGCCAAATTCCGCCAAGAACTCGCCAATCAACGCGGCGCTGCACAGCGGCGGTTGGAGAAAAGTGTGACTTTGGAGGCCAAATCTCCGAATGACTGAAGGGCAGGCCGGACTCATGAGGGCCCGCTGTTCGGACCAGCAGAACAGATCATGGACGATCAAGATCACGCTATTCGTGCGCTGTCGCGTGCCCTAGTCGCAGAACACATGGCGAGCGGGCGATGCGATCCATCAACGGCTCAGTCAGCAGTCGAGGTCCGCGAGTTCGTGTCCGCGCGGTGCCGCGCCCGCGGAGTCAGCACAGGGACGGCTACGCTCCCGGCTGGGGCTGAACTTCCGTGTCATCTGCACGCGTTCAGTGAGGCAATCACCGTGCTCGAAGCCGAGGTGGACGTGTATGTCGAGGGGCGGCGGTATCGTCTGTCACGCCTGGATTGCATCCACCTGCCCGCCGGCGCCGCCCATCGCGTAGTCAACACATCGGCTCACGCCCGGGCGGTAGTTCATTGGGCTTTCGCGAGTGCGGAACCAGCGCTCGAACTGGTCGACCAGAAGTTTCCTGTGCTTGATCGCAATGGCGCCAACCCGCGACCGGAAGATCCGGAGTACATCGTGCGGTTCAGCGCAGCGGAAATTTATCCTCTGGCGGACGGGACGCGATTTTGCGATCTGTTTGCCGGGCGTTTCGGTTCAGTTGGCATTTGTGGAGGGTATGGCGAATTCGAGCCTGGAGCGGCTCTCCCATGCCACGTGCATCGATACGATGAGTCGATCACGATTGTGAGCGGCGAGGCTGTGTGCCAGGTTGCCGGGCGCCAATATACTTTGGCCGGGTGCGACACGGCTTTTGTTCCCGAGGGGCGGCCGCACCGGTTCCTCAACCGCTCCGGAAATCTGATGTCGATGATTTGGGTGTACGCCGGCAGTGAGCCGGAGCGGACCCTCATGCCCGCTGGCTATTGCGATGGGAGCCTCCCGTGGCCGGGAGATCGAAGTGCAGAACTAAAATCCGCTGGAAGGCAAGCGGAATTTAGGAAAAACACATGAATACAATGGCAACCGCATATGAGATGTATGTGAACGGCAAATGGGTCAAGGACCGCGCCAGCATGCCGGTATACAATCCGGCGACCGAGGAGATTATCGCGCACGTGCCGGTCGCGAGCGCCGAGGACGCGCAAGCGGCGCTCGACTCCGCCCGCCGGGCGCAGCCGGGGTGGTCACGACTGACCGGCGTGGAGCGCGGCAATATCCTGCGCCGCTGGGCGGATTTAGTGGAGGCGCACCGCGAGCGGCTGGCCCGGCTGCTTTCGCAGGAACAAGGCAAACCCCTCGCCGAGGCTCTTGCGGAGATCGATTTCGGCACCAGTTGGTTTCGCTATTACGCCGAATTCGACCGGCGCATAGAAGGCGACATTCTGCCGGCGGATAAACGGGACGAGCAGATCTGGATCGTGCGCGCGCCGGTCGGCGTCGTGGTGGGGATTATTCCCTGGAACTACCCGTCCGCGGTTGCGATTCGAAAGATTGCGCCGGCTCTGATAGCGGGCAACGCAATCGTTCTCAAACCGCACGAGGACACGCCGCTGTCAGCGCTGGAACTGGCCAAGCTGGGCGCAGAGGCAGGCGTGCCGCCCGGCCTCGTGAATGTCGTGACCGGGCCCGGAGAGACTGTCGGCGAAACCCTGGTGACCAGCCCCATCCCGCGGCTGATCAGCTTCACCGGAAGCGTGCCCACGGGAAAAAGAATCATGCGCAACGCGGCCGAGCACGTGACCATGGTGTCGCTCGAGATGGGCGGAAAAGCGCCATTCATAGTGATGGACGACAGCGACCTGGACTCCGCTGTTCAGACCGCCCTTTTCTCGCGCTTTCTGAATTGCGGACAGGTGTGCATTTGCAATGAGCGCACGTATGTCCACAAAAAGATAGCGGGCAAGTTCATCGAGGCATTTGTGGACGGGGCGAAGAAACTCAAAATAGGCGATCCGCTCGACACGGCCACGAGCATAGGGCCCAAGGTCAACCGCGAGGAATTGGAGAAAGTGGAGCGGTATGTCGAGGAGGCGAAGCAGTCCGGCGCCCGCGTGCTGACAGGTGGGACTCGCCCTTCACAGGACCGTTTTCGCCGCGGCTACTGGTATGAGCCCACCGTACTCGTGAACGTGCAGCAAAACATGCGCATCATGCAGGAAGAAGTTTTCGGGCCTGTAATCCCCATTATGGAATTCTCTGATTTCGACGAAGCGATGCGGCTGGCGAATGATTCGCGATATGGATTAGCAGCCTACTTGTTCACGCGGGATATGGATCGAGTCATGCGGGCCGTCCGCGATTTGGAGTGCGGTGAGCTGTACATCAACCGCGGCCCCGGTGAGTCGATTCATGGCTATCACACGGGCTGGAAGCAAAGCGGCATCGGAGGCGATGACGGCAAGTACGGCCTGGAGCACTATCTTCAACGCAAAACCGTGTACCTCCGCTATCAGGGTTGAGGATCTTGCGCGATGAGATTCGATCGGCGCGCATTCTTTCAGGCGGCGGGAGCCGGTCTGTCGGCGATGGCGGTCCCCCGATTTGGACGCGCGGCAGGGCGCGGAACTGGTTACCCGGATCGCAAGGCGCTAGTCCGTGCACATGAAGCCCAGGGCATCATACCGCCAAACAAAACGTACCGGATGATGGAGTGGGAATGCCACACTCCGCCGGAAGCAAACTTCCGCGTAGATCTGGATGGCGCGCTGAAGGCGGCACGCGACGCGGGCGCCGAGAGCATGATGTTTTACTCTCAGGATCACTGGGGCTATGCATTCTACCCCAGCGACGTCGCCGTGCGGCATCCCCACCTCGAAGGCGATTTCTTCGGCAAAGAAGTGGCGCTGGCGCGCAAGCTGGGGATGTCGGTGGTGTGCTATTACAGCCTTCAGTTCAATAATCAATGCGTGCTCTCGCACCCGGACTGGGGCTGGGTCAATGAGAAGGGCGAGCAGCAGCGCATGCGCTGGTATATCACCTGCCTCGATACTCCGTACCGGCAATACGTGTTGGGCATGATGAACGAGCTGTTCTCGCGGTACGAGATCGACGAACTCTTTCTCGACATCTTCGGCATCCAGTTTCACGTCTTCCACAGCCGCGGTCAGAGCCCGTTCTGTTTCTGTAAGTACACCGAAGAGGTTTGGGGGCGCGACCACCCCGGGGATCCGTACCGCCCGGGCTTCCAGACACGAGAGGGGTGGGAACGGCGTTACCAGTGGCATGAGCGGCGCACGATGAGCCTGATGCTCGATGAGGTGATTGCGGCGGCGCGCAAACATCGTCCACAAACGCTGATCTCGCTCAATGGCGGTCCGGAGTCCTTTCCCGACGATGTGATGCAGAAGGTCAGCTTTATTTACGCGGAACCCTTGACCTCCGAAACCGGGATCTCGCTCGGCTCGATCCTGATGCGTGGATGGGGGCGTCCCGACTTTCAGGCGGGTGTCTTCAGCCGCCAGGGTTATCTTGATACTTATCCCGGGTCGATCCCGCGGGTCAAGGCAGACGCGCTGATCGTTCAGAACGCGCGGGTGTTCATTGTAGGCAACGCTCCGATCATCGGCGGGCTGGACGGCCAGGGTTTTTCGAAACGCTGGTTTTCGGTCGCGAAAGAGACTTGGGAAGACGTCCGCAACATGGACGCGTTGCTGGACGGAATCGAGCCGGTCCTGAGCACCGCTGTGTTGTACAGCCAGCCCACCCGCGAGGAACTGGCAAGCCAGAAGCGGCCGCAGGACTTTCGCAGTTCGGTGCTTGGCGCCCTGGAGAGCCTGACCTACGCGGGCCGGCCCGTCGAGAGTATTCCGGAATTCCGGCTTACGCCCGAACTGTTGCGCCGGTTCGAGGTGCTGGTGTTGCCTGAAGTCGAAGTGCTTTCCGATCGCCACGTGGAAACCATACGGAGGTGGGTATCGGACGGCGGAGTTCTGATCGCGTCGGGCCGCTGCGGTTTGACCGGCGAAGATCATAAGGCCAGATCGAACTTTCCTCTCGCGGATGTTTTCGGAGCCGACTTCGAAACTGAGGAGCGAAAATACGCGTACGACGCCCAGGGCAATCTCAAAAAAGGCGTCATTCAAACGTACCTCGAATCTTCGCACAATCCCCTGACCGAATCGCTTTCGGTCAGCACAGTGGGCCTCTCCGGGGCATTCCTTCGGCTTCGATTGCGAGGCGGTCAGGAAGTCATGCGCTACCGCCTGCCGCTGATGATCGAGGACATCGCGCATAACAAGTGGTTCAATTGGGGACCTCCGCCGCCCGGTCCGGGATCCGGCGGCACGGCCGCCGTGCATAACCGGTTTGGCAAAGGGCAGAGCTTTTATATCGGCGTCCCGCTGTTTCGAAGCGTGACGAACGACAAACTTTTCTGGCAGCGGCAGTGGATTCCGAAACTAGTTCGGCAACTGGCGCCCAATCCGATTGCGGAGTTGCGGTTTGCCGCGCTTCCGGAATATCTTCACGGCACGTTTTTCTTCGACAAGACCAAAAAGTTCGTCCTGGTGCAGATCCTCAATGCCATGGAAGCGGCGATGAATGGTGAATTCGTGGATGTGGGGCACGCGGAGATCCGGATCGATCCCGCCCGGCTGCGAGTGAAGGGTGCGCGTATTGTGTGGCCCGCCGAGCGCGATTTGGATATCGAAACCACCGGGGGCCGCATCCGGATCGTGATTGCCAACCCAGGCCGGTATACAGCTTTGTACCTGATGCTTGCGTGATCGGCACGCCGCGCGCTATCAGGCGGCTCGCTATAGCAGCGCGGCCACCGCCCGGACCGGTGAGCCGTCGCACCCGGTCAGCCGGAGCGGCAGCACGGTCAAATGAAACTTTCCGGCCGGGATGGAATCGAGGTTCGTAAGGTTCTCGACGATCAGGCAGCCGTTGCCCAGCAGTTCCAGGTGAGCCGGAAACGGCGGACGATCGACCGAGGGCATATCAACCCCTACAAGGTGAACACCGTTGCGGATCAGGAATTCGGCGGATTTCGCTGAGATTCGCGGGTGGTCTCTGAAGTAACCGGGTCGTCCCCAGTGATGAGACCAGCCCGTATTGAGAACTACCTTGCTCACGCCTTCAAGGATTGTCTGCAAGCCGGCTATTGTTGCCAGCTCAATCTCGTGTCCGGGCGGCGTCTTGCGTACATCGATGAGCAGCGCGGGTCCTATGCAGCGCTCGAGGGGCACCTGATCAATTGTTTCGCCGGATTGAAAGAAATGAAACGGGGCATCCATGTGGGTTCCGGTATGAACGTTCAGCGACAACCGCGTGACGTTCAGACTGCGGCGGCCCTTTGAAGGCGGATCCTGGGTGGTTTCGAGCACGTATATTTCGACCGGCGGCGAATCGGGAAAAGCAGGCGTATCGGCAGTGAGCGGTTGGGTCAAGTCCAGCACAGAAGTGTTGCTACTTTGCCTGTGGATCACAGATCATACCATCAGATAACGACGCGTTTATAATACCGCAATGGCCGACTTCCTCACGCCAGTAACGCGCACCACCCTAACCGCCGACATCTGCCGGAAGCTGGTCTCCCATCTCATCCGCGGCGATTGGGAGGAGGGAGCGCGGATTCCAGCCGAACGGGAACTCTGCCAGAAATTGGGAGTAGGCCGGGCATCACTTCGAGAGGCATTGAAGGCTCTGGAGATCATGGGCATGATTGAGACGCGCCTGGGCGAGGGCACATTCGTCTGCCGGCGTTCGGAGTTCTTTTCGCGCCCCTTATTGTGGGCCATCACCGGCAGTGCGAAAACCGATGCCCACGAACTGGTGGAGGCGCGCCGGCTAATTGAAGTCGAAATGGCCGGTCTTGCGGCACAACGCGCCACTTCCGAGGATCTAAAGAAAATTGAGAAACACCTCAAGGAGATGGAAGAGGCGCTTGATGATTCCGCCACGTTTCTGGAAGCCGACCTGAATTTCCATCTGGCGATCGGCAATGCCGCGCATAACCGTATTCTCATGAACGCGCTGAACCTGATCCGGAACCTGCTGCGCCAATGGATCAACCAGACGTTGCAGAGCTCCGGCATCGCATCCACGGCGCTGAAACAGCACCGCAAAATCTATTTGGCGATCTCGCACAGGAACATCACTGCCGCCCGCAATGCCATGGAAAGCCATCTCGAAGCGATGGCTGCCGCGTTGCTGAAACAAAAGTACAGGATGGAGTAAGGCGGCGGCTCTGCTCAGGTCCGCACGAGCGCGCCCTTTATGAAATCGTCGCGAAGCGAGTCGTGGCTGAAGACCTGCGGCAGATCCGCCAGGCTGTGATAGCGATGCGTCGTCAGGCACTCCAGGTTCACCTTTCCATCCCGGACGCATTCGAGCGAACGGCGGTAGGTAGTTGGAGTGCCGTCGGCATCGAAACCTCCGGACGCGCCGCCGGAGGTCACTAAATTCATTTCCATGGCCTGGAACGGCGTCAGGCAACCCGGCGCGAGATCGGCATGCCCGGCGCCATACAGCAGCACGGTAGCTTGCCGCCGCGCAACTTGTGAAATGGGTTCCAGTGCACGGCCGCTGCCCGACGCCTCAATCACGTAATGGATGCCTTCGCCCCGCGTGACTCGCTTCACATAGGCCGGCAAGTCCGTATTTCGGAGGTCCACCGGATCGCCTCCCAGTCGTGCCGCGAGTTCGAGTTTCGCGTTCTTCAGATCAGCGACCAGAATTTCGCCGTCGAACTGCCGGACATTTCGCAAGTACTGAAGAAACAGCAGACCGCTCGGGCCCGCGCCCAGGATCAGCACATGCCGGATGCGGCGATTTCCTTCGAAGTGGTACCGGGCATTAGAACGCTCGGTGCGGTCGCTGGCGTGCAGCACACATCCGAGCGGTTCTGCGAGAGCAGCCTGCAACTCGGAAATGCCCGGGGGCACGGGAATGACATTCGGCGCGGGAACGACAGTAAATTCGGCAAACGCGCCAGGGAGGCCGGTGATGCCGAACTCCTGACCGAACGCGCACTGGTGGGAGTCGCCGGTTTCGCAGTATTCGCACACCGGCGAACGGCCCTGGCTATAGCAATTCAGCACTTGATCGACGATAACCAGATCACCGGGCCGGCATTTGGTGACGCCTGCTCCAACCGCCTCTACGCGTCCGCAGAACTCGTGGCCTAGAATTTGATGCTGCCGCTCCAGTGGAATGGGACGGCGGTCGCAGTCAAGGTTATAATTGGCAAGGCCATTGAAGATGTGAAGGTCAGTCCCGCAGACTCCGGCCGCGCGCACCTCGATCAGAACCTGCCCGGGATCCGGTGCCGGCTTCGCCATGTTCTGAAGCGACATTTTGCGTGCGCCTTCCAAAACCAGCGCGGTCATCATGCCCATGCCAGAGAGCGCCATCAATCTTGAATTATGACTAATTCGCGGTTCCTCGATTATCTTTCAGGCGCGAATCGGGATGGGAGTCCCGGGTTGCCGTCGGCTAGAATCGCGACTAGAGCGAGTTCAGGAAGTTGATTAAATCCTTTTTGTCCTGGGAACTCAGCCCTATACTGAATCGTGCGTTGTAGAAATCAACCACGTCCGCCAAAGTGGCCGCATTGCCGTTATGGAAGTACGGTGCGCGCGCAGCGAGGCCATTCAATCGCGGAACCTTGAACTTTCCAAGGTCGTTGCACTTACCTGTGATGAGCCCCAGTCCCGGATCGGTGGTCTGGAATTCGTCATATGTCACTCCGTTCACGATTACCGGGTTTCTAAAAAATTTGATGGATCCCTGGGGACAGAGGAATGAGAAGAGCGGTTGATCAGGCGTTGGAGGCAAAACCGTAGCGGTCTGCTGATTTCCGCTCTTATCGGCGCTGCTGTTGTCACCGATGCCAAGATGTCTGCCGCCGGGAATCACATCGCTACCGACGTTCAGAGTATTGTGGCAGGTGCTGCAAGTCGCTATACCCGGACCACCCGCATCGCTGAAACCGGCCACGCCGGCAATATTAAACGTCCTGGTGTTGAAGATGGTCTGACCGCGATTGATCGATGCCTGGGCCGGGCTACTGGTGGGAAGGACCCAGGCATCGAACGTATGAAATGCTAACGGAATAACTGGAGTCGGAACAAAATCCTTTCCCAATATAGAAAGGTTGACGGGACCTCCTAACGCGAGTCCGGCCGATAGGCTCCCGGCCGCATTGCTGAAGCTCTGTGCCGTGAATAGCCCGGTTTCAAAGCCCACTCCTTGACGCACCTGATCATTGGTAGGAGGCGCCGTCGCCTGCGCATGACCCAGTGTTGCGTCAATAAATTGGCTATCCAGGCTCGGCTCCCGTCCATCCCACATAATGGTGCCTTGAGGTTTAATGGCCACTGTGTTTGCGTCAACCTCGGCGTTTCTCGTCAGATTTGTAGCACCTATGATGCGGCGGTACATGGAAAGCATGCCGGCCGGTAATCCATAGTTCGGACTTAACTCGCAGCCGTAAGGATCCTTTAGAATCCTAACTTTAAATTCTGCCGTTGTGGGTATGGGAAGGAAGACGCGGATGTTTCCCTTTTGCAGCAGTTGACTGTAGGCTGCGGCTTTTTCAGTGAGACTCTGTGCGGCGGCCCCGGAATCGGGACAATTCGCGCCGTCAACCGGCGCAAAGAGGGGATCTTTGCCTTCCGTGGCGTTGAAAATGGCGCGCGCGGAGACTGGGTCCAAAGACCAGGCACTCTGCGGCTGGTGACAACTGAAACACGTTCGACCGTTCGTACCGAGAGGAGTAAAGAATGCATTGCCGGCCGTCACTGTCGCGCCTTTGGGCCGATAGGAAGCGATGCGTCCGGATGGATCGTTGTACTCTACGAACTGCGGAATGACTGGCGGTGTCTGGCCGGGCTGGGATGAAACTTGCGGCGCGGACCGGGATTGCTGCCACACGGGTAGGAACCAGTTTGGAAGCGTAAGCAGCGGCATTTGACCCCGCAGGACGAAGTTCGACCAGCAACCGGTCGCTAATACGATCCCCGCAATAATTGATACCTTTGATAGATATTTCATCGGGTGCATTCCTCCCTGGTCCCCATTCGGGTGAACCATCCTACGCGGATTAAGATGGCCAGCTCGTGGAAAAAATATAGGCCTATTGTTCGCGCTGAGCAGAGTGGATCGTGAGGTCGCAACTCCTTCGGGGCGCATGGCGATGGCCTGACGCGATCTACTTTCGGTACAAAGCTCGAAGTAATATCTGTACTAGAACGTGTAAATGAATCTACGCGTGTACGCTGAGGCAGTTCTTGTTCAACTGAAGAGGGCCGGGCAGGCCCTTTGGAAAGATGCCCGACCGGCCCTGAGGGTCACTCGTCCCGCATTGCGGCTCGAACCTTTGCAGCCAACTCCGGTGGAATTTCCGTCATGTTGTGATCCTTGCGGGCGTGTTCCGCGCACTTTTGCATCACCTCTTCCACGGTCTCGCCGCGCGCTTCGAAGTCGCAGTCGACACCGACCTCCCGGCACCTGATAACTTTCGCCATTGCTACCCTCCTTTCTCTTACTATGCAGCCCGAGCCGCCGTACGGAGACCCCCAAGCTGCTGCATTATGCCAAGCGCAAGCCCCGATCGCGCAAGCAGCAGGCGCGAAGAAAGGCGAAAAACCCGCGAGCTAGTAGCCGGCCTTTTTGTCGACCACCTTCATAAGCGGCAGACCTTCGGAATAGCGCCGCACGTTCTCGGCAAAGTCATCAATGAGGCGGATCTGACGGTCGGGGCTCCATCCAGAGGTATGCGCGCTCATGACTACGTTGGGGCAGTCGAAAATCGGATGTTTTGGAGTAGGAGGTTCAGTGGGAAATACATCCAGGCCGGCACCGGCAATCCAACCTTCCTTGAGCGCCCTGACCAGCGCCATGTCGTCGAAAAGCGCGCCCCGCGACATCGCAATAAAATACGCCGTCCGCTTCATGTTTCGAAAAACCTGTTCATTGAACATGCGTTCGGTTTGTGGAGTATGGGGCGCTGCGGCTACTAACACATCCGCCGTCGGAACCATTTTCGGGAACCAACTCGGATCATACAGTTCCGCCACAAAGTCCGGCTTCGGAATCGGTTTAGCGTCGGTGGCGACAATCTTCATGTCGAAACCGTAGTAAGCCCTTCGGGCGATCGCTGTCCCTATTCCGCCCATGCCGACGATGCCCATAGTCCGCCCGACCAGCTCTGTGTGGTGATCTGATTTTGGTGTGCCGACCGGATTCATCGTCTGATTCTTGTAAAACTGCGGCATGTAATACTTGGCGATGCCGCGAGTCAGGCAGAGCAGCAGACACATGGCTGTCTCCGAAATACCTGGAGCGAAAGTCCGCTGATAATTCGTGACAACTATCGGACTCTCACGCAAAGCAGCGCTCATGTATTCCATACCGGCGCCGCCCGCCTGCACCCATTTAAGCTTCGTAGCTTGCTTCAACAGTGCGGCCGGGACATCGCCATAAACCACTTCGGCATCCTTAATTTTGTCCGCGAATTCTTCCTTTGAACGGCAGACAGTGATTTCGACGTTCGCCTTGGGTGCCGCCGCCTTGATCTTTTGGATTTCGTGGGGCTCGAACTTGTACGTGGTCACGATCCGCAGAGGATCCTGCTCCGCCCGGACGTTGCTGAGGAGCACCGGGGGAACTACGTTGGCCTGGCGGCCTGCAGCGGCTGCCGGCGCTGCGCCGGCTGCGGCCATGAATGAGCGTCGGGAGACGGACTGTTTCGGCATGGACGCAAGGATATCATAGCCGCCCCCACGTGCGGAGAAATCGAGATTTTGGAAGACTATGGCCGCCTGCTACGCGACGTCGACGCCCATGCTCCGGGCTGTGCCCTTTACCGAGCGAATAGCTGCCTCTAGGGTGAAGCAGTTCAAGTCGGGCATTTTGATCTTGGCGATCTCTTCAATTTGCTGCTCGGTGATCTTGCCCACCTTGTTCTTATGCGGCTCGGCGGAACCTTTGGCCAGGTTCACAGCGCGTTTGATCAGCACCGGTACGGGCGGCGTCTTGGTAATGAAGGTAAAAGACCGGTCGGAATAGATAGTGATCACGACCGGGATAATCAGCCCCTCCTGGTCCTTACCAGACGTCTTTGCATTAAACGCTTTGCAAAAATCCATGATGTTCACGCCCTGCGGTCCGAGCGCGGTGCCGACCGGGGGAGCCGGAGTCGCTTTTCCCGCAGGGATCTGCAGCTTTACCTGAGCCGTAACTTTCTTTGCCATACGATTAGGCCTTTTCTACCTGTAAGAATTCCAGTTCAACTGGCGTGGCGCGCCCGAAAATGGTCACCATGACCCGCAGCGTGCCGCGCTCCGTGTTCACCTCGTCCACTTTCCCCGAGAAGTTCGCAAACGGGCCGTCGATAATCCGTACCGCATCGCCTTTCTCGAAGGTCATCTTCGGCCGCGGACGTTCCGCCGAGGAAGCCTGCCGATAAAGTATCTGGTTCACTTCATCCGCACTGAGGGGCACCGGCTGCGTCCCGCCTCCGACAAAGCCTGTCACTCGCGGCGTGGCTTTCACGGCGTGCCAGAGCTCGTCGTTCATCTCCATTTCGACGAGAACGTAGCCCGGGTAGACCAGACGCTTGCTGGTGACCTTCTTGCCGCCACGCAGCTCCACTACCTCCTCAGTCGGGATCAGTATGTGGCCGATCTTGTCGGCAAAACCGAAAGCCTGGGCGCGGCTCCGGAGCGATTCCGCTACTTTTTGTTCGAACCCCGAATAGGTGTGGATGATGAACCACTTTCTTGGTGAAGACTCATCATAGACGACGGGCTCGCTCGATGTGGCTTCGGTTTGCGAATCGTGTTCCGCATCCTGGGCCGTCTCCACATCTTGCTCAGGTTCGGGACGGAGTTTATCGTCGGTTTCCATGATCGCCTTACCTGGTGAAGAACCTATAGACTCGGGTTACGGTGTCGGTAAGCAGAGCGTCCACCACAAAAAAGAACGCCGCGAAACCAAACACGGTCAGAATCACTACAACAGTGTTGCTCTCTACCTGTTTGCGCGAGGGCCAAGTCACCCGGCGCATCTCCAGCTTGAGCTCCATGTAGTAATCCTTGATGGCCTTCGGCCAATGCTTGACGCTTTCAATCGCTTCCATGCTTGCTCCCGGCTTCCAGATGGCGGGTCTGGTTGGCAGGGGCGGAGGGATTCGAACCCCCACTCGCGGTTTTGGAGACCGCTGGTCTACCGTTCAACCTACGCCCCTGCGTAGCCCCAGTGGGGATCTTTCTATCTTACTTGATTTCGCGGTGCACCTGGTGTTTCCGGCAGTGAGGACAGAATTTTTTGAATTCCAGACGCTCAGTGGTTGTTTTCTTATTCTTGGTACGCGAATAGTTACGGTTTTTGCACTCAGTACACTGAAAAGTGATGATATCGCGCGGCATAACTGCTCCCTATTGAATGACCTCGGTGACGGTTCCGGCGCCCACGGTGCGTCCGCCTTCGCGAATCGCAAACCGCAGCCCCTTGTCCATGGCCACCGGCGTGATCAGCTCTACCGTCAGGTTTACGTTGTCTCCCGGCATCACCATCTCGGTCCCTTCCGGCAGCTCCGCCACTCCCGTCACATCCGTCGTCCGGAAATAAAACTGCGGCCGGTACCCCTTGAAGAACGGCGTGTGCCGCCCGCCCTCCTCCTTGCTCAACACGTACACTTCCCCTTTGAACTTCTTGTGCGGCGTGATCGATCCCGGCTTGGCGATCACCTGCCCCCGCTCCACCTCGTCCTTCTCCACCCCGCGCAGCAGCAGTCCCACGTTGTCCCCGGCGCGCCCTTCATCCAGCAGCTTCTTGAACATCTCCACACCCGTCACCACCGTCGTGCGCGTGTCCCGGAACCCCACAATCTCCATCTGCTCGCCCACCTTCACAATCCCCCGCTCCACGCGCCCGGTCACCACCGTCCCGCGTCCCTGGATCGAGAAGATGTCTTCAATCGGCATCAAAAACGGCTTGTCCACATCCCGCTGCGGCAGCGGTACGTAGCTGTCCACCGCCGCCATCAGCTCTTCCACCGTCTTCTCCCACTGCGCCTCCCCGTTCAGCGCGCCCAATGCCGACACCCGCACCACCGGCACGTCGTCGCCCGGAAACTGGTAGCTCTTCAGCAGCTCCCGCACCTCCAGCTCCACCAGGTCCAGCAGCTCCGCATCGTCCACCATGTCCACCTTGTTCAGCGCCACCACGATGTACGGCACCCCCACCTGCCGCGCCAGCAGAATGTGCTCCCGCGTCTGCGGCATCGGCCCGTCGGTCGCTGCCACCACCAGGATCGCTCCGTCCATCTGCGCCGCACCCGTGATCATGTTCTTGATGTAGTCGGCGTGCCCCGGACAGTCTACGTGCGCATAATGCCGGTTCGCCGTCTCGTACTCCACGTGCGCCACCGCAATCGTGATCCCCCGCGCCTTCTCCTCCGGCGCGTTGTCGATCGAATCGAAGCTCCGGAACTTCACCTTCGGATTGTGCTTGGCCAGAACCTTCGTGATCGCCGCCGTCAGCGTCGTCTTGCCATGATCGATGTGCCCGATCGTGCCGATGTTGACGTGTGGTTTGCTGCGGTCGAATTTCTCTTTCGCCATTCCATGAACCCTTTTATGTCAAGGATTTGATACTGGAATCAAACTTTTTGGCCACGCCTCAATTACACCGTGGCCGAAACTCTGGAGCCGATGACCAGGATTGAACTGGTGACCTCGTCCTTACCAAGGACGCGCTCTACCAACTGAGCTACATCGGCCCAAAAAACGTACAAGCGGCGCTGTTCCGAGGCTGTTCGCCCAAAACTTTGGTGGACGGGGGAGGATTCGAACCTCCGTAGCCCGCAAGGGGCGGCAGATTTACAGTCTGCTGCCATTAACCACTCGGCCACCCGTCCACGAGCGCTCCGGATGTGCGCCTGCGCCATTGCCTGCAGGCGGTCCACAAGCACAGCTCAGGAACCGGATGCAGTTGAATTTTCATCATACTCCAAGGAAGCTTCCCGAATCCACTGAGGTTCAGGCCGCAGAACTAATTGACCCGAGCCGCGTCGGAGCGCCAGATCGGGTTGGTAAACGCTCCGTTAGCCGCCACGTCCCAAACGGCCAGGCGGGCCCACTTCCAGCCCGGGGTATCCGCCTCCCAATGAAATGTCGCGCTCCCAAACTCCCGCGTATCCTCAAGCGGGATCATTTTTCGATGCGTTTCCGAGCCGTCGCCCCAGACAATTTCGGCCAGGCGAAGAGGAAACGTGTAATTGACAGTTGCGGTCACGGCAACTTTCGCCGCCGTACCTTTCATCTGCGCGTCCGGTATCAGAATCTCACCGGTAGTTATGAAGTAGTCCCCACGAGCCAGCGCTTCCAGTAGTTGGCCGTAATTGTCGAACGATGGCACCGATGGCAGCCGGACGTAGTTCACATTCATGTGTGCGTAAAGCTCGTGCGTTGTGTCCAGTTGGAAGACATCGACCTCGCCGAGCATTCGCTTCTGCCGGCCAAGATTATTCATATCGTCGATCGTTTTGAAAGCGCGCTCTCCGAGCTGCGGGATCGAGAGGTCGGAGGGCATCGCTTTCCAGCCGGCGCCGAGATAGCGGGGATCCTTAAAATACTCGCTGTCGCGGATCGCGTCGGGGAAGCCAGTCGAGCCCTTGGTTCGAGGATGAGTCTGGTATGCATATCCGCGTTCCAGCTTCACCATGTCCCAGACCTCTTTTGGACTGCCCACATTATAAACGCGTCCGAACTTGGGATCGGCTGTGACAAATGATTCATCCGGCTTGCGGTTCATGTGCCAATACACGGGCCGGGGAAAAACGAGACCCCAATGCCCGCCGAGATACACGTTCGCCTCTTCGGAAGGGATCAGCAGAAAGTCCTTATCCGATTGCAGACGGCAGGCACGAAAGAAATCGTGGAGCTCTTCAAGACGGATCTGTCCCGGGTCCCGAGGATGGCCATCGAGATGGAAATCCATGATCATCGCCGCATTCAGACCGATGGCCTTCATCGCGCGCTTGAATGGCGGCTCCCAGCCAAAGCCATGCTCGCGCGCTTGCAACGTAAACGCCAGGTGCCAGTGCGGCGCGAAGGTAATGTAGCCGGGGATCTTCGGGAAAAAGTCGGCGTGTGTGTAGCGCAGCACGTCATCAAGGGTTTGGCGTGCGCCGCCTCCGCTCACCAGCAGGAACATGCGCATCTGCTGTTCGGTTCCCGGAGGAGCATTCATCCAGGGATAGAACGGCGAGTAATCATCGGGAAGCTGACGGATGCCCAGCGAAATGGAGCCGCGCCAGGCGTTGTACCAGACGTAACCCAAATTGGTGGTGTAGTCGCGCGCGAAGAAGTACTGGTGCGGCGCGGGAAAAACCGCCACGGATCCCGCGCCGGATCGTGCTGCTACGGTTCGATATCGCACGGCGGCAGCATGCCGTTCCGAGCCATATGCCGGCACGAGTGTTCGAAACCCGCCATCGGTATCGAAGTAGCTCACCTCCGATTTCATTGTGAGTCCCGGAGTCGCATCGGCTTCGGCTGTGAGTCGGAGTCCAGCATCATAGATATAAGCGACGTCGGCCTCTTGCGTGGTCATCGCCGCCTGCTGTTCGATGAGCCGGCTGCCCGGGTAGAAGATGTAGCGCAAGCTGCCCTGGAAGATTCCCATCTTCATGCCTTCGAACAGGACTTCCGCCCGATTTCCGGCAGAGCGGACGCGCGCTGATCTGGGTTGAAACTCTGCCAGAAAACTGCGCGTACCCTCCGGCGCGGCTGGAGGAAAATCGAAAAACGCATCCCAGCCGCCGCGACGCTTGCCGGTTTCACAGCGATAAAAAGGTTGCGCGCGATTGATTATGGTCCGGCCCTCGATAGCGATCGATTGAATCAGCGGCGCTCGCGGGTCCAGTGAAAATGTTGCCGTCCAGGGATGCGAGCGCTCATCCTTCCAATGAACTGCGACCGAAGCGGACGTAGAGTCCACGGTGATGGCACCAGGCTTGAATTCCGAAAGATTGAGAGGCACGGTTTCCGCCTCTAGCGTCCCCGCCAGCAACAATAGCCCGGGCCACATAGGAATGCCGCGCATGACCTTCCGGAAATTATATTCCGCTCACGCAGATGCGCAACGGACAGGGGCAGATCAGTTTACGTGCAATCCGATGTCGGTCACAACCGCACCAAGTTGGCGAGGGTCTCGCGCCGAAGGTGGCTCCGCCCGATCGAAGTTGCAATGAACTGGAACAAAATTGGTATCGAGGAATTTTGCCGGCACCATTCGCGAAAATACGTACAAACCTCCCTTGGCAAATGTCTCCGGAGGCAGCACGTAACTGCCTCTGGCCGACATCTACAGGCATCTCGTGAGCACACCGGAAGCAGGTCGCAGCTGCACTCTCTACCGCGACGCCTCGGAATAGCCGCTCTCATCGCAGCTCACCATCTACGCATCTCTCCACTTGGGCCGTATCACTATAAGATGATCACGGAGAACTTTATTTTCGGTACGTCGCGGATCAAAGCCGCTCTAAATTGGCAACCCACACTTACAAACGAGGAGATGCTGGCACGCGCATATGACTATTACGCTCATAATCGGTTCGAAATCGAAAGCCGTCGCAACGTGTCAGCCCATCGCCAACCGGCCAAGCTAGGAGTGATCCGCCTTCTAAAGTGGGTTTCGTAGGCAACTCGAGATCGTACGACCGGAACGTAAAGCCGGTACCCATGCACACGCCGCTTCATTCGTCCCGAGCCTCGATATAATCGCCGCAATATGGTTGACACGGGCCAGTCCCTGTGATATCGCTAACCGGTGTTGCGGGAGGCTTCGGTATGCAAACCTCAATGAGGACTTGGCGCGCCGCCACGTGTGCGCTGACTGCTCTGATGGCCGTCGGGCTTTATGCGCAGGAGTTTCGCGGCAGAATTCAGGGTACTGTCACTGATACCAGCAAGGCTGCGATTGTCGGGGCCACGGTCACGCTCCTGAACGTGAGGACCGGGGTAGCAACTACGCGGCAAACGAACGAGGGCGGTCTCTACTTGTTCGATTTGGTCGACCCCGGCCTTTACACATTGACAATCGAATTCGCCGGTTTCACCAAGTTCGTGCAGGAAAATGTCAATCTCCAGCTTCGGGGTGACGTTACGGTGAATGCCACATTAAAGGCCGGGGACGTGCGCGAGACGGTTACGGTAGCGGCGGAGGCCAGCGTGGTGCAGTTCAATACCGCGAAGCTGGAAACAACCGTGGACAGCAAGCTTACCGGGAGCATGCCGCAGATCTACCGCAGTCCTTTTCTATTGGCACAGTTGGACCCAGCCGTTGAGAAAGATGATTTCCAGAGCGAGTACGCACCCTATCATAGTTGGGGTCCAAATGGACAGAGGGTTGGCGGCGGTCAAAAGTACACCAACGATCTGCAGATTGATGGCGCGCCCGTCGGTATCGGATACAAGATTGGTTATGTCCCGTCCCCCGACATGGTGCAGGAAGTCAATGTTCAGCAAAATGCCGTCGACGCGGAATACGGCCACAGTGCCGGCTCTGCCATCAGCCTGACCTTGAAATCGGGCACCAACGAATGGCACGGAACGGCTTTCTACCAGGGGCAATATCCTTGGGCGAACGCACTGGAGAATCGTGTCCTCCGGACGGTAAATCTCGGCCGTAACCACATGTACGGTGGCACTGTCGGCCATCCTATATTGAAGAACAAACTGTTTAACTTTGTGGCGTATGAAGGATGGCAGCAAACGGATCCACAGCCTCTGGTCAACACGCTTCCAACCGATCTGGAGCGGCAGGGTAACTTTTCGCAGTCACTGAACAACGCAGGTGCGCTCCGCACGATCTACGATCCCTGGAGCACCCAAACGTCGCCGGACGGCAAGACGATCACTCGTACACCGTTTCCGGATAACATCATTCCGGCATCAAAGTTGGATCCGGTTGCCGTCGGGTATACAGGACACCTTTGGAAGCCTAACTCCGTGGGTATCGGGCCGTACCATGTCAACAACTATTTTGCGCCTCTGCCGATTAAGTTCCCTTACAAGAACTTTTCCGATCGTGTGGACTATGCGGTAAGTGACAGGCTTCGTGTATCTGGACGCGTGAGCTTATTCCGAACTCCGATTACGACATCAAACCCCACCGGGTCCGATTACTTTGTATCGGATCGCGGCAGCGAGCGCGATGCTACGTCCATTACAGGAGACGTTACTTATACTCTTAGTCCTCGGACCGTCCTGAACGTGCGCGGCGATTATCATAATTTCGTCGATGCTTCGAAATTTGCCGCCAACTTCTCCTCGCAGGGAGGTTGGGCGAAGATCTGGCCCAACTCCGATTTCTATAAACCGATTTTCGCGGATCCATCCATTCCCGTGCTGCTCCCGCGTATGTCGATTACCGGAACGGACGGGAGCACCCGGAACTTCAACATGGGTCCAGGCGGCGGTTTCTGGGATCAGCGACCCACAGGCGACAGCTTCGACTTGAAGCTAGCTCAACAGCGAGGCTCACATTACCTTAAGTTCGGTTTCGAGACACGCGGCAGCCGATCTCCGCAAGGCCTTATGTTGAGTAATCCGGGGTTTGGCTTCGATGCCAGGCCTACGAGCAGCACATATGTTAATCCAAATACGCTTTTATCGGGTGACGGTTTTGCTACATTTCTAATCGGCGCAATTGCGCCCACTACAGGAAGCGCCAGCGACTGGGATTCCAATGCGACCTCCATGCCGGTGATCAATTTCCTTTCACCTTCAGCCCGCTTTTTTGGAGGTTACGTTAATGACGATTGGAAGATCACGCCCAGGCTGACTCTGAACCTGGGTTTGCGATACGAGTTCGAGCAGGCATGGCGGGAATCACAGGATCGGTTGAACCGGCCGCTCGATCTCAACAGCCCGATTCCCGAACTGCAGGGCGCCAATGCCCCGCAAATGCCTGCAGAAGTGAAGCAGTTCTATACAGGCGGATGGACCTTCAACGGCGCGTTTCAGTTCGCCGACAGTAATCATCGCGGTCAATGGAATTCCGGAAACGGAGTGCTTTCGCCGCGCATTGGAGTGGCCTTTCGGTTGAATGACAAGACCTCCTTGCGCGCGGCCTACGGCCGGTATGTGACGCCTTGGATCCAAGGAACAACCGACTTCAACAATCTAACCTCATATGGGTTCAGCAACTACACCGCTGCTCCTCCCCTGGCGCTTGGCGTACCGCAGATGCAGTTGCAGAATCCGTTTCCGCCATCGAATCCGGTGATTCCGGCGTACGGAAAAACTCTTGGCAGATACACAGGGCTTGGTGATAGCGTTACGTACGTTCTGGGCGACCGGCCCCGGCAAAAGAGCGATCGCATCAACTTCTCGGTACAGCGGCAACTGCCATTAGGAACCGTATTAGACGTGACGTACTATTTGAATTTGACTAATTTTGTATTTGATACTCAGCGAAATATCAACATGGTGGACCCTAACATTGCATATCGGTATAAGGATGCAGTGAATCAGCAGATCAGCAATCCGTTTTACAACATACTGACCGTCGATAAGTTTCCAGGCCCGCTCCGGTATCAGCAAACTGTCAGCCTGCTTTCTCTGATGAGACCGTATCCACAATACGGCGATATCTATGTGGTTGATGGAACGCCGGGTGGAGACATGAAGTATCAATCGCTGCAAATTAAGTTACAGCGCAACTTCAGCAAGGGCTTTTCTTTTCTAGTGGGTTACAACTACCATTACGAGCGGGACCAGCGTTTCTACAACGATGTGGACACGTATGTTCAGCGGTACACCTGGATAGATTCTCCTGCCTCTCGCCATAGGCTATCGATTGCCGCAACTTCTGAGCTGCCTTTCGGTAAAGGCCGGCCATATATGTCTTCTGCACCTCGCTTGTTGGACGCGCTCGTAGGCGGCTGGAATCTGACGCCTCTGATTACCTGGCGATCGGGCCGGTTCCTTCAGTTCGATGGCATGGTCGCAAACGGCAATCCAATCATCTCGGACCCAACACCGCAGAAGTGGTTCGATACTTCAGTATTTTCACCACTGCCGGCTTACACGCCGCGAAGCAATCCGTGGGTATATCCTGGGCTGACCGCCCCTGGAATGTTCAACATGGATGCCTCGCTGGTGAAATCTTTTGCTGTAACCGAGCGGTTTCGTTTCGAATTGCGTATGGACGTTTTCAACGTTCTGAATAATATGACCTGGGCGGATCCGGATACGAATATCTACTCCAGTACTTTTGGCCAGTCAACCAATCAGTTGGTCAACACCTACGGGCGACGAACGCAGCTAAGTCTGCGACTGCAGTTTTAAGCTGATCTGCTCCCCGAAACATGTTCCACGTAGAATGTTAGTTGCACAAGAGGGAAAGGAGCAAACAAGATGCGTGGCAGCAGGCGCAGTGAAGAGCAGATCATAGCGGTTTTAAAGCAGG
>Ga0070741_10003739_pt1 | contig 36885 bp, 34 predicted proteins | sample Coa_R1_4_FD_66440 | JGI IMG/M metagenome (GOLD analysis project Ga0070741, IMG submission 66440) | Surface soil microbial communities from Centralia Pennsylvania, which are recovering from an underground coalmine fire - Coalmine... | ecosystem: Environmental > Terrestrial > Soil > Unclassified ... | reverse complement strand
GGGCGAAGCCCGGCTCACCGAGCATGGCCTTCAACAGGCTCCACTTGCCATCGGGCTTCTCGCCGACGGCATCGCGGTAAATACGCGACTCGATCTGCAGCCTTGCTTTGTCCATGCTGTCCACTACGCCTCCCACACCCCGCAAACCCCCACACACAGCGCGCGGTTCCGATTGATCCGGGATTGGGGGAGCACCGCAGGATTTGTACCTGCTCCGTGCATCTGTGCAATCGAACAGTGTCGCGGGCTGGCGACCGGGCGAGGGTGGAAGCGCGGCGCCGATTAACGATGCGACCGCCTGATCAGGAGCTCGCGGACATCTGTTTGATTGCGGCGTCGAGACGAGCCAAAGTCCGCTCGCGACCCAGGAGAGCGAGTGTGGCATCAATGGGCGGAGACACGGCCGTTCCCGTCACCGCCACTCGCAGCGGCTGGGCAATTTTTCCAAGCCCACTCTGCACGGAGGCCGCCAGCTCAGTCAGCAGAGCGTGGATGGCAGGCGCAGCCCATTCGGAGAGTGCCGCGAGACGCTGCCTGATCGTGACCACGAGCGGGCCGGTATCGGCCGTCAGATGCTTCGCCGCCGCCTTGGGATCGATCTCGATGCGGTCCGTGAAGAAAAATCGGCTGCTCTGGGCCATTTCCTTCAGCGTTTTCGATCTTTCACGCTGCACGAGAATGACGCCTTCGAGCAGCACCGGGTCCTCAGTGTCGAGTCCGAGCCGCTGCAATTGCGCCCGCAAACGGGGCACGAGCGAGGCGGGCTCTGCCCGCACCATGTGCTGCTGGTTCAACCACAGCAGCTTCTCGGGGTTGAAGGCCGAGGCGGCCCTGTTCACATCGTGAATGTCGAAGGCGGCGATCATCTCTTCACGGCTGAAGATCTCCTGGTCGCCGTGCGACCAGCCGAGGCGCACCAGATAGTTGAGGAGCGCATCCGGCAGAAAGCCTTCCTGCTCATACTGCAGAACGCTGACTGCGCCGTGCCGCTTCGAAAGCTTCGCACCATCCGGACCCAGAATCATCGGGACGTGTGCGTAGACAGGCGGCGTTGCGCCCAGCGCGCGCAGCATGTTCATCTGCCGCGGCGTGTTGTTCAGATGATCATCGCCACGAATGACATGCGTCACGCCCATGTCCATGTCATCTACGACGACGCAGAAGTTGTATGTTGGTGTACCGTCGGAACGGGCAATGATCAGATCGTCCAGCTCCACGTTCTGAAATGTAACGGCGCCGTGGACCAGATCCTCGACGATGACCGCCCCCTCGAGCGGGTTGCGGAATCGGACCACCGGCTGCACCCCTTCCCTGGGTGTGGTCAGGTCACGGCACGTTCCGGTGTAGCGCGGCTTCTCCTTGCGTGCGATCTGCTGCTCGCGGATCTGATCGAGCTCCTGCTTCGTACAATAGCAGTGGTAAGCGGTCCCGGCCGAGAGCATGCCGCGAATGACCTCGCGGTACCGATCAAAGCGCCGCGACTGGTAGTACGGGCCTTCATCGGCATCCAGCTCCAGCCATGCCATGCCATCGAGAATGACGCGCACCGCCTCATCGGTCGAGCGCTCGCGGTCGGTATCCTCGATGCGCAGGATGAACTTGCCGCCCATCCGTCGGGCGTACAGCCAGCTGAAGAGCGCCGTACGGACTCCGCCGACGTGCAGCAGGCCCGTGGGACTGGGCGCGAATCGCGTCACTACACTCATGGACCGTAATACCGCTGGGGTCGGGCCGCGCATGTTATCAAGTGATGGCTTGCCCCGCCTTCCCAGGACCCCCGCGGGCAGACACATGGCGTGAGCCGGGGCCCTGCCGCATTGCCTCGGGCTTGCACGGTCTATAGACTTGCCCTCTCCTGCGAGCGGCCAGAGAACGGCCACCGCGTTCGGGCGCGCCAAACGGGGTTTTCTGGACTGATGGGCGGTTAGCTCAGCGGTAGAGCACTGCTTTCACACGGCAGGGGCCACTGGTTCGATCCCAGTACCGCCCACCACCTTCTGACTACCTGGACGGCGAGCACACATCAGCCGACGGCCGCTATAAGCCTGCGAGTGGCACTGGGGGGCGATGCGCATTCCAGGCCGGCGCTCGTCGACAGCGAAGGCAGCGCGCCGCGGCTGGGTCGCAATGCGCTAGTGTACACGGACAGAAACTGTACGGAAAAGGCAGGTAGCGCCGTGCACGCGGCCGTGCATATATCGCTGGCCGTGCGAGCCCGCCTGACTTTGCGCTACGGCTTGAATCGGCCTTCGATCTGGTACCGGGTACCTGGATGCACCAACCGCACAAAAGTAATCGGTGCGCTGTTGTTGGCCGTGCGGCGCGTCACCTTCAGACAGGCTTCATTGCGCTTGATGTGCAAAAGTCTGGCTTCCTGAGCGCTGGGAAGGCTCGCCTCGATGGAATACTGAGCCTCCCAGACGGGTGCAACCTCTAGGAGGTAGTGTGTGGGCGTGGTCCGGGTAAAGTCGACCGAGAGATAATCGGGAGCGACCTTCGCATTGACGAAGCGGTCCTCATATTGCAGGGGCGTACTGTTCTCGTGGTGAACAATGATGGTGTGATAGAGGGCTGTTCCGACGGGTACGCCGAATCGCTTGGCGATCTCCGCGACGGCGACCTCTCCCCGTGCGAGATGTACGACAGCCCGATGGGTATGCCCCCGCTGCGCGATCTCTTCGTGTAGATCGTGGATCGTCAGAGTAGAGGAAACGCGATGTAGTTGGGCGGCAAAGGTCCCCGCACCACGTATGCGATCAACGAGTCCTGCAGTCTGCAACTCCCTGACGGCTCTATTGATCGTCATCCGGCTAAAGCCAAAACGACGAACGAGCTCGGCCTCGGAAGGCATCAGCGTCCCAGGCAGCCAACGACCTCGCGAGAGCTCGCGCTTTAGGTAGTCAATGACGACCTGATAAGGTGCTGCTGACACTCGCTCCGAGTCCAACCCAAACCCTTGGTGTCCCGCGGGGAGGGGACAATGCGCGCAAGGCGCGTCAAACAGACATGAAGAATGGGCGCTGTAAGGCGAAACTCGCTTACCGGCCCGATGCCAGCTCCCGAAAGTGCCGCACTTCCGAAGTGCCGAGAATACTACTGGAGTGGCATTTGGTTCTCAATTCGAATGCCATGGGTTCCCGGTTTCGCTAGTAGACATCTCTAAGGTACCGCCCACTGCGTGCCATGGACTCGAGGACATCTTGACCAAGAATCGAGACCAAGCATTCATTGACACCCGGCGCCATCCCCCGGAGGCTTCCACAAATATAGATTGACGCACCGGACGCCACCCACTGCTGGATCTCCCGGCGCCGTTGCATCAATCGCTCCTGAACGTACACTCGCCGCGCTTGATCGCGCGAAAAAACCAGGTCCAGCCGTTCAAGGAATCCTTGCTCCTGCCAAGTATGCAAGTCATCCGAATAGAATCGGTCATGAGCCGCGCTGCGCTCCCCGAAGCACAGCCAGTTCCTCCGATGCCCGAGCTCAACGCGCCGCTGCAGATGCGCGCGCAGGCCAGCAATGCCAGTGCCGTTGCCGATCAGCAAGACCGGACGATCATCCGCGGGGCCATGAAAGTTAGCGTTCCGCCGGATGCGCAACGGAATGGAGTCTCCCAGCGCCAAAGACTCAATCAGATAACCTGATGCGACACCGGGGCGACCGTCGAGGGTATGAACGCGTCGGATGAGCAATTGGATCCGTGCAGATTGGGGCGTGCTCGCAATCGAAAACTCGCGCTGAATCAAGCGATGCTGCCTGGCCCTAAATTCCTGCCATGACTGACCGGCTGCGATCTGCGCAATGTCACCAGCCTCCCAGGCGCTCAGCTCGCCGTCACTCGCAAATTCAAAATAGAACGCCTCATCGCCCACGCTACCCGAGTTGGACAGAGCGCGCTTGACGAGTCGCCAGGGTCTGAATGGCTCCTCGGTGAGGGAGAAATCTTCGGTTCTGCCGGTCTGCACGCCAATCTCGCGCGACCACAACGCGAGTCCTTCCGGATCGCGCTCGTCCACCAGCACGGCAGGGAATAGCCGTCTTGCGCCACAGTCGGATAACCAGTTGTCGATTGCCACCCCAAAGCCGCAGAACCGGCTGTACTGCCGATCACCGAGTGCCAGCAACCCGAATTGCAATCCCTGCAGATCCGGACGCATGCGCAGCACCCGACGCTGAAACGGGATGCATTGGTCAGGCGCGTCACCATCTCCCGTCGTGCTCACGACAAGAATCGCCTGGGGGGTGCCCGCCAAGTCCGAGGGTTGCAGATCCGCGAGATTACTGACCGTCGCTCTGGCGCCAGCGGCGCGAAACGAGTCGGCGGTCTTGTTGGCCAGTATTTCGGCGGTGCCCGTTTGAGACGCGAACGCCACCAATATCGCATCGGCGCATTGCGCTATCCTCCTCCCTGCACGCGTTCTCTCCTCCAGACCACTGGCGGATCCACCGCCGTGGAACCCCCCGCCTGCGAAGGCGGGAACCAGGTTCGTGCGCTGCAGTCGCCGATAGCTGATCACGAGCGTGCTGAGAGAAATGAGTATTCCAGGAATGCTCAACGCAAACAGCATTACATCCCACAGCGGTCGGCGGGTCAGCAACCAGTTGAGATCCACATCATGAATCGCCACCACCGTCCACCGATTGACCCGACCTGTGTTATTCAACAGGTCGAGCACTTCACCTGTCTGCGGGTCGATGTGGAACCAGGTGGCCTGTGCATCGTCGAAGATGACGCGTGCAATCGGTGTTTTCTTGTGCTGATAAGCGCTATGCCAGTACTCATCGCCATGTTCCAGGTACCGAGTGCCTATGATCTTTGCGCCTGGCAGTAAGGCTCGAGCGGCCACCGTAATCTGCGCGAGCGTAACCGGCGCATCGGCACCGGTTCCAGGATCGATCACGCGGGGTGCAACGCCAGTGCGCTCGAGAGCCACCAAGGGGCGTCCACCGACATACCGGAAGGTTGCACGCGTTGCCTGAATATTTTCAGCGGCCAGCGCAGAGAGTGCACTGAATGTAAAGCTCGGGTTTTGGCTGCCCGCGTAACGGATGAAGTCGGACTTCTGCATCTCCCTCTGCTCGAGGAAGCCGCCTGGATACATCGTAAAAAAGCCCGAGATAATCCAGAGAGCCAGAAATACGCCCCCGAGGATTCCAGTGACGTGATGCCATTTCATCCATCCTCGGAATGGGGTCCAGCTACCGTCCGTGTATCGCATCCGAAGGCGCATACGGCTGATCCCGATCCAGAGGCCGCTGATGGACACGAGGATCGATGCGCCCGCCACGATGTAGATCGTCCATGTCCAAATCCCCTCGTGGGTGTAACGCCTCAGGCCTTCGAAATACAACCAGTGGGGGATGGCGCCCAGCCAATTTAGAATGCGTTGCGTTCGTCGGGTCCCCATGAGGACCTCGCCGCTTGCAACCGACACGTAGTATCGCGAACCCGCGGAATCATTCAGATCTATGATGTGAAAAGGACGCTCCCTGTTCCAGTAACCGGTCATAGTCCATTGGTCACTGTCAACGTTAGCCGCTCGAATCGCCGCACCGGGTGCCGACAGCTGCTGCCTGACAATAGCGAGGGCTTGTTCAGGCGAACGGCGCCCAAGGACCTCTCCTGAGTCCGCAGCCACCGTAATGTTGTGCCTTTTCCAGTCAGTGATGCGGTACACAGGGCGCTTCCCCGACATTTCCAGGCGGAGCTCCTTCGGGAACTCGTCAATTCCCGCGCTGGCAATGGCGGCTCCAGGAGAGACCTCGACTCGGCTCCACTCGAGTGGCTGCAGATAGCGAAGCTTCTCCTCGGCACTCATCTTCGGAAACGGCACATAGGCGAGTACGAGACCGGAGAGGAACCACACCATCACCATGACGCAGACGCCGATCCCTATCCAGCGATGGATCGTGATGATCCATCGCTGGAACTTCTTTCCGAATGAGACGCCGCTGTTTGTCCCCTGCCGAGAAGTGCTTGGCGTAACAATTGCAGAATCCGCTGCGTTCATTGCTCCTCCTTACTCAGAGGTCGCGTCCCTGAAGCTATCAATGTAAGGACACGCGGATCATGAACCCTTCACCCTTCTTGGTCAGAACCCGTAGGTATACTGAATACGCAGGGTCCGCGGCACTCCAAGATCCCAGAAGGTATACGAACTACCGTCGGAATCCCGGATGCCGCTTCCAAGTCCTGTGGCATATTGCTTGTTCGCAATATTCTGCAGAGTCATGTCAATGCGCTGCTTTCGCGTCGCGCCCAAGAAGTACCGCAGGGACGCATCGAACACAACTGCTTTTCCGTAGGTCTCCGAACCGTCCCACAGACCCGTCCGAACGGTTGAGCCAAAGTAGTTGACGGTCGCCGTGGCGCCCCACGGCTGTGTCGTTGGGTGATAGTCAAGGCCCGATTTGAAGAGCTCCTTGGGCACCCGCGAGATCTGCTGCCCGGTGGTCGGATCTTCCGCATCCGCGTACGTGAAATTCGCGTTTACAGATAGCGCGCCCGCGAACGAGGCGTTCAACGTGACCTCCCCGCCTTTAGTCTTCACGGTCCCCGGGATATTTCCGAACACCGCCTGATTGGTTTGCGCATCGAAGGTCGCATAGTCAATCAAATTCTTTAGCTGCCGGTAGAAACCTATGAGCTCCCAGCCGAGAGTGGCCTGTCCCGAGTCCGCACTACCCCCGACAGAGAACATGGTATTCGTGCCGGTCTCCGGTTTGAGATTGGGGTCGCCCCGCTCATCGTTCGGATCGTTTGCAAATAGCTCCTCCGTGGTCGGCAACCGGAATGTCGTCCCGACCGAGCCTCGGACGTACAGATTGGGCGACACGTCGTATTGGCCGTTAACGGTCCAGACGGTCGCGGTCTGCCCGACGCTCGGTACGTTATAGCGAAACCCGGCCGAAAGCCTCAGGTTCTGAAATAGGGCACTGCTCGTTCTGACCTGCCCGAACACTGCGTTGGTCGATTCGGTGTGTTGAGTAATGACAAGGGCTGCATCGCTGCCGGTATATCTCTGGAGATCGTAGCCGCCGAAATACTCCAGCGGGCCACCGGGACGAATTTCAGTCAGGACGTTAACTCCGTAGTCCTTGTAGCCCCAAGGTGCATGGTCGTACACCAAGTCCAGCGTGTCACTTACCGGAATCGTGTTGTCGTACTGCGTGACGCGCGAGGTCCACCAGTGATAGTAGGGCTTGATGAATAGTTGCAGCGCATCGCTGAACTTCCCATCCAACTTGGCCGTAAGTAAGTCTTCCGATCGCTCGTTGTACTCGGTCGCCACCTGAAACGGATTGGCGAAGTCCAGCCGGGCATTGGTGTGCTGCTCATCTACGCTGGCACGAATACTATCGGTAAAATTGTAGGCGTACTTGAGTCCCAAAGTCAGAACGTTGTACGCCCGGCGGTGATCCGTGCCACTGGGCTGATAGTCCTCGGTCCGGAACGGTTGATAGCCATTCGACTGATCGCCCGAGAGGTATGCAACAATCTGACTCTTGCCAATTGCATCTCTGGCATAGCCGTCGGCGTGCTTGCCTTGATTGCTGTCCGCCGCGATGGAGAGTGCGCCGTCCGGCTGGTCCGCAAACGCTTTGGTTACGATGTTTATAGCCCCAGCGACCGCCTGAGTACCGTAGAACAGCGCCTGACCACCCTCGACGACCTCGACTCGTTCAATCATGCCGGCAGGAATCGTGTCGAGCGGCGTGGTACCAGCATAGAGCCGATTATTGATCCGGACACCATCCACCAGCCAGAGGATGTCCTCCGTTCGGGATCCCTGGAATGATGCATCGACGTAGTCGAACGGGCCATTTTTTGCATTCAAGTACAGGCCTGGAGTCAGCGTCCCGAGGGCTTGCGCCACGTCGGTGTAGCCGCCGTTCAGAATGTCAGTGGTACTGATCGTGTCGACCCGCGTGCCGTATTTGGAGAGCTCCTGCGGGATCTCCTCCTCAAGGCGCTTGGAATTCACAGTGATCTCTTCCACATTCGACTGAGACTTGGTCTTCGTTTGAGATTGGGACTGTGACTGATCTTGGGTCGTTGACTCGGCTTGCGGCTGCGGCGCGTCCTCAGACCAGGCCAGCGGAGCTGCGATGCTGAAAATGCCGAGCGCCCAAACACAGCGAAACCCTCGCGTCCACACGCGATCACTTCTATTCATCGCCCCCCCTTTTCTAACTCAGTGCTTTTTTTGAAACGACCCGAAAATGAGCATCCAAGTTGTCTATACAGATACAGGATGCGTTCCCATGGGTCAACCCTGTTTGGCCCGCAGAATCGGATCTGAAATCGCGCCGCACGGGGCTGAGACAGTGCGGTCTTGGCTCATTGGCAGGCATTCGGCAATCGCGTCGGTTGGCAAAATCGCGCTTCTAAACAATGACTTGCGCACCCGGGAGTCCGCAGGCGCTGAACTTGTCCTATCGTGGGCAATCGCTCGGTACGCTCAAGCGTGTGAACTTCTTTTGATGTCACGCGAATAGCGCCTTGGCGATATCCATACCCCGGTATCCTATGGGCTGAGGCAGATGTCACACACGATCCGTGCAAAGCAAAAACTCCTGATTCGAGTTCGGCGTATCCGCGGTCAATTCGAGGCGATCGAGCGCGCTCTGGAGGCTGAAGCCGGCTGCGAGAAGGTCATGCACCTGATCGCCGCCGTCAAAGGGGCGACGGCGTCACTGATGGCCGAGGTGCTTGAGGACCACGTGCGAACTCACTTTGTAGACGCCAAACGGCCCTCCGCCTCCGCGGTCGCCTCGGCCGCCGAAGAGCTCATCGACGTGGTGCGCACCTATGTGAGGTGAGCGGCCGGCTGCCAAGCGATGATGCTGCTTTACGCTTGTGCCTGGTCTTCCACTCCCTTGGAGTAATCTTGAGTAGTCCACGTTGGCCGCAAGAGCTGGCGTGGTGCTTCCCCTTCCCGATGGGGCCGGCCGCCTATTGCGCTTCGAGGGCTCCTCCGTCGTCGGCACGGGGGGCGGGCTGCGCAGATGGCGTCGCGTCGAGCCGACGTGGTAGCAACCGAGCTGAATTCAGAATGAAGGTCAGCTCGGAGGCCACGTGAATGAAAGCGGCCAGGAGCGGATTCAGCAGGCCGAATGCCGCAAGCCCGATACCGAGGGTATCCACCGCGATGGTTCCGACGAAGTTCGCCCAGATGATGCCCCGCGTACGGCGAGCGATGATCAAGGTCTCAACGAACTTCAGCAAATCATTCCTCAGTAGGACAATATCGGCGCTCTCCCGCGCGACATCGGTGCCCGATCCCATGGCCACGCCGACCTGCGCTTCGAGGAGCGCGGGTGCGTCGTTAATGCCATCGCCCACCATGGCGACGACCCGACCCTCGGACACCAGGGCCTGGACACGGACGCGCTTGTCCTCAGGCAGCAGATCGCCGGTCGCCGCAGAGATCCCTACATCGCGCGCAACCTCCTGGGCAACAGACGACGCATCTCCCGTCAGTAGAACCGTCTTGATGCCCAGGTCGTGAATCCTCTGGATCGCGCGAGAGGCCTCTGGGCGCATCCGATCGCTGACTACAAGGCTCCCCAGTAAAGCCAAATCTCGAGCCACGAATACGGCCGTCGATCCAGGAGCCTGCAAGGCCGTGTCCTCTGGAAGGGAAGTACCGTGCTCCCTCAGAAGCGCCAGATTGCCGACGAGGATCCGCCGCCCTCCGACTAGTGCTTCGATGCCCCGTCCGGGCGTATACCCGAACCGGCTGGGCTCGATGACGCGCACACCGGCCCCTCGCGCACTCGCCACGATGGTTTTCCCGAGAGGATGTTCGGAGCGCAGCTCCGCGGAGGCTGCGAGTCCGAGAAGTTCGTTGGCACTCACTCCGTCGCTAGGGATGACTTTGCGGATCTCGGGCTGCCCAAAGGTCAGCGTGCCCGTCTTATCCAGTACGACCGTGTCGACTCGACCGAGTTGTTCCAGGTAAAGGCCGCCCTTGATAATGGCGCCTGCTCGCGCCGCGCGCCCGATCGCCCCGAGAATGGCCAGCGGGGTCCCCGCGGCAATCCCACAGGCCCCTGCGACAATGATGACCGAAATGGTGGAGCGTATATCTCGCGTAAGCAGGTATGTCAGAACCGCCGCACCGAGGGCGAAGTAGACGAGATATCCCGCCAGCCTATCTGCCAAGCGCTGCACGGGTGCGCGCGACCGCTCCGCCCTTTCCACGGCCTCGAGGATCTTGCCGTAGCTCGTATCGCGCCCGATTCGCTCCGAGCGAATTTCCAGAGCACCAGACTGATTGATAGATCCGGCAAAAACGGAATCGCCCGCCTGCTTCTCGAGCGGGAGCGACTCACCCGTAATGCGTCCCTGGTCCACGAATGAGTGGCCCGCTATCACCTGGCCATCCACGGGTATGCGCCCACCCGGATTGACCAGAACTGAGTCACCGACACCCAGTGTGTCCGTGGCCGCTTCCGAGATGATGCCGCCACGGCGCACCGTGACGGCCCGAGGCAGGAACTCCAGTAGATCGGCGATCGCCCGACGTCCTCGCGAAACCGTCATCCCCTCCAGGACTTCAGCGACCAGCACAAACAACGTGATCACCAGAGCCGTGAAGTATTCGGAGATCGCCGCGGCCGCGATGATCGCGATGGACATGGACAGTTCCATCGTCATGCGCTTGGCCAGGAGGTTCTCGAATGCCTCCTTGAAAATTGGCCACCCCCCCACTGCGAGCGCAGCCACCCCGATCGCACTCACCTTGGCGAACGGCTCCCACAGGTGCCACCAGACAGCCGCTGCAGCCAGTCCGACAACAACGATGCGCATCAACTCACGCCACTCTAAGGCGTGCTCGTGATCGTGCTCTGCCTCGTGATGATCCGGGTCATGGCTATCCTTACTCTCGGCCAAATGGACACCGCGTGCAGACGTGTGGGCTGCCTCCGATCCGCTCTCGCTCGAAGTCATGACAGTCGGCCTCTACCTGAGATAGGTTCTTACAACGTCGAGCAGCTCATTCGCACCCCTTGACCGCTCGGCGTTATCCTTAATTGTGGGGTTCGCAATGTGCGTTCGAACGTGGTCCTCCATAACCTCGCTCATCAAACCATTCATCGCTCCGCGCACAGACGCGATCTGTCGTAGTACTTCTGTGCAGCCCGCTTCAGCTTCCAAGGCTTTCTCCAACGCCTCGACTTGGCCGCGGATCCTTCGCACTCGCAGAAGCAGCTTGCTTTTCTCCTTGACGGTGTGACTCATGCAATCTCCAGTTTCACACGTGTATTTCCGATTCCTCGCCGCGAGCGGCCATCGTAGCCACTGAGCTCCCTCCCGCGCTGAACCTGGCGTCTCCGCACTGCTCGCGTGGCCGAAGATGGCAACGATTACGACGACTTTCGATTGCCAGGTTCCCCGGAAACATGGTTTTAGCCTTGACGCGGATCAACGCCGGGGCGCGCGTTGATCACCATACCCCATAGGGGTATATACTATATCTGAGTACCATATCAATGTCATCCGCCGGCGGCCTTTGCAGTTGCGCGGTAGACGGGTTTTGCCGATTGAATGGCATAGGATGCGAATGAGCGCGGCGACTCGCCTCGATCGGTGCTTGGCCTGGTTCCACCGCTGGGCCGGTATTGTCTTAAGCGTCCTATTCTTCGCCTGGTTCGCGAGCGGGATTATTCTGCTGTACGTTCCCTTTCCCGCCCTCTCCGAGCAAGCCCGTCTTGCCGACAGCGAGTCCATCGATGTCACGCGCGTCGTTGTTTCGCCGGCTACTGCGCTCGCCTCATTGCCCCAGAGCGAGGAATTGGCGCTGATCAGCGTCGCCGGTCGCCCCGTATACCTCGCCTTCTCGGCTTCGGGCGCGGTGGTTGCCGTAGGCGCTGATGACGGGCGCCGTCTGGGTTTCTTCTCCGCGGACGTGGCGAAGACGGTGGCGGAGCGCTTTTCGAGGGTATCTGCTCAAGCCACGGCAGGACCGCTGCAGTATGATCAGTGGACCGTTCATCAACGTTTGGACCCCTACCGGCCTTTCTACCGGCTGCGACTGAGTGACGGTCGTGGAACCGACTTATACGTCTCTGCACGGACAGGACAGGTTCTGCAGCGCACCAACGCCCGTGAACGCGCCTGGAACTGGTGCGGCGCCGTTCTGCACTGGATCTATTTCACGCCCTTGCGTCAAAGCTATTGGGCATGGAATGAGGTGGTCTGGTGGTTGTCCTTGGCCGCCCTCGCGACCAGTGTCGTGGGTACGTGGCTGGGCATTGACCGCTCCATCAAGGCGCGCCACCTGACACGGCCACGATGGTCCCCATTTCGAATCGCTTGGATGCGCTGGCACCACGTGTTCGGTCTGTTAGCGAGCGCGGTGGTGCTGGTGTGGATCTTCAGCGGCTGGCTCTCGATGGACCATGGAAGACTATTTTCAGTCGGGCAGCCGCCTGCCGAGATCGCCCGACGGTTTCGGGGCGTATCCCTTGCAGAGGTCACCCGTGCGGTTCCCGCCGACTTCATGCGAAGGATCGGCATGGCTTCCGAGGTTCGGTTCAATGCCGTCGCTCGCTATCCATTCATTGCCGCAATCGGAAAATCTCGGCAAAACGGGCAAGTGGTCTGGCTGGATAGATCCATTGGCGTGCCATCAACCACGGTGATCCCTGACTCGCTCTTGGTATCCGCTTTGGGCGCAGCGCTGGGCGGCGGATTTCGGATCGCTACCGTTGACACTCCAGGACCGGACTTCTACGCCTTGGCGGAATCGTTGGATGCGAACGCCAACCCGCTTGTCGCGACAGGACCGCAGGTGCTGCGCGTCTACGTGGATCGCGTCTCCGGCAAAATACTCGTTGTGATGGATGCTAGCCGGAGAGGGTATGCGTGGTTCTATTACGCGCTACACACATTCAACTTTCCCGCATTACTTGGCCATCCGGGGGTCCGCGACGTGATCGTCTCGACGATGATGCTCTTCGGACTGGGTTTCGTTCTTACTGGGGTCGTGATCGGCTATCAGCGGCTCGTCAAGACCTCGACACGATGAGCGGCTATTTGGTCCACGATGGAGACGCATCCGTGAAAGATCAGTTGTACTTAGTCAGACCCGGATTCCATAATTCAGGGGCCGGTCCGTTGTATTGCGGTGACTCTCTTCCGGTCGAGCGCATGCTGAGTTTCTTTCCGCAGCTGCGGACTCTGCTGGATGTCCACTACATGGACTTCCCGCGCCCTCGCGCCGCCCTAGTAGATCTGATAGGAGAAGACAATCAAGGTCTGCCGGTGCTGATTTTGGCCGATGGTCGCCAGATCCAGGACGGGCGAAATCACACCCAAAGCCGCGCGGGCAAGCGCTTTCTGTGCGACGAGGGAGGTATTCGTCGCTATCTCTCCTCGCAATACGGTATGCCGGAGGCGAGTTAGCAGGCACCCTCTCCGGCCAGGGATATCGACCTCAGGTTCGGCGGCCGACGAACCCGCGTAGTCTAGTGGCGGCCACAAATACGCCAGATACGCTGAAGGCGAATCCCAACGTCAGCGGCAAGAGGATCAACGCTCGCCGGAGCATCGGTCGCTGACCAAGGCCGGGGAACTTGAATGTGTGGAGAGCGTAGTAGACCCACTCGTAGGTTCGTCGGCCGGCATCGAGCACACACAGTATCTGACCCGAGTCTGGCTCGACGTACACAGCGATCTCTCCGGGCCCCTCTAATCGGATTCGCCTTGTGCCTGCCGGGATTCCCTCTGCCATCGCGTAGAAGTCGTCCGACGTGCTGGGGCGTAGCTCCGACAATCGACGATTAGGCCAGACCGCATGTAATCCAGTCTGCACCCACGGATCGGGGACTGCTGCGCCCATCCAATCCGGGATCGAGCCCGTCGCAACGACACGGGCGGGTGGCCGAGGCCCGCGCACGACGAGACAGGGGTGGCCCCCGACAGCGATCAAAAGAACTTCGGAGGCGCGCCCCAGACTTTGTAGGGCCGTCACAGGGATCGCCTCCGCGATCGCCTGCATCGACAGTCCACGCATGCGCGACACGGTTTCGCTCGACGGGACCCCGGTCGGGAAGATCCTCCCGTGATCCATCGAAAGCCAGCCGCTTGCAATCCATGTGAGCACAAATAGCCCGGCGAAAAGCCCGAGGCGATGGTGCCAGCCAAGCCACCCGCGGAAGGGGGTCAACTTGTGCCGCCCAGAGCGACGTGCTGCTGCCAGCCGTACGAGCCCCAGCCAAAGACCGGCTATAGTTGTGGCAAGCGCCACCAGAGACAGGGACCACACGAGGCGATCCCACACATTCCAATGGGCACGCAGCGCGCGAAAGTAAATCCAGTGAATGTTGGCACCAAACCAGTTCCAGAGACGCTCGCGAGCTGTGGTCTGCTGAAGAATCTCGCCGGAGCGGGCCGACACGTACAGCTCGGTTCCCAGTGCATCGCCGAAATCGACGCGGTAAAACGGGCGAAAAGGATCGAATTCCTGAGCGACCGTCCACTGGTCATTGATGAGAGGGCCGGCGACGTTTACAGCTGGCGACCTCTGGAAGACGCTCGCGATTCGTGCAGCTTCTTGGCCGGACACCACACCGAGCGGTGCACCCGTATCAGCAAAGATAGCAGTCACCGGGTGGCCCCCTTGCGCCACGAGGTATACGGGTCGGCCGGACAGTCCCACCAATCGAAGGCTCTCGCCTTGCGGGGTATCCTCGAGTGCTACCAAGGGCGCGATCTCGACCGACGCGAGGTCGATCGGCTGACTACGTGCGAGACGCTCGGCGGACGACAGAGCGGGATAAGGCACAAAATGCATCACCACGCCGCTGGCGAACCACGCCGCCATCATCAGACACAGCGCCACTCCCACCCAACGGTGGAAGAGCGCCAGCCAGAACAGGCCAATTCGGCTCAGCCGCAGAATTCTAGAACTTGCCAACTAGGCTAACCGAGAAATTCCGCGGTGAACCGAGCATGACCTCAGGTGGGTAGTACACATCGGCCCACTGCACATATGCCTTGTCAAAAGCGTTATTCACGCGAGCCGTGAACAGGAGATTATCGGTCAACTTGTAGGATCCGTAAAAATCCACCAGCGCGTAATCGTCGAGCGCAATCGAGTTCTGGGTATTCGCAAAGCGGCGACCGATGTAGCGCACCCCACCGCCGAGCTCCAGTGGGACATTAAAGATGTTCCGCACGCTCGTCCACACGTTGGCGGTCCATCGGGGAATATCCGCGGGCTGATGGCCAGTCGCGTTTATACCTGTATTCGGGTCCACGAACAGACCGAAGTAGGAGTCTGTGTAGGCCGTGTTACCACTGACGCTCCAGTTTGAGGTGATCTTGAAGTCTGCCGACAGCTCAATGCCACGCGCCTTCTGGTCGCCGATGTCGGTGACCGTATCGATCGCGGTTTGGGTCAGGATGTGCTTACGATCGATCGAATACAGTGCGAGCGTGCCATCCGCATTCCCGCTGGACGTCTTCGCCTTGGCTCCGATCTCGACCTGGCTCGACCGAGCCATCGAGAAATTCTCATCGGAATTGACCAGAATGATATCCGTGCCCACCGGATCCGCGCCCGTCGTCCAGGACGCATAAGGCGTCACACTGTCGTTTGCCTTATAAACCAATCCCACTCGATAGTTTCCCGACTTGAACGTTCTGGTGAAGCTGCTCGTCGGATCGAAGACACCGTCAGGACCGAAGTTCTCTCGATCCAAATCGAGCTGATCGTACCGACCTCCGGTGACAAGCTTGAGCTTCTCGGTGAGGTCCAGGGCGTCTTCGAAGAAGCCCGCATAGTCATTCCACCGTGTGGGACTTTGCCGTGGAGCAATGGGGCCGAACAGACCGGGAGACGGATTGAAGAGATCTACGCTATCCCCGTCCGGAAATCCCCGTTCGCGGACGAAATTGAGATGACTGTAGTCAAAACCGATGACGAACTTGTTCGTCATCCCGAATAGGTCGCCCTGCAGCGAGGCGTCTGCTTGGTCACCAAACAAGTTCTGGCGATGAAATACAAAAAAGCGGTCTCTATCGACGAGGCCCGTGGCCGAGTCGTACGTGTAGGTCTCCGCATCAATCCAATGCCTGTGCGCGTGGAAGTAATAGACGAAGTTCTGGATTGTCAGGTTGTCCGAAAGCGACCACTTTACCAATAACTGAGGCCAGTACTGGGACGAGTGGATACTGGAATCCGCAACGTTGTAGTTGACGTACCGCGTGCGCGCGTCGATCCCGACTCCCGACGCCGGATCGATGACTCCGGCCAGTGGGACACCAATTGCCGATAGCGGAAGCAAGGGAGTGCCGAAATAGCGCGAAGGATTATCCTCCAGGTAGTCAAGAGTGAATTGCAGCTCCAGGCGCGCCGTCGGCTTCCAGAGGGCGGTCATCGTGGCATTGGTGGAGTCAGCGGATGCTCCATGTACGTAGCCGTTGGTGGACGTGCGGCTGATATCGGCGCGGACCGCGAACGTGTCGCCAACGTGGGTAGTGCCGCCCACGCCCAAGCTGGTATTGCCGAAGGATCCGGACGACAAGAGCAAGTCAAGCCGAGAGTCATCGAATCGGGGTGCTTTGCTCACGACGTTGACCGCTCCCGCCACCGCCCCTTGTCCGTAAAGCACGGAGGAGGGTCCCTTGAGAATTTCGACGCTCTCAAGATTGAATGTGTTTTGAGGTCGATTCGTGATATTGGCCGGGCCAATGTACAACCCGTTGTACAGGCTTACGATCTGATCACCGGTGAACCCGCGCATCGAAAACTGTTCCAAATCACCGGGCGATCCGCCGGAGGTCACCCCCGGAAGGCTGTCCGCCGCCTCTTCGACCGAATTGAACCCTCGCCCTAGCATCTCATCCGAATCGATAACGTCCAGAGAACCGGGGGTCTCCAATGCGGTCAGACCTAGCCGGCTGCCGGTGGGCGTGAATTGATCCAACGCACGCACCTTAGCTGCTGTCACAGTGATTGTTTGTATCTCGGACGGCTCGCCAGGGGCTTCACCGGAGTAATCCTGCTGGCCCGCTTGGGCAAGTCGGACCGGATTGTGTGAATCCTGTTCCGCCTTTTGGTCAGGATCCTTTACCTCACCATTGGGGGGGTCAACCCCAAAGGATGCTCCCGCCCCCGCCGAGTTCGAATCTGCCTGCGCTGAGTCGGCCCCGGACGACGGGCTGGTTCGCGTCGTCCCGCCCGGGTTCGCGACAATCGTCACGGTCCTCTCGTTCAGGTACCGATAGACGAGCCCGCTCGCCCCAAGCAGTTGCTTGAGCGCTTCCTCAGCAGTGAGATTGCCAACCGCGCCGTTGGTATGCAATCCGCCGACGACTTCCGATCGGTATATCAGCTGAATGTCGTACTCTTTCGCCAGGGCCTGCAGAGCCAGCCCCAGGCTTTGTGCCGGGATATTGGTGGGCTTGCGAATAGCGGCTCTTGCCGGATCTGCATGTGAGAGCCCCACGACCGATAGACAGACGGCCGTAACTAGAACGAGTGCGCGCATGAACACCCCCGACTGTTGGATGAGTCTTTTTCCAACCATCGCCAATGACGACGACAGTCTCATGCGGCCTTAGAGCGCTGAGCCCATCCAAAAGGACACTCAGTCTGCAGATTTATGGCTAGAAAGTTAGTCGTGCTCTCCTCGGTGCAGACTTATTTGCCGGTAATCTCGATCTCGGTAGCGCTCTCACGAATAACGAGCGTCGGTTGCTGTCTAAGAAATTCAAGTAGCGAAGCGCTATCAGTGGCCGAAAAGACGCCGCTGACGTGGAAGTCGTCCAAACTAGGCTCGCGAACGACAAGCCTCTTCTCATGATAGCGGTTGTACTCGTCAGCCACTTCTGTGAGCGGCGCCGCCGCGAACTGCAATTTGCGCTGCCTCCACGCAGTCACCGCCGCCGCGTCCGCACGCGTCAGTTCGGGGGCCGTGTTACCCAAGACCGTAACTTGCTCTCCAGCGCTTACATAGACTGGCTGAAGTGCGCTCTGCGGTGCGCGAATCTCATCCGCTGGCTCCCTATTGTGCGATGGCGGAACGGATCGGTCGTTAGGCGAGTGGCCCGGCAGAGCCCCGGGGTTCGATATGCCGCTACCAACCACCCCCGCCGGGGGAAGTACCGCTACCTTGCCCTCGAGCACCGTGACAACGGTGCCAGCGTGAATTTGATTGACGTCGAACTGAGTGCCCACGGCGCGAACACGAACGGCCTCACTGCGCACGACAAATGGCCGCGAACTGTCCTTGGCGACATGAAAGAGCGCCTGACCATCGAGCAGAATGGCCGTGCGCTCGGCATCGCTAAATCGAATGCGCACACGCGAATGCGCATTGAGCTCGATCGTTGAGCCGTCGGTCAGGGTAATCGAGCGCTGCTCTCCGATCCCGGTGGAGTACACGTCACGTACAAATTCGATCCATGTGGCAGTACCGGCCAGTATCAGCATAGCGACGGAGGCGGCGATGGCGACGGAAGGTCGGGCCTTGCTCCAGAATCGGTTGCGTCCACGGCGCGGCTGCCCGCTTCGCTGCGAGGAGGCGATGGGCAAGATCTTATTATGGGCCCGTGCTCGCGCAATCAACTCCTCGGTTGACAGTCTGCGGCTTCTGTTCAGAAGAGGCGCATCATCCCAGAATGCGGAGACCTGCAGATAGGCGCGGACGTGTTCGGGGGACGTGCGCAGCCATCTGCTGAAATCGCGCCGTGCTCCATCGTCCACCTCTCCCTCGCCGAACTCGATGAGCCAGGCGGAAGCTTCCTCAAGGATCTGCGTATTCACGCTACTGCGACCATTACTGACCGTCATAGGTCTCCCTCATCCATGGCCGCCAGGCGTCGCTGGCAGTACGTCAATGCCTGAGCCAAGTACCGCTTTACCATGGTGTACGAGACTCCAAGCCGTGGCCCGATTTCCTTGAGTGAAATTCCGTCGCAGCGATGCAGAATCAAAGTTGCGTAAGCGTTCGGCGAGAATTCCTCGAGATCGCGCCCCAACGCTTCAAAGCGCTCCTCGATCTCGACTTGCGCCGCTGGATCCTCGTCGTCTGTACCACCGAATTCCGCAACGACATCACCGAACCTCACGGCCTCGGTGGCGGCGGAACGGCGGAGTGAGTGCTGATGCAGGACGTGACTGGCGATCGTATAGAGGTACGCCTGCGGATTTCGGATGCTCTCATGATTATCAACACGCAAGAGCCGGAGGAAAACCTCTTGCACCAGATCCGGCACATCCGCAGCGCTGCGCACACGGGCCGATAGGAACCGACGCAGCCCCGGACCGTGCGCCCGTTCTATCTGTGTCAAGAACGCCTGTTTAGCGCTCGCCGTCACAGCCACCCCGGTTCAACCTTCCCCACGTAGCATAAGAGCGTTTGGCGTGGGGTAAAGGATCATGCCAGTGAAAATATTTATCGCGCCTCTTTACCGGGGCGGTCTAACCCATTGCCTTATATGGCAGTTCTGCTCTGCTCTCATAGCCGCACACCCGGAGGCATGCATCGCCAGCGCACGAGTCTGCCCGCGGGTCCGCACGTTTCGCTCAACGGGTGACTCACAGGCCCCACGTATCAAAGCGGCGCCGCCCACTGGACTCTAGATCGGCGCGTCCCAGGACCTTATGACCCTCCCGCCGGACCATCCGAGCGGGGTTGCACTCCACGGTGGCGAATTCCTCGATAGTTGGATCGTCTTCGCGGGCCGCCAGGGTGTGGATTGCGTATGGCGAGCAGGTGCAACGGAAGTGAGCAAGGCTGCCACCGTTGGCGTAATTTCTTGCAGCCACGGTACACACATGTCATCAAGAGATAGCTGAGATAGGCTAGCCCTGGCAACGAGGCTTATGAGGGCCGTCGGGGGGTGCCCGCTCAACGACTGTCTCAACGGTCGAAGGGTCATGACGTCGTGAGCAGTCTCTCCCAAAACGGAATCCGATGTGCCTGCGGCAGTCGGTGCAGTGGATCGGCTTTCACCAAGTAGGGAAGAAGACGTCATGCCGGTATACCAGATGCTTATGACCGAGCGCGAAATCGATGATCTCATTGACCGTGAGCCGTTTGGTCATGGGGTCGGACGAGCAGCGTTTGCGGTTCCCAGCGATCCATCGGTCATCGTCAAGAAGCAGAAGGGAAGATACCCGGGAGCAAACATCATAGAATGGGAATTATGGCACGCGCTGAAAGAAACCGAACTCCGTAACCTCTTCGGGGAATGTTTCGCAATCAGCGAGACCGGGAAGTACCTCATTATGGAACGTCTCGAAGACCTCACAAACCCTGGTTGGGATAAGATGATCCAGGTCCCGTTCTGGTTCGCTGACAGAAAATGCAGCGCCTTCGGCAAAGCAGCTAACGGGGCGATTAAGATTCGGGACTACGCTAGCGTAGTCCTGGAGAGAACTCTGGATAGCCGCCTATTTCCTCTAAGCCTCTGAGCTAGCTTTGCGGTTATATCGAGCTGCAGAATGCCCGGCGGATCGTCCCAAAGGCAGTAGCATGACATCCGCGATCGCCCGTCGGGGTTCTGCGCGGCATGTCCTCCGGCGAGCGCGGATAGAGTCCGCGAGCCCTCGGAGCCTGCATCCAAAAACTGCGCCCCTGAGCCCACCGCGTAGCGTCGTGACGCCAGATCCGGTAGACGGCACCGGTTTTGACGGGTGCCCTCGGGTCACAGGCTATCGCCTAATTGCCCTGGTCCGTCGAGGACGGAAATGCCATCTGATCCAGAATCGCTTTGAAGTCTGCATTCGCGGCTAGGTTTGCATCGAGTCGGCTGCCGATCTTCGCGTACACCATATCAGGCGAGCGGTCTGCAAACGCCTTGCGATACCAATGTACCGCCTGATCGATCTCGCCAAGGCTCGCGTAGATGTCCGCGAACGTCGCTGGATCAACGTATCGTTTGGCTTCGAAAGCCTGTAACTCCGCAAGCTTCTCCCGCGCGCGAGTGACATCGCCGCAGATTGCGTACGTTGACCCGAGCCATGAGCGGGACAAAGCGCCGATGCCTCCGGCAATGCGCCGCTCCGCGATCTCCGCCTGCACGAAGGCGTCTTTGCATTTCCCCTGGAGCGCCAAAGTTCGGGCGAGCTTGATGTAACCCCAAGTCCAGTGAGGATCGATTTGCGTCGTATGCCGGAAACCGGCAGCGGCCGTCTCGAAGTCACGCCGGAACAGGGCGTTGATCGCCATGTCATGAAAGGGTTGGACCGACAGCGGGTCGAGTCGAGCGGCCTCACGACTCTCAGCGAGACCCTGGTCGAGCCGGCCCATCGCGTTCCGGAAGCTACCGTACGCCTCGTGCACGTCCTCGCTCCCAGGACTCAGGGCGACCGCACGCTGGAACTCTGCATTAGCGCCCCCCCCAGTCCCATTCGAAGAGGAACAGGATGCCAGCCAGAGAGGCGTGCACCTCGCCCAGATCCGGTGCGAGCTCCAGTGCACGAGTGGCAGCCGCGCGTGCTTTTGCTGCCGCCTGGGTGCGGCCGCTAGCGCCGAGGAAGGCCTGGACCGAATAGACGTCGGCTAGTCCCGCATACGCCATCGCATAATCCGGTGCGCGAGCGACCGCCTGTTGAAAGAAATCGACGCTCTTTTGCATTTCCGCGTCGGTCCCGACCAGAAATTCGGGTCCCTTGAGATAGAGCCGGTACGCCTCGGGATCACTTGTCTCGTTATTCGCAAGCCGAGCCCTCTCATCGCCACTGAGGCGGCGCCGCAGCGTCTGCGCGAGAGTGGTGGCGATCTGTCCCTCGAGCTGCTGCACGTCGTCTATCGCCCTCTCAAAGTGGTCGCCCCACAGTTGCGTCGAGTTGCTGGTCCTCACCAGCTCAGTACTGATATTCAGGCGGGAACCGTGCAGAGTGAGGGTGCCGAGAACGAGCGCATCGACGCCGAGCTTCCGACCGATCTCGCTCGGCTCCGTCGATTTGCCTTTGAAGGCGAATGCCGAGGTGCGCCCTTCGCCTTCCGGCTCCGGGGAAAGACCACCCTACGCTCGACCTCGGCTCGGCCCTAGGCGTCGTCATTCTTTTTCCCTCTCTACACAAATACAAAACACCGCGATGTTGGTATTCTCGTAGAATCTCTCCGCTTCCACTATGCAACGCAACACCAAGGAGAGTGCACAATGGTGGACCTCAATGGACGCATCGCGACACTCGAGGATCGGCTTAAACAACTCAAAACCAAACAGCACCGAATTGAGAGCAGACGGCGAGCCCTGGAATCCAGGAGGAGTCGCAAAGACGACACTCGGTGCAAGATTCTTGTCGGTGCGGTCATGCTCGCGAAGGTGGAACAGGGTGTGATAGAGGCATCCGTTTTGCGGGGGTGGCTCAAGGACGCCTTAAAGCGGACGGAAGACCGGGCACTGTTTGATCTCTAGTCTGTCTTCGCGTTGCCTTTGGAGTCCGAGCTGAAGATCGGGCTAGAATGGCCGGCAGGTACGCTGCCAGAGGGCTGATCATGCGTTCGAAACTCGCGCAAGAGACAACGAGGGCCCTAGTCGCTCAGACGCAGCGATTGACGCCAGAGCAACGGCTCGAGGCGTTCCTGGCCCATAGCCGGCTACTCACAGAGCTCTACCTGGCTGGCCAGAAGTCTCGACCCGGCAAGCACGGAGGCAGGTGAGGTGAGGCCGCGTGGCGCTGGCGAGTCCGCCCTACTGCTACTCGATGCGGTTGAGGTCCTCAAAGCCGAGGGGATCAAGTATGCAGTGGTTGGCGCCGTGGCGGCGTCCGTACACGGAGCGGTCAGAGCAAGCCTCGACGCTGATGTTCTGATCGCAGCGGCTGAGCAGCAGGTAACGAGTCTTCATAAGGCCTTCAGTAATGCGGGATTTCAGTCAGTAGTCTCGCGCGGCGATCCCGGAGATCAGATTCCAGCGGTGATCAGACTGAGTGACGCCTTCGGGAATCGAGTAGACGTACTGGTCGGTCTTCGTGGGCTCGATCCAGAGGCTTTCGCCCGCACCATCGAGATTCCCTTTCATGGAAGCACTTTGGAATTCATTGGGCGGGAAGACTTCATCGCCATGAAAGTCTTCGCAGGCGGCCCCATCGACCTGGTCGATGCCGAGAGAGCGATAGCGGCAAACCCGGCTTCTCTCGATCTGGAACTGGTCGGCCGCTTGGCAGCGCGCTTCGGGAAAGGGGCATCCGCCTCGCTCAAGTCCATCCTCAGCGCTGATCTCGGAGCCGGCTACGACGCGACGGACGATCTCTAGGGAACACCTTAGCGCAGGCAGACAGGTTGAGGCGGCGAGCTACCCATCGCAGGGGTTCGCTCTCGTGATCGAGTAGCGCATAGCTCCTCGAGCCTTGGCAGTCACGGCGCTATTCAGAGCGCTCTGCCCTGTCGGCGCCGACCTGGGCCGCCGGGCAGGAAGTCCACTGCACTTCCCGGAATCGATCGGGTACGAGTGCGTCGGCTTCTCGAACGCCGTCAACGACCACCGGCAAGATGAACGTTCGCTCGGTGGCCATCAAGTGGGACCGATCCACTGCCAGCTTCCACTCGAGGCGAAAGTAACCCTCGGAGCGAGCGGTGCTGTTCGCGGAGATGATTGGCAAAAATAGAGCGCAGGCCTTGATCTGCTTCCTGATCGCGCTATCCCACGCATCTCCACCACGCAATTCACTCTGATCGAGCCACACCTCAACGCCGGCGCGCAGCGACTCGCAGATTCTCACCGCAAACTCGGCGTCCTGAGAGGCGTAGCTCAGAAATACCGCGTGCGCAGGCTCAGTCAATGAGGCAACCCCGGGAGGGCATTGGGATGTTCTCGGCGTGTCCCTGCGGCAGCTTAACCCAAATGGCGCCGGCTGGGATCAGGTGATCAGTAGTCGTACCCAGATTGTTAGTATGCTTCGTTGGCGCAGTCACCGTGCCAGTGGGGCCTTGCAGAGATATTCAAGTTCCGCGTCCTCCACGGTGTTCGGAAGGGGCTCGGTGAAGTCGACGCGAGCGACACGCTGCAGAGGCAATTCGCCAAGCACAGTATCATCTGCCCCGTAGTACACGGCCTGCAGCAAGCCTATCCTGCGCTTCGTACACCGCGCGGACGCGAGGCTTTTGGAGTAGGCGACTTTCAGCCCGGGTGGAACGGACACATTGGGCGTGACGCCCTCCGGCAGGTCGCTGACTTGGGGTTCTATCAACTTGAACCATGCACTTCGATAGTTGCCGTCCGAGATCAGGCTCTCCCCATCGACCATCAGCACCGTGCCGTTCTGCGCCGTAGCAAGTTTCGTCCAGCCGGATGCCACCGCGTTGGCCGCCGCGGCAAACAGTAGAATCGGGATCAGAATCGCCTTCATGAGTGTGCACCCAAGCCCAACGGCGCGGATGCCGGCCCGGTGCCAGCTTACCCGCTGGCATTCACCGACATGCTGCTATGCTGGGCCTCCGTTCAACGTCAAGAGCGCAAGGCTCGTCGTGTACACGGAGAAAACGCCGCAGGCAACCCATTCCCAGAACGCAAAGCTCAAGTAGAGTGGCGCACCGCGTGCACGCCATTCGAGCCCCACCCAGGGCAACTGCGGTAAGGCGTGTGACACGTACGCTTGCGTGGCGCTTACGAGCAATATGGGGAGCAAGGGCACGCTGGCCAGGATGCCGGCGTAGACGCACGGGCTGCCCGGAAAGCGCAGCGCCCGCAGCCGCAAGCGTCGCTCGGTCACCCGGAAAGTGAGCTGCACCATTCCGATGCAGATTCCGATAAAGGCCAGTAGCGCTAGCGCGTCGTGGCTTTTCGGGATGAGCCACAACGGTGACAACGGGGAACACACCATGCAGACATAGCCTAATCCCAGAGCGTAACTCCCGATGGGCAGGCCGCGGACGTTCTTCTGCTCCCACCTCCAGAGTTGAACCGCTACCCAACCCAGACCGCCCAGGCCACATAGCACGATGCCGCTCCAGGCCCACAGATACCCACTGGGATTTCGCTCTGGATAGACCAGACTTGAGATCGTCATGTACCGCCAGTCGTATTCGGACGGATACCGGCTGATCGCCATCCACAAGCCAGCCCAGAAAGCGAGTACGCCGAGTGGCGCCATCGCGCGCAAGGCTCGACGGATAAACGTTGGCCGCAGGAGTACCCTTTGGATCGCCACGGACCCAGCTTATCCGAATCCGCAGGGCTGCTTGCGGCTCTCAGGGTGGACAGCCAGCGCCTCCCTTGCAGTTGAATCCGGTGTTGTCCCTGATCAGCGTGCCACTCAGCAGCAGGGTCCCTTCGTTGGAGATCCCGCCGGCTGCACCGGCCGAGGCCTGGTTCTCGATCACGTAGACTTTGTTGAGCGTAAGCGTGTCGTGCGAATCCGGCGCGGCGACGAAAATTCCGCCGCCGTCGCCGGCTTCCGCCGGCGCCGTCGCGGAATTGTGCGCGATGACCGTGCTCGTGAGGGTCTGCCTGCCGCCATCCAGCACGACGAACAGGCCGCCTCCGAAGGCGAGCTCCTCGCCTCTGGCCGTGTTATCTGCAATGGTGCTGTTGGTGATGGACACATCGGAGCTGATGCTCAATCCCGCGCCAGTACCGCCGACGAATCCAAGATGGGCATGCACCTGAGATACGCTGTTGTCGCTGATCGTGGTCCGATCAATCGTCGCGTGAGTCCCGGCGTCGGTATAGATCCCGCCGCCGTTCAGTGCCTGGTTGCGGGTCACGGTGCTTTGCTGAAGCAAAACGGTCGAGCCCTGTACCACGACGATCCCGCCACCCCCGAGGGGTCCCTGACTGGGTGATGTGTTGTCATCGACGAGGCATCCGATAATTGTCGTAGCTGGCCCAGCCGGCGTATTGACCCCAATGCCACCGCCAAATGCTGCAATGTTGTGTGTGATGATGCTGTTGAGCAGATGTAGGAACGCGCCGCGCCGAACCTGAATCCCGCCGCCCACGCCAGTTCCAGTCAGATGGGTGCCCCCTGAGATGGTCAGATTCTGGATATCGACCTCCTCGTAACCCTCATCGGTTCCCGAGCCCAGCACGATCACGGGTCCGCGGGCGGCAGCCGCAACTTCCGTGACCCCAGCGGTCGAATCGCCCGCAAGCGTCAACCGCTTGCCAATAATGGCGATGTTCTCCACGTAGCGCCCAGTAGCAATGCTGATCAGGTCCCCGGAGGTGGCATAGTCAATCGCACTTTGAATGGTCGAGAACGCGCATCCGCTCATGCACACATGCAGCGTCGCCGCGTGCAGGCTATGCGCCAGCAGCAAACTAAGTGCTGCGATCAATCTCGGGACTGAGAACGTTCGGAGGACTGACATGAGAGCTCTCCCACGCGGTCTGGCGCCGCTTCGTCGGATTGGCCGACATCATGTTGCAACCATCAGGCGGCGACTATCAAGCCGGATGTGCTCGGGTATCGGTTGTTGATGCGTGTTGTGTAAAGAGGATCGACGGTGAGCACCGCACCATCGATCGCGACACACACGGTGACCTGAACCGACCCCACGAGTCGCACTGCAACAATGGATGCTTACAGAGACCGAACCCTCCGCGTTGCCCCAACACGCGACCCCTTCAAGGCTCTCGCAGGACCTGGCTCGGGGCTTTATCGAGCTGCAGCTGTTCCCACTCATCCAGCACGCAACGATCCTTGACGCTGGATGGACGACCTCCCGCCACGCTCCTACGATCGGCGCGTGAGCATCCTCTACGATATCCCGCGGCAATGGCGATGCCGCCTCTGCGGCTGCGAGTGCTACCACCCGGTGAGCGTGCGTCGGAAAGATGGCACGCGATATCAGACCCCGTTCTATTCCTGCGGCGGCTGTACGGTGCTGTTCATGAATGACCGCCAGTTCGATGCAGCAGCAAGACGGACGACCTACCCGGCCTCGACGAAGATCGATTGAAGAGCGTATCGGAGGTCCGGGGCGCGCCGCGCACGTATCCTGACAAGGGTGCGCCCTATTTGAACTCCATCGGCACGAAATACTCCGGCACGGGCACCTGCGTATGTGGGGAAGCTGCCTTGATTTCGTTCACGAATGTTCCGACCTCCTTCAGAACGACTGCCCGCGGCTTGCTGCCATAGTCATCCCAGTGGGTGGGAAGAACGACGGGCGGATCGCCGAGCGCTCGCATGAGGCGGCCCGCGTAATCGTAGATCTCGCTCCTCGATGATCCTGCGCCGACGATGGCGATGTCCGGCCGCAATCCCGTGACCTGGCGTTCGATGTAGTTCATCGAGCCCATGATGAATATCTGGTGGCCGGCCAGCCGCAGCAGATAGATGAATGTTCCGCCTTCTGCGTAGTCCGACTCGTGCAGCGGCGGCTTGAGACCCGACCGTGTGCTTTCGGCCCAGAAGCCATTGTTGTATCGCTTGTCGAAAAGTGGCGTGTGCAGACTGGGAATGACGGCCAATGAGAACTCGGCGAACTGGAAGTCCTCGCCGCCGCGAACAACAATGAGCTGCTGCTTCTTGATGAGTTTCGGGTCGAACTCCGCGGCCGAGGCGATCCCTACTGCAACCCCACGGGCGCGTGCGATGTTGGCCGCGCTCGCATGGCAGATGATCACCGCACCCGTCTTCTTTGCAATATAGGGCGCATCGATCATATGGTCATAGTGACCATGTGTGATCAGGATGTAGTCAGCCCGGTGCACGTGCTCGTCCACGCTCGCCGTGTCCGGAGTAGCGATCGGATCATCCGGAGTAGTTTGTTTGCTATCGGATCTGTCCTTCCGGAACTCGCTCAAGTACGGGTCGACGAGTATCACGGTCCGGCCATCGTCGATCTGCCAACCCGCGTTGCCCAGGAAGGTGACGGCGACCGGACGTCGGGCGTCAGGCTTCGCTGCCGCCGCCGTGGATGCCACTGGGAGGCACGCCGCAATCAGCATCGCTGCGACATACAGCAGAGAAAAAGTGCGAACAACCATGAGAGGGCCTCTTTACTCGGAGGACGCCGCGCCGCCTGTCGGCTCTATCAGCCGTGATCGACAATTCATTGGGCTGCCAATGTGAGGTGACTTTTGACACATGTCGCCCGTGCGGCGCGGCTCTACTCTAGCGGCCCATGAAAGCTCGCCGCCGCAAAACTCTCGGAATCTGCTTCTGGCTCGGATGCTATGGGCTGGCCGTGATGGCGGGAATGTATGTCGAGGACCACATCAAGAACCCCCAGAGCCGGGGCTGGCAATGGAATGCTGACCCCGGCCATCGCCACTACTGATCTGCGTCGCCCGCCGCTAACGCACCACGCCGATCTTGGCGAGGGTTTGCAGATACTCGGCCACCAGCTCCACGGGTACCGGCCCATACTCCGTTGAGAGCTCAGTGGCGATCTGCTGGGCGGTGCGGGTTCCGTCTGCAAAATTCAGCGCCTCGTAAGCGTACTCCTCTCCCGAGCCCCACTCCCCTTCATAGCTCAGCAGCCGTGGAATGGGCACGCCTGTCGCTTTGGCATGACTAGCGAGGTAATCGTATCCAAACACCGTCAGCGGGCCCTTGGGCTCCGGTGCCCGAGAGTAGACTACATCGCCCGTCCCGGAGCCTCGTGTACCGGGCTTCCTTGCAGCAGATGCGTGCTTCGATGTCATCGCTCCAAACGATTCAACCGAAGCTGCGACCGCCCGCTCGTACTCCTCCAGAGGTCCTGCCTCGGGCTTACGTGTCACTGCGGCACCGGGCTGTGTGTTTCGCTCCATGGAGAGCGCCGCTCTGAAAAGCTTCCCGCGCGCGACCGCCTGGGCCGTCGCGGGGATATCACGTGCCGAGAAATTGGCCAGAAAGTAGCCGCTTGCCGCGCCGACGAACGCGGCGCGCCGCAGCTTGGTCGGGTCGATGTGGGCGGCGGTGTCGAAATTCGTGTGGATGTAGCGATCGGGCCAGTCATTGAGATAGATCGAGGGGATTCCGAAGGAGGAATCCTGATAGACATCGTGGTCGCTTCCCATGGTGTAGGCCGTATACATCGCGCGCAGCGGCTCCTTGCCGCCTTCCGGGGCGATGAGCGGATACTCGGCTTTGCCGGTCGCCGCCAGCTCATAGGATTCGACGTTCACCCAGTCAGCGAACGCCCAGGCCACATCGTGCACAAATGAGGGAAGGGACAGAGGGCCGCGTGTGACGTGGAAGACGGCCTCGGTCACCGGAGCGCCGCCCACCATGTCCATGTGAATCGCCGCGCGGATATTGTGGGCGAGATCCGGCCGCGCATTTAGAAGTGTCGTGGTTCCTTCGATCTCGGGCGGCCAGATGAAGCGGATCGTGCGCGCCGGCCGTGCCAGCTTGCCCTGATCGATCAGCTTCTGCAGGGTTCGGGCGACCTCGAGAATCGTGACGCAGCCGCTCGCGTTGTCGTTGGCGCCTGGACGCTGGTGGTCCAGGTGACACGAGAAGGCGATTTCCTGCTCCTTGAGGCGGGGGTCGGCCCCGCTGATCACCCCGGTGACAATTTCGTAGGCGCCCGGATGCTGACCCGCTTTCACTTGTGCGTGCAGTCTTAGGGTCTCGCCCCGCGCGAGCCGCTCCTTCATCGCTCGGCCCGTTTTCAGCGAGACCATGAACGCGAACGTCGGGTTCGATGAGAAGGATTGCAGGTGCCCCCAGCGCACGAGATTCTCATCCTCACCCCACCAGGCGGTCTTCTGGTTCTGCGCGAAGCTGACGATCCCCGCGGCTTTGAACTTGCCGATGGCCGTCTCCTGCACCTCGCCGGGCTGTTCGCTGACCAGGACCAACTTTCCCCGCACGTCCTTGCCGGAATAATCGCTGTCCTGGGTGCCCGGGCCGACGTCCACCAGCTCCGCGGTGACATCGGCCGACTCACTGTCCTCCGCCAGCGCAACCGGTTGCGCGGCGAAGCTCGCGAGCGTGCGCCCCGCACCATCGCGCGGCTCCGTCAGCTCGCCCTCCTCCGCGTCCCAGGCTCGCCGCGAGCGCTGCGTGCCATAAACGATTTGGCCGTCCGCGGGGAACTGCAGGATCTGAACATCCGCAAGCCCATAAGCTCGAGCTCTCTCGGCGACCAGCTCGGCAGCGGCGTGAAATCCCTGCGAGCCCCGCTGGCGGTGATAGCGAGCGAGCCCCTCCAGGTTTCTCTTGGCCGTCTCACCGCTCAGCTCGTTCGCAATCATTGCGACGTCCCGGGACGCAAGAAGCGGCGGAGTATGAGCGGATGATGCCGGCATCCGGACCAGCGCGAGGCCGATCAGAAATGCGACACGCAATTGACCCCTCTCCATTCCCCTATTCCTGAGTTCCAGGGTCGGGCGACTGTCCGGTTGCAAGCCGGATGAGCTCGGTTTCGCTGACCGCATTCTGCTCCAAAAGCCAGCGCGCCCGTCGCGCCTCATCGGGGGACACCGAGACGGAAAAGTTCGAGCCGAGACCCGGGACGTGCTCGTCCGATTTGATGTAGGCCGGAACCCCCTCTGCAGTGAGCAGACCGAGAACAGCCTCCGCCGAGGCGCGGTCGGAGTAGGTTGCGACGCTGATCCAGCTGTTCTTCGGCACGACAGGACGTTCCACGGTTGCAGATACGGGCGCAATACAACCAGAAATGGACCGAATCAGCCAACTCTGTAGGGCCTGATGAGGCACTGGGCAGCCGGCGAGCCGAAAGGTCTCGCGGCCCCCGCACCCCGCCCGATGAACCGGGGTCGAGGAGTCGGCTATCAGCCGCTGGCGGGGGCGTTGGCCGGGATCAGCGCCGGACCCTGTGAAGGAATTGGGACCATCCGCACGGGCTCGGCTTCTTCATCGCATTTGAACTCATCGCTGTCTTCGTCGGGTCGGCACACGCGCAGAGCAGCCTGTCCCGATCCCAAGGTCGATTCGTAGAGACCCGTCGCAAGACGCCACATGAGGGTGAAGTTGGCCCGCAATTGCGAGTCATCCGGTCCCTGCCACAGCGACTGATCGAAGGCATGCTCGATGAGCCATCGGTAACGCTCGAGTGAATGCTGGGCCAGGAGTACCGCGCTGACCTGCGCCGCATCGAGGACCGGCTTACCCGAGTCCTTGTTGGTCCTCGAGATCACCTGGACCGTATCCCAGAACAGGGTCTCGCCGAGGACCTCGGCCCAGCGGCGATCCGTGACAGTCGCGTCGGCCGTCACAGGCGGGGCGGCACTCGCAACGCTCACGCCGGCCAGGAGCAGCCCGAATATCCACAGAGCAGCGCGAATGTGCCAGGATGCAGACACACTTAATCTCCCCGTTGGTGCCGCTGGACCGGGCGGCGCGCTGCAAGCAGCAGCGCTCAGCCGTCCAGGCGCACTTCTCTTAGTTCTTCGGCGGCACCGAGCGTGCCAGCTTGCGTTGCTGGCCGGCTTTGTTCTAGGCCGCTCAAGGAGGATGCTACCAGCACCACCCCCGCTGGGCTCGGCCTGGTGACATAAGCGGATCAGGGGGTTGCACGCAGATGAGCCCGCTTCGGGGGCGATCCGGGCGATTCTGAACCCTGCCTGAAAGCGGCCCCGGAAAGCCTCGTGCGGTTGGGCCCGTTCCTTGCTGCTTCGTGCCCGCCAAAGCTCAACAAGCTCAACGGGAGTCAGTCATGTCAATTATCGCCTGGATCGTTCTCGGCCTGATTGCTGGATTCATCGCCAGCAAGATCGTCAACAAGCGGGGCGAAGGGGCATTCCTCGACATCATTCTAGGCATCATCGGAGCTGTTGTGGGCGGCTGGCTGTTCCACACCTTCGGGGCGAGTGGAGTCAGTGGAGTCAACCTTTACAGCCTGCTCGTCGCGGTCGTCGGAGCGATCGTGGTACTCGTGATCTATCACGCGATCGTCGGTCGGACCACGCGGCTATAGGGACACGTCTGGAGGGATGGATGCCAGCTCGCTGGTATCCATCTCTCCAACGCCCGACAGTTGTATCGCCAATGGTGCAACTGTGCTCGGCACGGGTACAATTTCCGTTTTACCGTTGGCGATGACCGGATGAGTAGAAGAAGATTCCTGCGCGGGGTCGCAGCGATTTCGATCGCGGCACCCCTCTCGTGGGCTTACCCAGCGGAAGCGGCCCCTCCGCGTGGCGCCGCCCCGCGAGGCCCCAAGCAACGTGGCACACCCCAACCGTTCGACTACGCGCGGCTGAAGGGCATCGCCCGCACGCTGGCCGATGCGCCGTATCAGGCACCGCCGGATCGGCTTCCGCCTGCGCTGGCCCAGCTCGACTGGGATCACTGGCAATCCATCCGCTTTCGTGATGAACATAGCATCTGGGCCAGTGATGGCCTGCGGTTTCGGGTGCAGTTTGCGCATCTGGGCTTTCGCATCACCCGGCCCGTGTGCATGTACCTGGTCCAGGAGGGCACGGCCGAGGAGATCGCCTTCGATCCGGCGATGTACGACTACAGCCGGGCCGGGATCTCGACGTCACAGCTTCCGGCGACGCTGGGCTTTGCAGGTTTCCGCGTGTTGTTCCACACGGACTGGACGCGCGATTGCGCCGCTTTCCAGGGCGCGTCCTACTTCCGCGCCGTGGACGGGCAGCTCCAGTACGGGATGTCGGAGCGGGGGCTCGCGATCGATTGTGGAATGCCGACACCGGAGGAATTCCCGGATTTCATCGCCTACTACCTCGAGCGTCCCCAGAAGGATTCCAGCCGCCTGACCGTTTACGGTCTGCTCAACTCCCCGAGCACTACGGGCGCCTATCGCTTCATCATCGATGTCAATGACACGCTGGTCATGGATATCGATTCCGCCCTCTATCCGCGCAAGACGATCGAGCGTCTCGGCATCGCGCCAGGCACGAGTATGTTCTTTTGTGGCAAGAACGATCGGCACGCTTCGCAGGACTGGCGGCCGGAGATCCATGATTCCGATGGCCTGCAGATCTGGAACGGCGCCGGGGAGTGGCTCTGGCGGCCGCTAACTGACCCAACAGTCGTGCGCGTCAACAGCTTCTCGGATAATGGCCCGCATGGGTTCGGGCTGATGCAGCGTGAGCGCGACTTTACCCAGTACCAGGACGACGGTGTCTTCTATGACAGAAGGCCCAGTGTCTGGACGGAGCCGAAGAGCAACTGGGGCAAGGGATCCATCATGCTCGTCGAGATCCCGACTCAGGACGAGACGATGGACAACATCGTCGCGTTCTGGACTCCGGCGGACAAGCCGCAGAAAGGACAGGAGTATCTGTTCGGCTACAGGTTGTACTGGTGCCGCGAGAACCCGGTAAAACCTGCCCTCGCCACCGCTCGCGCAACGTATGCGGGCGTCGGCGGAATCGTTGGCCAGAAGCGAACCCACTTCTCGTGGCGCTTCGTGGTGGACTTCGAGGGGGGTGACCTGAGCCTTCTCGGGCAAGGCGCGCACGTGACTCCGGTGATCTGGGCCTCGCGGGGTCGCGTCGAGATCGTCTCCGCGCGCCCTCTCGTACCGCTGCAGCAGTGGCGGGCCATGTTCGACCTCGCACTCACCGATGACAGCCCCGAGCCCATCAACCTGCGTCTGTTCCTGTCCGTGGACGGCCAGGCGCTCTCGGAAACCTGGCTATATCAGTACGTGCCGCCGCCGCCGGATCAACGCCACCTGTAGGCCAACCGCACTGCAACAGACTAACGCCGGCGGCGTTATGTCACAAAGAGGTGGAAAAGCCCGGGCTGCCCTGCCTCTCCGCCACGCGTGCTCCGATCAACCGCGCCTTCGCGGCCGGACCGGCGCGGCCGGCATCCCCGGGCCCCTCCGCTAGCCCCGCTTATTTCTTCCGGGCACGTCCCCGTCCGCGCGAGCCGGCGCGGAACGAAATACCCGTACGCATCGCCTTCTGCTGAACCGCCGCTGGCGTGCGTCCCAAGTGCTTGGCAGCCTGTTGGGCGGTGCCCGAGCGGGCGAGCTGCCGCAGCGTGCGCAGTTCCGATGCGCTCCACGATGCTCCGTTGTTGGCTGGACGTTTGGCCATCACCGTCTCCTCGACATTACCGTTGAACGAGGGCGGGATCATACACGGCTTCGCGGCCGAACTGACAGTGATGTTTAGTGCGCGAGGGGACGCAACGCGCTAACCTGACTTCCCCTGAAAAAGTCAAGACCTTGACGATACGCTGTTGAGTTGGAGGTCGGTCCAGATCGATGCGGCGCGACGGCGCCAGCGCAGGGTTGACTCCGCTGCCGTATAACTTGCGCAGGGCGGCAAAATGGCGGTCGTGCGTCGGACGGGCGAGCAGTGACCACGGGCGGCCCGCCTGCGGGGTCCTTGCGTTCCGGGAATGCCTCCGTGAGATCCCGCAGCTCCGAATCGAGGGTATCCACCGTCAAGGTCACGACCGCAACATCGTGTTGCGTTAAGGCGCCATCGAGCACGAAACCAAACTCGGTCAGCTCCTTGTGTGCCGCGACGTCATCGAGCACCACAGCCTGCTCACCATCCCGATCGCCTGAAGACAGGCCACGAGATCCTGCCGGTGGAGCCGAGAGGCGGCGATCGAACACCCGGTCGGAATGCGCCACCACCTGGGCGCAATTGGCAAACCCCCAGCGTGAAAGTACGGTGCATTGAGTTGGCGTTCAGCAGCGTCGGGGGTCTCGAACGGCCCTTGGACGGGGCCAGTAACAATCCGTTCGGGACCCCGAGCTTCGGCGGAGCGGCCAACGACGCGCAGGCCGCGGACTCCACCGGCGCCGGAGGCGCGCGGCAGAAAGCACCGCCCGGCCTTTTCCATGGGCTAAAATACGGCTCCCTTCGAGCGCCGGGAGCCTTTCGCCGATGATTTCCGCATTGGAGGCCCTGGAGCGCCTTCGGGAGGGCAATCGCCGCTTTGTGGATGTCGAACGCAGCTCCGAGGCGCTGGTCAGTCCGCGGCGGCGCCTCGAGCTGGCCTCGGGTCAGGATCCGTTCGCCACCATCCTCGGATGCTCCGATTCGCGGGTGCCGGTGGAAATCGTGTTCGATCAGGGACTCGGAGACCTGTTCGTCATCCGTGTGGGCGGGAACATCGTGGCGCCTTCACAGATCGGCAGCGTCGAGTTTGCCGCCGAGCGCTTCAACACCCGCCTGGTGGTCGTTCTGGGCCACTCGAGGTGCGGAGTCATTCAGGCCACGCTCGAGCAGCTTCAGGACCCAAAAGTCGGCGGCTCACGCCACGTCGATTCGATCGTGAACCGGGTCCGGCCGCCGCTGGAGGGCCTGATGGAGACGAGTCTTCGGTACGATCCGGATGCCCTGGTGCATCATGCTGTGCGGGCGAATGTGCGCGCTTCGGTGTCACATTTGCGCCATGGATCTCGGATCATCGAGCAGCTCATCCAGACGGACGGACTGCTCGTGGTGGGCGCCGAGTACTCGCTCGAGACGGGCGTCGTGGACTTCTTCGACGGCGTGCCAGAGCCCACGTCCTGAGCAAGAATCGGAATGTCGCAGCGGCGCTTGCCGGGCACACTGTCTGTAACAGGGCACGGCCCCTCCAAGGAGCGCCGCATGAGCTTTCGGATTTCGGGGCTGCCAGTCTGCAGGATGCCGCACCGGGCGAAACATTGTTGTTGTTGAATTACGAACACCTGTCGGTGGCTTCGCCCTATCGCTCAAGGTACGCTATCTACGTGCGTGAGGGCGTGCATGTCCACAATGCCAAACCCGGGTGCTATGCCGCGCGCGTAGATCGGGCCTGAAACCTACGGGTCGCGGTACGCATCGCGGCCATTCCAGCGGATCTCCCCCTCGCAGGGGTCCACGAGCCGATGGATCTCCTCCACAAATCCCACCGTGCGGATCAACGCCAGGGCGGCTATGCGCGCCTCTGGAAAGGCATGGTGCAGTCGCAGTGCCGCCGCCATCAGCGTGCGTCCCTTCGTGATCACATCATCGATCAGGACCAGCTGTGCAAGACTCACGCTCGGCTGATCGACCTGCAACGACCCGAAATGCTCGGACACGGAGGGGCGCTCCCATCTCCAGGCTTTCGATGAGCGCGTGACGGCGCGATGGCGGCGCAGACCGACCCAGATGGAGCTGCCGAGCCCGGTATGGTGGAGCGCGCACGCGAGAACGTGCGAGGACCACAGCATTGCGGGTGTCGCACTGTCGCTTGGGGGAATCGGAACGAGGACGGCGTCCGCCGACAGCCCGGTAATGTACGATTCGACTGCTGCATTTTCGCGCAGGGCCTGCACGTAACGCCGCAGCCACTTGCGATTGCACGCCTTCACACGCGCGCACATGAGGCGCGACCTCTTGGACAAGACGCTTTCACCTTGTGGTGAGTAAACGTAGCAGGCCCAAAACGGAATCCGATACTTACGCGGCAACCGTTCGATCTGCGGACCGCGGTCAGGGAAGATAGTCGTCATCGCGGCCACGATTGCGCGTGCGAGTCTGCGCATCGGTGTCAGGCGCGACCGCGCCTTGCGCCGCGGAATCATGTACTGCCGCGGCGAGTGCTCCGGTCTGCTCGGCACCGGCAGATCGCAGCTGCAGCCAGGTTCGGCTGGCCTCGCGTCTGATTTCCTCCAGCCGTCGGACGCCAGCTCGGCGGATGTGGAGTGATGGCCTTTCCGCAATCGAGGCTTCAGCCGATTCGGTGCGTCCCTGAACGCGCATGTCGAAACCTGCCTCGCGCAGGGCTTCGTTCGTCAGAGCGGCCCATTGGGCACGCATCTCGGTGAATTCATGCGACTCGCTCGGCAGGCCCAGATGGAGTCGCTCGCGCGAATGCATGCCGAGGGCTGTCTTGGCTCCGAGCCCCGCGGATCTCACCTGCCGGGCGGTCGCGAGCAGATGGGCGTGAAACCGGCGAGGCTCGCTGCTCGCAGGCGGGTCATGGACAGCGAGGTCGACCGCCACTGCGTATCGCTCGGCAATCTGGCGCGAAAAAGCACGTGCCAGCTCGAGTCTGTGCTGTGCCGGCAACTCCGCCGGCAGGCTCATCTGAAACTCGCGGGCGAGCCGGCCGCCTCTTC
>Ga0070741_10003738_pt1 | contig 36885 bp, 30 predicted proteins | sample Coa_R1_4_FD_66440 | JGI IMG/M metagenome (GOLD analysis project Ga0070741, IMG submission 66440) | Surface soil microbial communities from Centralia Pennsylvania, which are recovering from an underground coalmine fire - Coalmine... | ecosystem: Environmental > Terrestrial > Soil > Unclassified ... | reverse complement strand
TCGACCCTCGCACCCCAGCCATGGCCCTGTGCCTTACCGACCACATCTGGTCAATTCGTGATGTCCTGCTCACGCCGGTCTTTCCGTCCGGAGGTGCGAGATAATCTCATATCACTACCGCGTCGATAGGCTTGCCGATAAAGCCTTGAAAACCAAGCTGGCGAACCTTGTTGATCTCGCTGATGTGTACGCTATAGGCGATGATCGGCACCCGCTGAAAGCGGTTGTCAGCCTTCAGATTTCGGAAAACCTCGAGACCATCAATGCCTGGCATTTCCAGGTCCAGGAACACGAGGTCTATTGGGGTCGAGTCCACAAGGGCATCGTCGAGGGCAACCGGGTTAATAACGCCGCTGCTGCTCACTCCCTCCATGTTCAGCATTTGACTGAGAACGCCCAGGTTAAATGAATCGTCATCAATAATGAGAGCGTGCATTGGGATATCCCTTCACTTAGATAGAGGATGGTTCGTACTGCCACACCGCTTCGTTGTTCAGCACTTTACTGATCTGGTCAGGAAAAGCGGTGAAAGAGATCGGTTTTGCGATAAAGCCGGAGAAACCCTTCGCACGCACCTTGGGAATCGCTACAGCAGCGTCCATCGCTGACACGGCAACGATTGGAACTTGCGCAAACTCCGGACAGGCGCGGATCTCGTCAAAGATGTCGAAACCAGATACTCCATAGGGAAACATCAGGTCAAGGAGGATCAAATCGACGGGGGCAAATTTGCGCAAACGTCCAATGGTGGTCGTTCCCCAACGCTCGAAACCCGTTTTGGCGCCGTACATCTGCAACAACGTCGCAATGATCGCGTAGTTCGCGGGGTTGTCTTCGATCACAAAAACGTGTTTGTTCTCTAGCTTGGACATTGGGCCGTTGATTTCCTACTTTTGCTGGCGCTTCTAACCGGGCCAGCAGCCTTGCGTTTGAGCAAACCCCGTTGCTGAGAGCATTGGCAAACCGCTATACAACACCCCACACCTTTTCATGCTGGGCAATACGTTCCCACAGTTTGGGGAAAACATCGACATTGACAGGTTTGGCGATGACGCCGTTAAAGCCCGCCGTCTCCAATCGCTTCACTTCGTCATTCATCACACTGGCTGTCAGCGCGACGATCATGGTCTCGGCGTAGCCGTTTTCGCGGAGCACAGAGAGCATGGTGAAGCCATCAAGTGGCTTCACATGGATGTCCAGCAAGACCACATCCGGTTTCACTGGCAGTGCCTTGACGCGCGCCAGGAAGTTTTCACTATCTTCAAAGATAGTGAGGCGCGGCACGTGCACCTCAAATCTCATCAAGAGTTCCATCACCTGGCGGCTTGGCGGATCATCTTCGACATAAAGCACGTGTTGAACTTGCATCGCCCTGAGATCCCTATTGCCCTGAGGTGACCGAAAGCTTGCTAGACCGGATCGGAAGTGCTACGTAAAAGGTACTGCCTTCGCCAGGAACACTATCCAGCCAGATACGCCCGCCGTGCAATTCCACCAGATTCCTTGAAATCGGCATTCCAAGGCCAGTTCCCTGGCCCTGACGAATACCAGTCTCTGTCTGCTTGAAAGGTTGAAAGATCAAGTCCCAATCGGCTTTTGGAATGCCGGGGCCGGTGTCACTTACCGAGATTAAGATCTCGTCTGCCTGCTGTTTCACCGACAACACAATATGGCCTTGCTGCGTGAATTTGCAGGCGTTAGAGAGCAGATTGAGAAGTATCTGCAATATACGCTGCCTATCGCCCAACAGACGGGGCAGGTCAGGCGCTATGTCCGATCTGAGTTCAACAGGTCTGTCTCCGATCAAGCTCTGTGCAGTGTTAAGCGCATCCTGGCAAATAGTGTTCAGATCGACATCATTCTCGACAAACAGGTTGAGCGACCCCGACTCGATTTTCGACATGTCCAGCACGTCGTTGATCAGGTTCAGCAGGTGTTGCCCGCTGTTGACGACGTTGGTCAGCATCTCGGTCTGCTGATCGTTGATGGGGCCTACCACGCCCCTGACGACAAACTTGGAGAAGTTAATGATCGCGTTCAAGGGCGTGCGTAGCTCGTGCGACATGCTCGCCAGAAATGCGGACTTCACCCGGTTAGCGCGCTCGGCATCTGCCCACGCTTCTTCCAGTTCGACTCGAGTCCGCTCATATTCATCGACGATAGCTTGCATTTCAATGGCGCTATCCTTGACATCCTGCTCCAGTTTCGTGTTGGCCTGTCTGAGGGCAGCTTCGGAGGCTTGCAGGGCGGCGATAGCAGCTTCAAGAGTGGCCCGTCGTTCCTTCTCCAACGCCGCCCCCAGGTTTTCATACACGATGATCGCCAGACTGACCGCCGCGAGGCCAATCAAGGGATAAATGAACTCTGTGAAACTGGGCACGGGACGCAAAATCGGCAGGAGCAAATAGGCCACTATGGCCGCTATGGCAGTTATTGGCGCCCAGTTTCGCCCAGGAAACAGCACAACGGTCAGGAGCACACCAATTGAGGCAATGGTGGCAGCGAAGCCTCGAAACGCCAGGTCATTTTCGGTACGCACAAGCGTTGCCAGTGGGGCAAGCGCGAAAACGCCTATCAGCCCCAGCGCTGCCGCTCGATAGTTTCCCTGCCGATTCAAAAGATAGATTGTCAGAAAGATAGCGATTATGGCGATGAAGGAAACGTAGCCGGTAGATGAGGGTGAAACGATTAAGAGGCCCAGGGCGCCCGCCGCCAACCCAACAGTTGCGACTGACGAAATAGCAGCGATGAGATGAGCCAGGCGTTCCTGTTCAGGATCATAATGCGTAACTTTGACGACCTTTTGCCAGAGATTGGGCAGGTGGTCCGTTCTTGCTCTCTCTTTGTTGAGGTCGACCAGGTTTGTATCCATCGGGCAGAAATCCTCGTTGTTGTTACATTGAAGAGGTCATCAGGTTTCTGTCCAGAGAGATTGGCTCTCTGCCCTTTCAGCGTTCTCAAGGGAATTAGCTGTATACGTTTGGGAAGGTTATCGGTTGGCGTTTCCTTTGCAGCTTGAAACCCCTGCATCCGTAGGGCAACATCGAGAACCCAGGCACTACGGTATTATTATACTTTCCATTTCACCAAAATATCCCCAAATTTTCGTGAAAAATGTACGGATTGATTTCCCTCACGCCGCGCGATGACATGCTGCAAAAGCCGGGCAGCCAGAATCTCCAGCCAGCTAAACATCGGCGAACATCGGAGGAACAGTCAGGGTTAGTGTGACGGTTCTGGCTTGGGCACTGAGCTGCGTGCAATAGCGATGGCTGCAACTGTGAGTCGTGTTGTCTTCATAGCCTCAACTCCTCAATAAGAAGTGTCGTGTTTTGCCGGGGCCAGTCCAGAGGGCCAAACAGAGTTTCGCTCGCCGGGGAACTGTGACGTGCTGGCTTGCTCCGGGGCTTCCTGAAGCGGCGCTACTCAGCGCGGGCTTGGGCTGGTGGCCCTGGCAATAACTGAATCTGCCTCCGCTGCCGCATCATTCAGAGGCTCAAGATGCATTGTCACGGAGAGATGGGGTATGTTTTGCAGAAGATCGTGTTCTATCGTTTCGAGTAGGTCATGCCCGGCTTGAACTGTCCACTCACCGGGGACTAAAATATGCACCGTCGCAAACCAGCGAGCACCGGACTTGCGGGTGCGCAAGGCGTGCCACCTGATCCCCTGCTCCTGATAACGGTCAAGAATAGCGGTCAGCCGTGACCGTTCATCGTCCTCCAATGCGCTGTCCATCAGCCCGCTCAACGAACGCCGCAGTAGTTGAAACCCGGACCAGACGATGTTGGCGGCCACCAGCAGCGCAATCGCCGGGTCCAGCCAAAGCCAACCGGTTAATCCCACCGCGCCGACTCCGGCGATCACACCGGCTGATGTCCAGACATCGGTCATCAGGTGTTTCGAATCAGCCTCAAGGGTAATTGACCGGTGTGCTTTGCCTGCCCGCAACAGGACTCTGGCGACGACAAAATTGATACCAGATGCGAGGGTGGATACGGCCAGTCCGATCCCTACTTGCTCCAGGGGCCGGGGATGGAGAAGTCGCTCAATGCTGGTGTAGAAAATGCCAGCCGCCGCGAACAGAATCAGTGCGCCTTCGACGCCGCTGGAGAAATACTCGGCCTTGTCGTGTCCGTAATTGTGCTGTTCATCCGGCGGCTGGGCGGCAACTGTCAATGCTCCCAGTGCAACCACAGCGGCAACCAGGTTTACGCCCGACTCAAGCGCATCGGAAAGTAACCCCACCGAACCGGATAAGACATAGGCCATAAACTTGAGGCCAATGGTCAGTACAGCAGCACCGATGGACAACCACGCATACCGAACCAGAGATGCGCGATTCATGATTGACCTACTTTCCGGGTGTTCAGACTCAATTGCCCTGGCGGATCGGCGAGTCGCCTCGTCATTTCCTATACGCTCAACACAGGTATTTGGTTGTGCAGATCGCCACAAATCGCTCAGGGGTGCCAGCGTAATGAATTAATCAGTCATTGGAAACAGGCGAGGATAGACGGGGCAGCGGCCAGACCAGTCCGCAATCCAAGCGTGGTGATTTGGCCGTTCATCCACGATTATTGCATCCGCTGCGTTAGCGCGGTCACTACCTGATTGGGGACGACTGTTTCCCGGATAGGCATTCGTAGCGAATCTGTTCTTCATCGTTTCGGTGGTTTTTGCTCTATACTTCTGGCAATTCAATAAGTGCGGTCTGCCCAAAACCAGATGATCAGGTTGTTAGTCTTCCCCTTCTTTGCTTTTCTGGCGTTTGTCATCGCCATTTCCATCGCGCGCACCGTGGGACAGACCCGCGCCGTTCCGCAAAGCGTTTCCCAACTGCGTCTGCTGGACTGCACGCCTCCGTGCTGGATCGGCATCGTGCCAGGGTTGTCTACGGTTAAAGAGGCAAAAGCAAAGATTGTGGCTGCTTTCGCAGAACAAGGCCAGATGCAGATCAAGGATACGGCTGGCTTTCCGGGCGGGTACGCCTCAGCCAAAACGATTGACAACACCATTGAGAGCCATGATTTTTACCTCTTCGTTCGCCTCAGCATTTCAGAACTTGTCGATGCGAAGAGCGAGACTGTACAGTCGATCAGCCTGCTTGAACCACGCAGTGATAACGCCAGCTATGCGCCCACAGTGGCGGATATCCTCGGCTGCTTTGGCCCTCCACGGTGGGTTGTTGTCCATGAGCTGGTGGGTAGTGGCTATGAAATCGCCCTGAAATATGATGGGCTGGACGCCACCTTTTATACGCACGCGGGCCGATCAGCGCTTACCGAGAACCCGCGCTTCTACCTCACCAACCAAGACGCGCCGAATCCCTCCGTCGAATATCACCGCTGGAAGGGGTTTGGCAGCCTCATGCCAGGCAGATGAACCACGCCGGCCCCAGGCGGAAATTCACAGAAAGGTGGAGGCAAACTTTGAGTGCGGGAGATGGGACTCGAACCCATATGGGATTACTCCCAACAGTTTTTAAGACTGTCGTGGCTGCCATTTCACCACTCCCGCAAAACAGCGCCGTCCAACATCTTACCACGTGGCTTGTGCCCTGACAATTCCCTTTTGTCGTGCTGTATTCGCCGCCGAGTGAGGTAAACTTGCTCCACCGCTTCAGGCCGCAGGGAGAAACTATGACGGACGGACAGCCACCACTGCATATCGAAACCTTAGCCATCCACGCGGGCCAGATACCCGATCCGACGACAGGCGCGATCATGACGCCGATCTACCAGACTTCAACCTACGTACAGTCTGCCCCCGCCCATCACAAGGGGTACGAATACAGCCGTACCGACAACCCGACCCGAAAAGCGCTCGAAGACTGCCTGGCCGCGCTGGAAGCTGCTCCCTACGGGTTGGCCTTTGCCAGCGGCATGGCTGCCATCGACACGATCTTTCGTCTGTTCAGCCCCGGCGACCACGTGATTGCCGCCAATGACGTGTACGGCGGAACGTTTCGGCTGGCGGACAAGGTGTGGCGCAGCTTTGGCCTGGATTTCAGTTGGGTGGACACGACTGATCTGGCGCAGGTCAAAGCCGCCATCAGGCCACAAACGAAGCTGATCTGGCTGGAAAGCCCGACCAACCCGCGCCTGATGCTGGCGGACATCGCTGCGATTGCCCGGCTTGCCCAGCCGTCCGGTGCGCTGGTAGCTGTCGATAACACCTTTGCCAGCCCGGTCTTACAGCAGCCCCTGACGCTTGGCGCGCATCTGGTCGTCCACAGCACGACCAAGTACCTGGGTGGGCACAGCGACGTGGTCGGCGGCGCGATTATGCTGCGCGATAAGACGCTGTTTGAGCGACTCAAGTTTCTGCAAAATGCAGCGGGGGCAGTGCCCGGCCCCTCGGACTGCTTTCTCGTGCTGCGTGGCATCAAGACGCTGGCGCTGCGCATGGAGCGGCACAGCGCGAATGGGCTGCGGGTGGCCCGCTTCCTCGAAGATCACCCTGCGGTCAAGGCAGTGTATTACCCGGGCCTGGAAAGCCACCCACAGCACGCACTGGCGAAGCGCCAGATGCGCGACTTTGGCGGCATGTTGAGTGTGATCCTGCATGGCGGCACGGAAGCGGGCAAACGCTTCGCATCCAGCACGCGCTTGTTTTCGCTGGCCGAAAGCCTGGGCGGGGTCGAGAGCCTGATCGAGCATCCCTACAGCATGACTCACGCCAGCACCGCCAGCAGCGCTCTGGCCGTCGATCCGGGTTTGGTGCGGTTGAGCGTGGGCATTGAGCACATCGACGACTTGCTCCAGGATTTGCGGCAGGCCCTGGCGAGCCTCTAGCCCTATGCTGCATTGAGAACATCGGGCGTGAGGTGCAATTGTCCCTTGCGTTTTGAGCCAGCGCTATGTAGTATTTGCTCAAGGCCGATCTTGCTGAATAAATCAGTAAAATTCCGGCCAGCTACAACGTCTGATCTGCGTGCGCAAGATCATACGGGATCGAGGTCGTGACAACCTATGCCGATTTATACCTACGAGTGTGAAAACTGTGGGGAACGCTTCGAGGCCAAGCAGAGCTTCAATGATGCGCCGCTGACGGTCTGCCCCACCTGTAGCGAGGAGAAACTCTACCGGGTGATTCAGCCCGTTGGGATTGTATTCAAGGGATCGGGTTTCTACGTGACCGACAGCCGGGGCAAGCAAAATCTGGCAACAACCGGCCCGAAAAAAGAAGACTCTAAACCGAGTGAGAGTGGCAACGGCAGTACTTCAGGCACCGAAGGCACGCCCGCCAAAGCCGAAACGACTGATAAGCCCGCTGCAAGTACGACCACTGCCGAGACCAAGTAACCCGGCCTGGCCTTTGCCAGGTGAAAACAGCCCGATGGATGGAGCGTTCATCGGGCTGTGGCCTTTTGGGGCTAGAGCTGGAAACCCGGCGAGAACCGCACGACTTTTTGCTGGTAGTTGGTGACGAACTGCAGCAGGCGCTCGTGCAGGTCTTTCCACTCCCGGCTATCCAGAAGCGACTTCATCGTCGTGAAGTCCGACGTAATTCCGCCCATCATGATCTGAGGACACTCGCCATAGACGGTAAACCAGGCTTCGGTGGGCTGCAAACCGAGCCGGGTGATGCCCGGCGCGAATTCCCGCACGACAAATTCAAAATACTCCTGATCGCGCCCCTGCTTGATGTCCCAATTCATGATGATTTTGACTTGCATGGCTATTCCTTAGCGAGACTGGTGCTTTAGCGGCTGCATCCGAGGACGACGATCTGCGTCTGTTCGGGCAGGCTGCTCTTGGTGACTTTGAGCACTTCTTCTTGCTGGATACGGCTCACGCCCATCTCTTTCAAAAATCGGTCAACCGGTTCAAGTTCCAGCCGGCTCTCATCGGTCTTGTAGTGCATCGGGATGACGATGCCCGGCTCCAACATGCTGACAACCTCGGCGGCCTGTGTGGCATTCAGGCCAGCCCCACCTCCCACCGGAACCAGCACAATGTCTACCGCGCCCATCGTTTCAATCGTGGATTGGTGCGGGACATGATCGAGGTCGCCCAGATGAACCACGCTCAGGCCGTCGTAATCGAACATGTAGGCCACGTTGTACCTGTACGAATCGGGGTTGACGCTGTGCATGGCCGCGCCGATGATGAATACGCCGCCGATCTCGTACTCGCCTGGCCCCCGAATCAGGCGCTGGTAGCTTTTCACGTTGTCGACGTTGCTGTGACCGGGCGCATCGTGGCTGACGGTCACGACGTCCGCTTTCAGTTTGGGCAGTGGGTAGCCGATGGACTCGTCGAAGGGATCGGTCACGACGGTTGCTTTCCCACGTTCTGCGAGCCGAAAGCAACTGTGTCCGTACCAGGTGATTTCCATTTTGGGGTTCCCGTTACTCGTGGAAGATTTGCCCGCAGGCAGCGAGATTATACCGCGCGAAGGTCAAGCCAGCCAACTGGCGGCTGAACCGAAAATCCGCATAACAGTTTTGCGGGCGCGCGCGGTACACTCAGGGCTATGCAATCCATCCAACAAGATTTCCGAACAGAACTGGGTTCCAGCCTGACGATGCTGGAACAGGGCGTGGGGCGTGTTGAGCGGAGTGCGGAGGGTGTCCGGCTGGTGCTAGAACAGGCGACTGCTTCGCAGTATAGCAATGCCCAGATCGACGACTACCTGCGCCGCAAGCCACCCCATTTCGTGTGGCGTCCGCCGCTGCGAATGTCGATCCGCGCCTGGGCGTCGCACGGCGTTGACGATCTGAAGGGTACAGCCGGGTTCGGCTTCTGGACTCAGCCCGTTATGCCGGGCAAGCGACTGCCCATCCTGCCGCGTTCTGTCTGGTTTTTCTTCAGTTCGCCGCCGTCCAACATGGCCCTTGCAAAGGGCGTGCCCGGCTTCGGCTGGAAGGCCGCCACACTGGACGCAGGCCGATTGCCGTTCCTCGCGTTGCTGCCCACCGCGCCATTGGGGTTTCTTTTGATGCGCATTCCGCTCCTCCACCGTCTGCTGTGGCCGGTGGGGCAGTGGGCGGGGGGTATTTCCGAAGCGCTGCTGGGCGTTGACTTGCGCCAGCCTCACACCTATCGCCTGGATTGGTTGCAGGCGCTGTGTGAGTTTTACGTGGACGACCAGATCGTACATCGAGCGCCCTTCGCACCGAAAGGGCCTCTGGGTTTCGTGGCATGGCTGGACAACCGTTGGGCAGTCGTGACGCCCCGGGGCAACCTGGGCATGGGCCTGGTGGCTCCGCCGGAACGCCAATGGCTGGCCCTGGAATCGCTGTCTATTGAACCGTTGATTGTCAGGCGTTGAGGTGAGCTATGGCGGATAAAACCCGCATTCTGGCCCTTGTCCGCAGTTCGACCCTGCGTGATGCTATGGCGCGGTATAGCGACGAGTTCGACATTCACTGGTCATTCGAGCCAACCGGTTACGAGAAGGCTGGGGAACCTTCGCGCCGCGAAGTGGCCGGGGTGGCCGAGTTACATCCGGCACTGATCGTTATCGAGCTTGATCGGCCCGTTGATTGGCTGGCTGTCGTCCGTTCTGACCCGGCCACGCGGCGGATACCCGTGATCGGCATCGCTGACGATGCGGCTGCACAGGTGCGCGGCAAAGCTGCCCGCGCCGATCAGGTTTTGTCGTCGCAGGCGTTTCTGACCGCACTGCCGGGTGTTCTTATAGATAATGTGAAACTGTTCCGCGACACTGCTGCCCTGAACAACCAATGCGACGGTGTACCCTCGCCGCTAGTGCTCAAAGGGCTGCAACAGTTCAACGCACACCAGTATTTCGAATGCCACGAAACTCTGGAAGAAGCCTGGAACGAAGAACGGGGACCAGTCCGCGAGCTGTACCGGGCCATCCTGCAACTTGGCATTGCCTACTACCAGATCGAGCGCGGCAATTATTGGGGGGCGCACAAGATGTTTCTGCGGATGCTCCAATGGTTCGCCCCGCTGCCAGATCGCTGCCAGGGCATCGATGTGGCCCGGCTGCGAAAGGACGCTGCGGCGGCTCGCGCGCACCTGGAAGCGCTTGGCCCCGAACGGATCCGGGAATTTGACCGGACACTGCTTAAGCCCGTTGTGTACGAGGGAGCGTCGGCGTGACTGATAGCTCGCAATTACGCTTCGCCAACAAAGTTGCACTGATAACGGGCAGCGGACGCGGTATCGGCAGGGCCATTGCGCTCCGGCTGGCCCGTGAAGGCGCGGACGTTGTGGTCAATTTCTTTCGCAACCGCGCCCCGGCGGAACAGACTGTGCAGGAAATTCAGGGATTGGGGCGCAGGGCAGTGCTGGTCAAAGCCGATATTGGCGACGAAAAAGACCTGGCCCGGCTCTTTGAAGAGACCAATGCGGCGTTCGGCGGCCTCGATTTCCTCATCAACAATGCCGCCTCCGGCTACAACCGCCCGGTCATGGAACAGCGCATCAAAGGCTGGGATTGGACAATGAATATCAATGCGCGGGCGGCCCTGTTCGCCGCGCAGTACGCCGCTCCGATGATGCAGCAGCGAGGAGGCGGAGTCATCGTCAACCTGTCGAGTATTGGCGCGGCGCGTGTGCTGCCCGATTATGTGGTAGTTGGCGCATCCAAAGCCGCGCTGGAAGCGATCACTCGCTACCTGGCCGTCGAACTGGCCCCGATGAACATCGTAGTTAATGCGGTATCTGCTGGGGTGGTCGATACCGAAGCGCTGCAACATTTCGAGGGTATGAAGCACTGGGCCGACCAACGCTTGGGCTTTGCGCGCCAGCGCACGCCTGCGGCACGCCTGGTCAGTGTCGAGGATGTGGCCGCTGCCGTCGCATTTCTGTGTTCTCCGGACGCGGCCATGATTCGCGGGCAAGTCCTGCTGGTCGATGGTGGGTTCACGTTGGGATTTTGACGGAAAATCAGCGCCGCATAACTCCAATCGTGCTGTAACTCGGCACATCATCCCGCCGAAACCCAGGCCGCGATCCCTCGCTCACTGTTTTCCGAACTCACCATCGTCAAGAACACCATCGTCAACGTCCGTCCTAACGGTTGGCTATGTCGCCGATCCGCTAACGGCTTCCTCAGCCCCTCACATGATTACCGTTTTTTGAGAAACAGGGTCTTTATGTTACAAGCATAGTGGTGCTAAGTGGGGAACGCTCGTTCAGCCTCGTGTACTGGAACTCGATTCGACAGCAGGGCGTCATCTACAACCCGCTTGCCTGGGTATTCGATCTGGCTGAACTGCGCGCCGTGTCACGACGTGGCACTCGGAATGTATACTATCGTCCTGACCTTGCGGCTGACTGTTCACCCCAGGACAACTGCCTGGTTTTCTACCCATTGCCCGATTGAGGAGTCAAGAATGAAGCTGGCTTTTACTACCCTGGCCTGCCCCAATTGGAGTCTGGAACAGGTCATTGATGCAGCACAGCGCAATGGCTATGCCGGACTGGAATTACGATTACTAAACGGCGAGTTGCTATCCGCCCATATGGATAAGGCAACCCGCGACAACGTGCGCGCTCAGTGTGCAAAGGCTGGATTGAAGATTATTTGCGTCGATACGTCGGTACACCTTGCCATCCCCGACCCGGATGGTCGCGCTGCTCAAGCCCGCGACGGCAGGGCCTTCCTCGAAATGGCAGCGGATTGGGACGCCCCGTTTATCCGCGTCTTTGGCGGGCCGCCACCCCATACCACGCGGGCCGCAGCGATACAGGCGGCAGCCGAATGTCTGCTGCCGCTCGTGGAGCGAGGGCGGGAACTCGGCGTCACCGTCTTGCTGGAGACACACGATGCCTTTTCCAGCAGCGCCACCGTCGCGGAAGTGCTTGATCGGGTGCCGGGCGGAGGTGCACTGTGGGATACGCTTCACCCCTACCGGGTCGGCGAACAACCAGTCGAGACCGCCAATCGGCTCGGCAACCGCTGCCATCACGTCCACGTAAAAGACGGGCGCCCGGGGAGCGGAGAAGAATGGGAGTTGACCTTACTTGGCGCGGGCACTGTCCCCATCCCGGACATCCTGGCCGTGCTGCGTGACCAGCAATACGATGGGTGGCTGTCGGTGGAATGGGAAAAGAAGTGGCATCCGGAGATCGCCGAGCCTGAGATCGCTATTCCCCAACACGCCGAGAAATTACGGGAATACCTTGCCGCAGTCAGGTAGTGCCAGCGAGCGCTGCCATCACGCGGCAGAAGTCTCAATTGCCTGTCATGGCCCGCACCGCTAGAATCGGCCCCATCAATTTCACAACGATGGTTTGGATAAATAGCGCTTCTTCCCCCGCGCCCCGGCCAGTTGGGCCTCCACAAAGGATAACGCCATGTTGTACGGTGTCGCTTACTATCACGAGTACCAGCCCTATGAGCGAGTGCAAGAGGACGTCAGACGGATGAGCGAAGCCGGCCTGACGGTTGTCCGGCTGGGCGAGTCTACCTGGGCCAGTTGGGAGCCGCGCGACGGGCACTTTGAATTCGCATGGATGGATCGCGTCATCGATGCGATTGCCCAGGCGGGTATCAAGATTATCTTCGGCACGCCGACCTACGCCATTCCGCCCTGGATGCAGCGCCAACACCCCGAACTCATGGCGCGCTACAGTCAGGACAGGCGCGCCTATTATGGTGCGCGCCAGAACATGAACCACGCTGCGCCTGCCTTCCGCTTCTACGCCGAGCGGATTATCCGCGCCCTGGCGAGCCATTACGCGCCGCACCCCGCCATCATCGGCTTTCAACTGGACAACGAGACGGGCAGCGGCCTGCTGCACAACCCGGATGTCTTTCAGAAATTCGTGAGTTATCTGAAAGACAAATTTGGCTCCGTAGCGCGTGTGAATGAGGTATGGGGCCTCACCTACTGGTCACACAAATTGAGCGAATGGGAAGACCTGTGGACGCCGGATGGTAACACCAACCCCGGCTACGATCTCGAATGGCGGCGCTTCCAGGCGTTGCTGGTGACGGAGTTCCTGGCATGGCAGGCACGTATCGTCCGGGAGTACACGCGCCCCGATCAATTTGTGACGCAGGACGTGGTCGGGGTGCATGGCCGTGCCGAGGCCGACACATATGAGATCGCGCAGGTGATGGACGTCCTGGCGATCAATCCCTATCACGTCACGCAGGACGGCATGGATCTATCGGCGGGTGACGCACGCATCTATGGCACGCCCGAATGGATGTCCAGTATGATTAACCGCTCCGGCGTCTGGACAATGTACTTGAACGGCGATTTTGCACGCGGCGCGAAGCAGTCCAATTTCCTGATCACCGAGCTGAATGCCAACAGCATTGGCGGTTCGCATTGCAACTATCCGTCTTATGACGGGCAGTGGCGGCTGGCGGTCTACACGTTTGTGTCCAGGGGCGCGAACATGGTGGAATACTGGCACTGGCACACGCTGCATTACGGCGCGGAGACCTATTGGGGCGGTGTGCTGGGCCATGATCTGGAACCGGGCCGCTGCTACGCCGAACTGAGCCGAATCGCCCACGAACTGCGCGAGCACGACGACACCCTGACCGGCCTGAAACCAGACACGGACGTGGCTTTCTTGTACTCACAGGACAGCAAATACGGACTGGAAATGATGCCGTGCCTGTCGCAGCCGGGCGGCAATCTGCCGGATCGAGCTTCGTACCAGCGCATCTTCGACACGTGGTATCGTGCCTTCTTCGACGCGCGGGCACAGGCAGTGGTCGTCCACCCCGCGCAGGACTTTGAAGCCTATCCCGTTCTGGTTGTGCCCGCCCTGTACGTTGCCGACGATGCCCTGCTGAAACGGTTGTCGGACTACGCCCACAACGGCGGCCACTTGCTGCTCACCTTCCGCAGTGGTTACGCCGATGAATTCGCGCGCATCCGCTGGCAGCGCGCGCCTGGGCCGCTGCGCCAGGCCGTCGGGGCCAGCTACCAGGAGTATTCCAATTTGGCTGTGCCGCTCGCCCTGAAGCCGGGAGCCGCGGACTTCGTATTCGCAGCGGAGGCGCGGGCCACAGGCTGGGCAGATGGGCTGCAACTGGAAGGCGCAACCCCGTTAGCCTACTACGATCACCCGCATTTTGGCCGCTTCCCCGCCATCGTCTCTCAACCGTTCGGTGAAGGCCGTGTCACTTACTGCGGTACGCTGCCTGATGCTACGCTAGGAGAAGCACTGGCAAGTTGGATCATGAAGCAGACAGGCTTCCGACCCCTGGTCAACGATCTGCCAGTGTCGGTGCGTGTCACCAGCGCACAATCGCGTGCGGGCAGCAAACTCTGGTTCATCTCCAACTGGTCGTGGGAGCGACAGCGCTTGCCGTCCCTGCCAATAGATGCCCGCGAACTGTTCAGCGGAACACTGCTCCGGCGCGGGGATACGCTGGAACTGGATGCCTGGGACGTGAAGATTCTGGTCTTCTGACGATGTTGAACCTGCCAACCGGCGTCCAGCGCAGGGATCAGGGCACGAGTTCTGGCATTATTCTGGCGTCACATAGGCCGCCGTGATACCGCCATCGACCAGGAATTCCGTGCCTGTGACGTAGGACGACTCATCGGAGGCCAGATATAAGGCCGCCTGGGCCATTTCTTTGGCTTCCCCGAAGCGCCCCATCGGAATGTGTACCAGACGGCGCTGGCGCTTCTCCTCCGTGTTCAGAAACTTCATGAGCATCTCGGTGCGCAGCGGGCCGGGGCACAGCGCGTTCACGCGGATGTTCTCGCGGGCGTGGACAATTGCCAGTTCGCGGGTCAGGGCGAGCACGCCGCCCTTGCTGGCCGTGTACGCGATCTGCGGGGTGGCTGCGCCCAGCAGCGCCACAAAGGAAGCGGTGTTGATGACCGAACCGCCACCGGCCCGCCGCAGGGCCGGAATGCCATACTTGCAGCCCAGGAAAACGCCTTTCAGGTTGATGTTCATCGTCAAGTCCCAGACGGCTTCCTCTGTCGTGATGGCGTTGTCGTCGTCGCTGTGCATGATCCCGGCATTGTTAAACAAGATGTTCAACTGGCCGTAGGTCTGCTCGGCCACCCGCACCATGTTCTCGGCATCTGCCGCTTTGGACACGTCCGCGTGGACGTAGACGGCTTCGCACCCCGCCTGCTTGATCATGTTCACGGTTTCTTCGCCGCCAGCGTCGTTGATGTCTACCGCGACGACTTTTGCCCCTTCATTGGCGAAAAGCACCGACGTTTCACGCCCAATGCCACTGCTTGCGCCGGTGATCAGGGCCACTTTGTTGGCGAGCCGCATGTGTTTGCTTCCTTCCTATATCTGCTCGAAGTAACGCGCACGTTCCCAGTCCGTCACGGCGTTGTCGAAAAGGGACTGCTCGGTCTTGAAGAAGTGCAGGTAATGGTCGATGACTTCCTCGCCAAAAGCCCGCCGCGCAAAATCGCTCCGTTCCAGGTTGGCGATGGCATCCCGCAAGGTACGCGGCACTTGCGGCAAATTGGACGCCGCGTACACGTCCCCTTTGAAGATCGGCGGTGGTGCGATCTGGTTGCGGATTCCGTCCAGCCCCGCCGCCAGCAGTGCCGCGTAGGCCAGGTAGGGATTGGTGTCCGCGCCGGGGATGCGGGTTTCGATGCGCAGCGACTGGCCGTGCCCGATCACACGGAATCCGGCGGTGCGGTTGTCGTAGCTCCAGGCCAGTCCTGTCGGTGCCCATGACCCGGCCTGGTAGCGCTTGTAGGAGTTGACGGTGGGGGCCAGGAACGGCATCAGTTCGGCAGCGTGGGCCATCCAGCCGCCCAGGAACCAGCCGAATTCGGGCGAGGCGTGGGGCAGGTGGGCATCTGGCCCAATCGGGTTATCGCCTGCAAAAAGATTGTTCGTCTGCGCCTCGTCCCACAGGCTCATGTGGATGTGGCAGCTAGAGCCGGCCAATTTCTGGTCGAACTTTGCCATGAACGTCACGGCCAGACCAAGCTGATCGGCCACGTCTTTGAAGCACTGCTTGTAGATCGTGTGCCGGTCAGCCATCGCCAGCACATCCGTGTAGCGGATGTTCAATTCGTGCTGGCCCGGCCCCCATTCACCTTTGCTGAACTCGACGGGAACGCCGCTGGCCGAAAGATGCTTGCGCACCGCCGCGTTCAGCGGTTCTTCTCGCCCTCCCTGTAGAATATGATAGTCTTCGAGATAGGCCCCGAAAGGCTTCAGACCGGCATAGTGCTTGTCTCGGCTGCTGCCGTAGGACTCGGCAAAGATGTAGTATTCAAGCTCCGAAGAGCCAAGCGCACAGTAGCCCATTGCGGCAGCAGCCTCAACCTGTTTCCGCAGAATGCTGCGCGGTGCGACGGGCGTCAGGTTGCCCGTCTTTTCGTCGTAGCTATCGCAGATCACGAAGGCGGACTTATCCAGCCAGGTCGCCATGCGCAGCGTCGCCAGGTCTGGCACGCAGTGAAAATCGCCATAGCCGAGTTCCCAGTTCGCATATTTGTAGCCTGGGACAGGTTCCATCTCCATGTCTACAGTAAACAGATAGTCGCAGGCGTGCATTCCATTCCCGGCGGCGTGGTCGAGGAAGTAATCGCCCGCAATCCGTTTGCCCATCAAGCGCCCGTAAAGATCGGAAAAAACGGTCACTACCGTATCGACTTCGCCAGACGTAACTTTAGCCTTCAACTCGTCAAGTGTGAGCATCCCCCGCACCGTTTGGGCTGGCATAGTATTCGTTTGTCCTTCTAAAGAGATAATTTCACATTCTACAGCTCAAACAGCCGTCCGCAGGTGAAACGACTTGGGCCGCGTCAACTGCTCGTAACCGAGCACTGAAAGCGTGCAGCCGCGCCCGGAGTTCTTGACGCCTGTCCAGGCCAGCGCCGGGTCAAGGTAATCGCAGCGATTCATGAACAGCGTGCCCGTCTCGATCTGCGTACCGATACGCATGGCCGCCTCTTCGTCGCTCGTCCAGATGGAGGCCGTCAGCCCGTATTGGCTGTCGTTCATCAGGCGAATGGCCTCCGTCTCGTCCTGAACTTTCATGATGCCGACCACTGGCCCAAAGGTCTCTTCGCACATCACGCGCATGGTGTGGTTGACATCGACCAGCACCTGTGGGACAAGGTAAGCCGATTCTGGCGGGTACTTCGGGAAAAGGCGCTCGTCGATCAGCGCCCGCGCGCCCTGCCGGATCGCCTCGGTGATATGTCCGCGCACGAAATTGGCCGCACGGCTGGTCACGACGGGGCCGAGTGTCGTTTCGGGAGCCAGCGGATTGCCGAGTTGGTACTGCTTCGTCAATTCGACAAAGCCCTCGACGAAGCTGTCGTAGATCGCCGCATCGACATAGATACGTTCGATGCCGCAGCAGGACTGCCCGCTATTGTAGAAAGAGCCGTCCACCAGGTTTTCAATGGCGTGGTTGAGATTGGCATCGGCCCGCACGTAGGCCGGGTCTTTGCCGCCCAGTTCCATCCCCGTCCCGATGAAACGCTGGCTGGCCGCACGCTGCACAGCGTGTCCGCCCGCCACCGAGCCGGTGAAGGCCACGAAAGCGATCCGGCTGTCCTCGATCATCTTTGCGATATCGTCGTGGCTGGCGTGGAGGTACTGGAATACGCCCTGGGGGAAACCGGCTGCCGCGCACGCATCGGCCAGCCGTTCCGCGCACAGCGGTGTCTGGTAAGCGTGTTTCAGGATGACGGTATTGCCGGCCATGAGCGCGGGCACAACCGAGTTGACGGCGGTCAGGTAGGGATAATTCCAGGGGCACAGCACCAGCACCACGCCCAATGGCTCCCGGCGGATAAAGCGCGTGAAGCCGCTCTTCGCCTCCATCTGGATGTCGGCCAGCGTCTTTTCGGCCACCGCGATCATGTAGCGCGCCCGTTCCTCGAAGCCACGCACCTCGTTGGGCGAATAGCGGATGGGACGGCCCATCTGCCAGCTCAGTTCCGTCGCAATGCGCTCTTTGTCGGCGACAAAAGCATCGACCATGCGCGTGCAATAGGCCGCCTTTTCGGCAACGGATAGCGCTTTCCACTGGCGCTGCGCGGCGTAGGCCAAAGAGAGTGCCCGCTCAATTTCATCGGGCGTTGCCAGCGGGCGCTCAACGTAAACACTCCCGTCTACCGGGGTAATCGTCTGGAACATACCGGAAGCTCCCAATGAGGATTGATGTTAAGAGCGTAGCAGGAGTATAACGCAAGTAGAGGCTGTGCCGAAACTGCCTCATCCTCAGTTTGCGCAGGGGAGAAATTGGTTGGCGGCGTGCCGCCGCCCGGCGTAGAGATGGCGATGGGGTATCAACTGCCACTGAATGGCAAATAGTAATCAGTGACTTCGTCTGCCTGGATCGGAGTTGCTGCTACCCCTTCAAGCCGGTCATCACGATGCCCCGAATGAAGTAGCGCTGCGCCAGGAAGAATAAGACCACGACAGGCAAAACTGTTGCCGTCGATGCAGCCAGCAGCAAGTCCCAGCTTACGTCGAGCGTACTGCGAAAGGAAGAAAGTCCAACTGCAAGTGTGAAGTTTTCAGGAGAGCGCAGATAGATAAGCGGGTTTAGCAGATCGTTCCAGGCTGCAAGGAATGTGAAGATGGCGACTGTCGTCAGCGCGGGCTTTGCCAACGGCATCATGATGCGCCAGTAAATACCGAATTCGCTGCACCCATCAATGCGCGCTGCGTCAGCGAGGTCCTCCGGAATGCTGCGGAAGAACTGGCGTAGCAAGAAGATGTTGAACGCACCGCCGCCAAAGAAGATCGGAACCGTCAGCGGCAGCAGTGTATCGACCCACCCCAGCTGCGTAAACATCAAAAAGAGAGGCACAATCAAAATCGCATAGGGTAGGAACAGGGTCGCCATAACAATCCCAAACCAAAAGTCACGACCACGAAAGTTAATTCGAGCAAATCCATAGGCACAGAAGGAAGACGTAAACACTACAGCGATAACGTTCAGCACACAGATCGTCAGGGTGTTTTTGAGATAGGTACCAAAGGGTTTGGCGGTTAGTGCTCTGGTGTAATTATCCCAGTGAAATTCGCTGGGTAGCCATTTGGGCGGGAACTGAAAGATCTCCATCTGAGACTTGAGCGAACTGGTGATCAGCCACAAGAAGGGCGCCAGCATAGCAGCTGCTACGATCACGAGCAATGCAATGGTCATCCATCGCCACACCCACGCAGCGCGCGCGGAAGTGCGTTTCTGACTGGAATAGACCGTCATTTGTGAGTCAGCCACCAATTGGTTTTGTGCGCTCATTGCTGCGGCTCCTCTTATTCGCCCGGATTCTCGTAGTAAACACGTGAACCGAAGTATTTGAAAACGATAAGCGAGAGAATCACCAGGATAAAGAACAACAACCAAGAAAGTGTTGCGGCGTACCCCATGTTCTGATTCTGGAAAGCGGTCCGGTAGACATACAAGACCAGGAATAGCGTTGAGTTTTGTGGCCCTCCGTTGGTCAGCAGAAAGCCAATGGTAAACACCTGGAAGGAGTTGATGATTCCGATTACGAAGTTGAAGAAGAAAATTGGCGACATCAACGGGAGCGTTATATGACGGAGTTTGTACCAGCGCCCTGCACCATCGATTTCAGCCGCTTCATAGTAAATATCGGGAATACCTTGCAAACCGGCTAGAAAGATGATCATCGAGCCACCGACTCCCCAGAGGCTCAGGAGAACGTAGGCGAAGATCGTAATCTGGGGATTCTGTAACCATGCAACTTTCGGTCCACCGAGGCTTCGTATGAACACGTTGATCAGCCCGAATTCGGTGTTGAACATCCACGCCCACAGGATGGCATTCGCAACCGCCGGGACAATCGTTGGCAGGTAATAGATGGTGCGGAACACAGCGATGCCGCGTATCTGCGTATTAATCAGGTTCGCCAAGAAAAAGCTCAACAACAGGCCGAGTGGAACTGAGAGAACGGTATAAACAAACGTAGCCCACAGCGATTTCGGCAGGAGCGGATCCTCCAACAGGTGCTGGATGTTCGCAAGCCCGACGTATTGGGGTGGGCTGATCAAATTCCATTTTTGAAACGTGAGATAGAAGGCTACCAGTGCTGGAATCAGAAACCAGAAAATAAAGCCCAGGATAAAGGGCATGATAAAAATGTACCCGATGATGGTACGTCTTTGCGACAGTGTCAGTCTTCTAAATAGATTGGCAGTGGGTATATTCACATTCGACTTTATCGCCATGGCATTCCTGTTGACCTTCAGAACTCAAACGCAAGCAGGGAACTGGGGTGGCCGGTCGGGCAAACGCACCTGATTGACCTTGCATTTCAATGCTCCTTTCCCTTGGTAGAGAGGAATATACCCGATCAGGCCGCTTCCTTCTCCACCAACGGAGTGAGTGGGGCCAGGGTGAGGTCAAGCGTTTGCCCTGACCCGCTTAGTCCCTGCGTGCGAGCTTTTAGCCCTGCGCCTTGGCGATAATGTCATTCGCCTTCTTGACCACGTCCGAGGTCATGGCTTTGTCGGCAGGAGTCCCGCCCACTATTGCCTGCAATGCGGGAAGGATGTAGGTGTTGTAAGCTTCGATGTGGCCCGGTGGGATTCGCGCAGCATGACCATATTTAGGAAGATAATCTGTGACAAACTGGCTGTAGTTTTCCGGGTGAATTCCCGGGGTGATCCAGGTCTTCAAGCCTTCAGGCGTTGCCAATGCTGTCTGGCTGGGCAGCCACAAACCGATCTTGAGGAACTCTGTCTGATAGAACGGTGTCGCCAGGAAGCGTACCCACTGCCAGGCTTCTTCGGGGTGCTGAGTGGACGCAATCACACTGTGGAAATGCGCCTGGATATGCGTTGCGGCCTGCTTCATCTTGGGTATAGCGCCGGTGCCCAGCTTGACATTCTTGACAGTTGTTGGATTCATCCAAGACAGTGCCCACGAGCCGTCGACAGCAACCACCAGCTTACCGTTGTCGATCATCTGGGTGTTGGTCATGCCCAGGTTCGTCATATCGCCGCTGCGAGGAGCAACATGGTGAACATAGACCAGTTCATACAGGCGCTGCAGAGCCTCCACCGCTTCCGGACTGTCGAGAGCTAACTTACCATCCTTGACCCACGCGCCACCATTGGCATAGATCGCCGCCGCGGCAATGGTGTAGTTCGTAATGTCTCCCCAGGCAATGCCCCAACGCTGAATGTTATCGGCGTTGAACCCGGAGTCGCCCGGGTGCCGGCCTTTGTCGTCCACGGTTAGCTGCTTGGCATATTCAATGGTCTTATCCCATTCCCAGAGGTCGGCATCTTTGAAACCGGGGGCAGGGATCTTTTCCTTCTCCAGCACGTCGGCGGCATAGTAGACTTGCGCTGCGACCCAGCATGAGCCAATCCCGTGCCATCGACCATTATCATCCGCACAACGGTCGGCTTCCTGCGGCTCAAAGAAATAGCCTTTCGCGCCAAGCAGTGGATCTGCCTTGATCCGATCTGTGATGTCCATCAGCATGCCCTGCTTGGTAAGCGTTTCATAGTAGTCCGACACGATAAAGCTCGTGTCCGGAGCGGTTTTGGCCGCGAAGTTCGTTAGAAGCTGAGTCATGTAGTCGGGAGCTTGCGGTGTTTGCTCCCACTTGACGGCGATCTTGGGATTCTGCTGCTGGAAAACTTTGATAGCAGCCTGAACACCGTTGTCCTCGGCAGTGGCTCCCCAGCCGCCGAACCTGATGGTCGTCACATCCTGATTGAGCCGTGCCGCAGGTGCGCCCAGAACCCGCTGCAAGGGCAGGCCCGAAGCGAGGAGCGCCGCCGACGTACCGGAGATCTTCAAAAAATCGCGACGCGAGAATTTCTTGTTCGACATTATTCATACTCCTGATGATCTAGATGTGATTGATCTAATTGGTTAAACCCAGATCGATCTTGCCGATGCGCCGCATTCCTCCTTTCGTTTCCTCATGCTAACTTTCGCGTACCCACACCCGCATTTCACCCGGCTGGCGGTTGGCCCAGAAGCAGTATGGGATCGCCTTGAAAGTGATCGGCGCAGGCGCAAGCTGCAGGGCCGATTGCGGTTGGTACAGGCCCCCCGGCCACCCCTGGCCTGCCGTCCGGATCGCGTCGCCCGTGATGACGTTGACTCCTCCGAACAAGTCGGCGGCGAATTCGCTGCGCAAACGGCTGTCGCGGGGCAGCACCAGGTTTGCCAGGTGTGGCCCGTTGTCGGCTTCTTCCAGGCAGTAGACCACCGGCCCCTGCTGCAACGCGATACAGCCCGCATCCTGTCGGACGTGCGGATGCGCCACGATCCGCTCGACGGGCATGGACAGGTGCAAGTCCACCGCGTCGCCGTTGGCCCATTCACGGGAGATGACCGCGTAGCCATTGGATGGGTTCACGGAAAGCGCACTGCCGTTCACTTCCAGCCGGAAGTCCCGGCACCAACCTGGAATACGCAGCGCCAGCCGGAACTGCACAGGGCGCTCGACCCGCACCGCCAGGTGAACGTCGCCAGCCCAGGGGTAGTTGGTCTGTTGCTCGATCTGCACCGCGCTATCCCCAAGCGCCAGACGAGTGCGATTCTGGTTGTACAGGTTGACGTAGATCGTGTCGGCAGTAGTTGAATAGAAATAGCGACCCACACTCGCCACCAGACGCGCCAGGTTGGGTGGGCAGCAGGCACAGTCGAACCATTCCGAGCGGCGGTAATAGCCATCCGTCAGAACGCTGGCCGAGGTCGGGTAGGGATTGATGTTCGGGTAGGCTGCCAGCGGGTTGGCATAGAAGAAATGCGAACCCTCGAACGAGACACCGCTCAGGACACCGTTATACAGGGCGCGCTCCATCACGTCCATGTAGCGGCCCTCCGGCTGCAAATGGAACATGCGTTGCGCCCAGAAGACCAGCGCGATGGAGGCGCACGTTTCGGCGTAGGCTTCCTCGTTGGGTAGATCGTAAGCGAACGTGAAGCCTTCATTGGAGTGGGCCGGGCCTAAGCCGCCAGTGACGTACATCTGGTGCTGTGTCAGGTCTTCCCAGATGGAGCGGCAAGCCGCCCACAACGCTGTATCGTGGGTCTGCGCCGCAATATCCGCCATACCCGAATACAGGTAGCAGGCCCGCACTGCGTGACCAACGGCGGTGGTCTGTTCGCGTACCGGGACGTGGGCCTGGCAGTAGCGGTAAGTCTTCGCCCAGAACTTGCGCGGGTCTTCCCCGCGTTCGCGCGCTTCAATGTCGAAATAGTGGGGCTGCTGGCCGCGCTCGTCGATGAAATACTTGGCGAGGTTCAGGTAGCGCCTTTCGCCGGTTGCTTTGTATAGCTTGACCAGCGCCAGTTCCACTTCCGGGTGGCCGCAGTAGCCGCGCTTTTGCCCTTCGTTTGGGCCGAACATTTTGTCGATGTGGTCGGCGTAGCGCGTCAGCACGTCCAGCAATTGGCGTTTGCCAGTGGCCTGGTAATAAGCTACTGCCCCTTCCATCAAGTGCCCGGCGTCGTATAGCTCGTGCCAGTCACGCAGGTTGCGCCAGCGGTTTTGCGGCTCGACGGCGGTAAAGAAGATGTTCAGGTAACCATCCGGCTGCTGCGCCTTCTCGATCAGCGCAACCGTCTCGTCTACCTGTTGCTCAAATTCCGGGTTGGGATGTGCCATCAGGCTGTAGCTGACTGCTTCGATCCATTTGCCCGCATCCGAATCCCAGAAGATATGCGGTTTGGGTTGGCCCTCCTTCCAATCCAGCCGCCAGGCATCCAGCCGCCCAGTGATCTTCATCTGGTGGTAAATAGACGGGATTGTCCGGGCATCGTTGGTCGCCTGCCGCGTACCCCAAAACCCGCTTTCGATTTGGATCTGCTTAAGAGGCGTCTCTTCGAGCTGTTGGATGCTTTCGATCAAGAGAAAAGACCTCCTACTATTTCCAAATTTCGCTTTTCTATCTACTCGCACTATAGCTTTGGTTTCATTTGGTGAGTAGACCCCTATTTCGTATAATAGGAGGACAATTCCGACTTTAAGAGGGGTGACGCGGTGTGGAACAAACCAATGTCTTGTGTGTGAAGCCCTATTGCCCCCTGAAGGCCCAAAATGCCGGCCTGTTCATCTCGCGCGGTGCGGCGGTGCATCCCACACGCATCATCGATTCCCACGAGTTGATATTCGTCAAGCAGGGCGAGCTTGATCTGTGGGAAGGCGATCAGGCTTTCCATCTGGAGGCAGGTGACACGCTGCATTTGTGGCCGGGGCGTCAACACGGCGGCACGAATCCCATGCCGCTCGGCCTGCGCTTTTACTGGATTCACTTCGAAATCGAGGAGCCAAACGCGAGGGACAAAGGCGGCTCCGGCTCAGATCTGGCGCAGATCATCAGAGTCCCGCAGGTCGCCCATGTCTGCCAGCCCGAGCGGCTGGAACGATTGTTTCGAACGTTTCTGGATGATCAGGAAACCGGCATGTTGCATCCCTATTCGGCCAATCTGCTGACGATGCTGATGCTGGTTGAGGTGGCCCAGACCCATGAGGAAAAACCGGCGAACATCGACGATCTGAGTGTGGTGGCGACCTCGGCACACACCTACATTCGCCTGAACTTTGATCGTCCCATCACGACGAGCAAGGTCGCGGAACACCTCGGCTACAATGCCGATTACCTGGGTCGAATCTACCGCCAGGTGTACGGGTGTACCTTAACAGAAGCCATACAGCGGCGGCGCGTCCGTGAGGGCTGCAAGTACTTGCTGGACACCAGCATGACCATCGAGCAGATCGCCTACAAATGCGGCTTCACTGACCCGGACTACTTCCGCCGCGTCTTCCGGCGCTACATGCAGGTTTCGCCGGGCCAATACCGCGACGAGTATGGACATGTTCATGTGAATACGCACTAGGTCAGCGCGCAGGTTGCTCAGGCCGCTACTGCAACCACCTGGGGAATCAAGGCTGTACGTCTTCCGGCTGACCTCTGGATTGTGCCCTGCCGTCTCCCTTTTCCGCCCCTCATCAATACGCATTCGGTAGAACCGCTTCAATCACCGGGTAGAGCGGTTCGTGGACGCCAGTCGGCAGCACCCATAGGGCTTCAGACATATCGATGAGCCATTCCGCGCTCAGTTCATTCAGATCAGCTTGCTCTAGCAGCTCAGGATAGCCCGCCAGCAGCATCGAGGGCGACAGGCTCTGTTCCAGTATCCGGCGGAGTCGCTCCCTGGCGTGTTGCAGGCGCTTCTTGACCGTCGTAACAGGCACAGCCAGCACCCTGGCGATCTCCTCCTGCGAGTAGTCTGAAAAGTAGAACAGGTCCGCGACAATGCGCTCGTGCTCCGGCAGTGTCCGCACGGCCTGGTGGACTGAATCTTTGTCCTCGTGCTCCTCCACAACCTCCGAGGGATCGGGCACGTGCTCATCAGCGGCTTGCTCGCGCAGCCTGGTGACAATATCCCGGCGGCGGATCAAACGCGTGCACGCGGTCAACACGATCTGCCGGAACCAGGCGGCGAATGCCTGCGGCTCGCGCAGTTGATCGAGGTGCAGAAAGGCAATCAGATACGCTTCTTGAACGGCGTCTTCCGCCAGATGGGGATCGCCGAGGATGCCGTAGGCCCACCGGAAAGCCGCAGCCTCAAAGCGCATGGCGAGTTCGCCAAAGTCCTCCCGTCGCTGGACGTCACTTACTCCCTGTGGAGTCAGTTGGTTTTCGGCCATCACGTTTCCTTTGCTTTTCCAGCCTCTTACATAAAGAGCCACTTCGTCACAAAAAAGTGCCTGGCTGTCGGGCTGAACTTGGCCGCACGGGGACGGGATAGGTGTCTGGTAGCGGGCATTTTGGCAAGCCGTTCCGCAGCCGCTTGACCGCCGATCATGACCGCAAACCAAGTTGCCAGGGCCATCGCCACCAGCAGGCGCTCCAAACTAGATCGCCACACTCAGGCTGCGCCAATCCGCGTTCTCGAAGACTTGCCCAGCCCGTTTGCACCGTTGCGTGCAGCGTTGGACCCGTAGTGGGCAGATGGCCCCTTCTCGACCCTGGCTATCGCGGTAGTAGGTTTGACCTTGCACGCGCACTGAAGTGCCAGCCACGCTGCTGCACCAGGTCGGCGCACTGCGGCGTGCCCAAGGCGCGCTCTGCAAGCCATGTCACTGGCCGCTGGGCAGGAAGGAACTTCGCCACCTCGTCCAGCAATGGCAAGTGTGCGCGTGCCGCGCGATGAAAACACAACACGGCACGCACTTGTTCATCATGCTCATATCAGTGAGAAGCGCTTAGTACGAGTCTTCCTCGTCCTCAAAATCATCGAATTCGTCGAACTCGTCTTTGCCCTTCTTGCCCTTTTTGCCCTTCTTACGGTCTGCGCGCCGCCGGTCTTCATTTTTGAGGGTGGCCGCTTCGTAATCGACGTAATCATCCACTGGCGTCGCCTCGTTGGAGGACTCGGGGGCTTCCTCGGCAGGCGAGATCGCGCGGCGGTAATCGGCATCCAGGTATTCCGGTGAACTGACACGCTTGAGGCTCAGGCCCATACGCCGCTGCTGTGGCTCGATCTTGACAACACGCAGGGCCAGCGATTCGCCTTCGCTCACCACGTCGCGCGGGTGGTTCACGCGATGATCGGCCAACTCGCTGATGTGGATCAGGCCCTCGATCTCCGGGTTATCGACCAGCCGGGCAAACGCGCCGAACTTGGTTAGCTTGGTAATGGTTCCCTGGACAAGCTGGCCGATCTGGTACTGGCGCGCGATTGCCATCCAGGGGTCTTCCTCGCGGCGCTTGATGCTCAGGCCAATGCGTTTGCGCTCACGGTCAATGCTGATGACCTCGACCTCGACGGGCTGCCCCACCTTCAACACCTCGCGCGGGTGGGTCACATGCTTCCAGGAAAGTTCGGTGAGGTGCACCAGGCCATCTGCCCCACCCACATCGACAAATGCGCCAAAATCGGCCAGGCTCTTCACGCGGCCCGTCTTCACGTCCCCGACCTGCAACTCGTCCAGCAAGCGCTCCTTCTGCTGTTCGCGCACCAGCGGGGCTGCTTCACGCTCGGAGAGGATCAGGCGGTTGCGGCTCCGATCTACTTCCAGAACCTTGACCAGGATTTCCTCGCCACGCATCTGGCCCCATTTTTCTTGCGGGTCATTGCCCTCGGCACGGCGACGCCGCTCTCGGCTGACCTGGCTTTCCGGCACAAAACCCCGCACGCGGCCAAAACGCACAATCAGGCCGCCCTTGTTGTAGCCATCCACTTTGCCGCTAAAAACTTCGCCACTCTGCCGTAGCTCTTCAGCGCGTCGCCAATCCTGTTCCTCGGCGGCGCGGGTCAGGGAGAGGACGACGTTACCATTTTTGTCTTCCGGGATTAAAACATAAGCAAGAACTTTTTCGCCGACCTTCAGACGGTCCAGCATGTCGCGGTCCATCCGCTCCAATTCTTTGCCGGAAATGACCCCTTCAGACTTCAGCCCCAGGTCAACCAGGATTTCTGTCGGCGTCGTCTGCGCAATCACGCCTTCCAGGATGTCACCCTTCTTGACCTGGGGTTCACCAGGCTGCTGATCGAGCAGGGTTTGCATCTGGCTAGCGGGCGCTACTTCGGCTGGCGCGCCTTGTTGCTGATCGGCGGATGGAGCAGCGGCTGCGCCTTCTTGCTCCGAAGCGGGGGTGTGTTCGTGCTGGGGCAGCGTCTCCGGCACGCTCCCGGCGTCAGACGTGGGTTGGCTGGGTGCGGTCTGGTCGGACGAGGCTGGCATTTCCGTGTGGGAAGCGCCGTTATTGACAGCCTCGGCAGAAGGTGCGGCTGTAGGCGAGACGTCCTGCTCAGGCTCTCCACTGCCGACGACTGGCTTGTTGGACTCCATCGACTTTTGCTCTCCGTACATGAAGGGGTACGTGCGATCATTATACATGCAGCACAAAAGTGGGTCAAACCTGACATACGCGATCCCCCAACGTATGTATATCAGGTTCCCCTGCTGTTTTTGTATGTCAGTTAGTATAGGATAACCCGCCCAACTTCACAAGGGACAGAAGACCCAAAAGATCACCAACTTTCGGAAATGCCCTGTGCACCGAAACTGCATTTCGAGGTCGCCGCCGCGTTGCAACTGGCCGTCATTGGTATTTGGCGGCGTAGTGCGTACAATTAGCAGCGACAATCCGGCTGGTGTTCGAGACGCACATTCCAGTGCGCCGTGATGGGCACATTGAGGAGAATAGTTCATGTCTCGCCCTGCATCCGGGCGTCGTCCTGACAGCCTGTTCGACAATCGTTATCGCTACGATTATATCTACCCGCGTGGGCGCTCCGGAGAAACGCTGCGCGCCTATGATACGCTGAACGCCGATCTGCCGGTGGTCATCAAGCGCCCCGCCCTGCAGGACGCGCCGCCCATGCGGGCCGGGCAGGAAGTGAGCATCCTCAACGAGAAACGTGCCCTGGAACGTCTCAGCGGCCACCCTGTTCTGACTGAACTCCGGCACGCAGGCACATTCCGCGTCGGCGGGCAGACCCACCAGTACATCGCCATGGACATGGCACAGGGCGTCACGGTTGAATCGTTGGTGCTGGAACTGGCCGCACGCGGCCAGCGATTGCCCGAACTGGAAATGCTGATCATTTTCGACGATCTCCTCGACCTGCTTCAGGCCGCACACGACCACAAGATTGTTTACAATGACGTAGACGCCAAACACCTGTTTTGGGATCGGGCGACCTATCGCCTCAAGGTAATCGACTGGGGCAACGCCGTATTCCTGGACTCGGAGAGCGTCCCGCCGCATACCAGCCGGGCCACCGACATTTTGCAGACCGGACAGTTGATCTATTTTGTGCTGTCGGGAGGGCGTCGTCCCGAGGTAGGACGCGCAGACACGGCTGGCGACCTGGGCGACGAGGTGTCGCCCAAACTGAAGGCGATTATCAACAAGGCAGTCAATCCCGACCTCAGCCAGCGCTACGCAGACATTGCTGCGCTGCGCAACGACCTGGCCGAACTGCGCCGCCCGCTCGAAAAGAACCGCGACTCGCTGATCGAGCGGGTGCGGGGCCGTTTGCCCGGGGCCAGCAGCCAGGAGCAGCTTGAGCAACTGCGCGACACGCTGCACGAGGCGCTGCAACTCAGCCCTGGCTTTCCGCCGGCAGTGGCGCTGCTGGCCGAGGTGGAAACGCGCCTGAAACAACTTGCCATTCAGGGCGATCTGGACGCAGTGCGCATTTACATGAGCAGCGGCAACATGGGCCGCGCTTCGAGTGTGCTGGACGAGATCGCTGCGCGAGCTGGGGACACCGAGCAGCCATTGTTGAGCTACCTGCTGGAGGCGTGTGTGCTCCTTCAGGCCAATTTACTGCTGCCACTGCCCGCCGGGTTTGCGCCCGCACTCGACGCGCTGTTCCAGAACGATGTACAGGCAGCGGGCCGTTTGCTGGTCACGACTCCTGAACCCCGCGCGTCCTCCCGATTGCAACAGTTTTTGCTGGCAGAGCGCCTGACCGTTCACATGCCAGGGGTGGTGCTGCTGCGCCCGCACCTGGTGCGGCTGGAAGACCAGCTTTCGCGGCTGTCGGGCGCTGGCCCACAGATGGCAGACCAGTTGGCGGCGCTGCGCGCTATTAACGCGCAGCTTGATGCGGAAACTGCGCCCGGCATCCAGCCCATCTTGCGGGTTTACCATTCAGTCTCCGATGCACTGCTGGCGCTGGGACAAGACCTGAAAGGGATTGGGGGCGACTCCATCGACTCGCCCAGCGCGGTGGCCGCTCGCGCACAGCACGCTGCCGATCACATTGTCGATTTGCTGGATGTGGTGATGCAGAACGTCCTATCCGATCCGTCGCGGGCGGGCAACGCGCTGTGGCACGCGGGCGAAATTGACCCGGCCAACCCGGCCTTTGAAGCCCTGGGCAGCCAGCTTAATGCCTTCCACGCCAGGCTGGATCAGTTGAAGGCATTCGCGCCAGCCAGCGACGGCTCGGATATTGCCGATTTCCTGGTCGAAGCGCAGACACAGCTTCGGCCTTACGCCAGCGACATCACCGATCCGCGTTTTCAGGCAGTGGTGAAGGGTATTGATACGGCGATCAGTGAGTGGACGCACGTCATGGATTGCATTGTGATGGGTGGGCGTCGCCCGGCCATCACTGCCTGCCGACAGGCCGCTGACGCCATTCGACCCTTGAACGCTGCCACCGCGCGCTGGTTTGACGACCTGCTGCAACACATTGAGGAAGCGCCGCGCGTGGAACATCTCAGCCCGAACGCGACGCTGGGACGAGCGCTGGCCGAAGGTTGGGAAGCCTGGGATCGCGGGCGCAGCGGCGAGGCGCAAGGATTGGGCGAAAAGGCGCTGGCAGCAGCGCGCAACGATGGCGAAAAACGTGCCGCGCGCCGCCTGCTCGACTTGAGTGAAGTGTTGGGATCGTGGCTGGCTAACGATGGCCCTTCCAACCCGCAGCGCACCGACCAGGCCGAGGAGCGGGTGATGGCGCTGCTGCTGCCCGAAGAGGACGCCGTACAGCGCAAATTCTCCGAGCAGATGCCCAATATGCAGATTTACCTGAAGGCGATGGTACGCGGTGTGGTCGAGCCGATGCGCGAGATGAGCGCGGCTGCTGTCCGGGCCTTGTTCTTGCATTATGTCCTGCGGGGAATGCTGGCCTTGCAACAGGAAAAGCCGGACGAAGCGAACTTCTGGAAGGAAGCGGCATCCAAAGCGCTCAACAATGCGCGGCTGCATCCGGCGTTCCAGGCGCTGGATACGGCCATCACGCGCCGCCAGCTTGTACTGGACGCGGTCCAGGCCCTGAACAACGTCAGGAACGTCGAGGATTTGCCCGAGGCGCGGCAAGCCGCTCGCGCCCCGCTGGCCTCTGCACAGTTGGAGGCCGCCGATCAGGCCATGCGCGCCCTGGACGACGCGCTGCGCCGCTGGCCGGACGGCGAGTTCCGTGCGGCGCGGCAACTGCTGGACACCGCCGTCGAGCGGATCGGCATGGCCGAGGCAGCGACGGGTAAAGACCTGACGCCCTTCAAGACCTGGTTGCAAGACCTGGCCGCATCGGCGGAGGTTTTGCAGCAGGCACGGCGTACCATCGAACAGGCGGCGCTTGTCCCCGCCGACGATCCCGATCCGGCGGTGGCCGAGGCACACCAGAAGCTGGTCGATATTACGCGCCGTGACCTGGGCGATAGCTACGCGGCGCAGCTCAGGCAGTGGCGCGACACTTACAACGCGATCCGCGACCTGTATGTGGACGAATCGCTGAACAAGGCCGACAAGCTGCACCTGCTGGATCGCCATTTTCAATCGCTGTTCATTGATCGGCAACCGGCGCTGCCCATCTTCCGACACTGGCAGAGCCTGATCCAGCGCCTGCCCGATCCACCGCTTGCCTATGCCTACACACCACCCACCTTCGATACTGGCCGTGTTGACGTTGACGCCGAATACGCACCATCTGGCTCCATCGAAATGGAGCGCGAGAGCGCTCCAGGGGCTGGCGGCGCGGCTATGCCGCCTGTGGAGAGCAGCCCGGCCTCCGCGTATGCGGATGAGTCCGGCACCGCAAGCACAGGGCGTACCACGTCCCCGTTGATCGTGGCTGGCGTGATCATCGTTCTGGTAATCGCAGCCGTGGTGATCGCGGTGTTGGTGTTGCAAAGCCGCAATCCGCCTTCAATCCCGGTCACACCGGGTCGTGCGAGCGGAACGAATTTGCCCGGCGTGGCAATTGACGCCACCAACACACTCGAACCGCCGACGCTGACCTTCACGCCGACCAACACTGAGGCTCCGACTATCACGAAACCGCCGGACACACCTGCGCTACCGCCGACGATTACACGGGTTGTGCCGACGCCGACCAATCCGACGGCGGCGCCCACTGCCGGGCCGCCAACGGCTGTGTCCACTGGCGGGCCATCGGCCACGCAGCCGCCGACACTCGGCCCAGGGACCACGCCCGGCGCGCCCGTCCAGGCGACCAGTGCCGTCGGCGTGCCCACCCTGCCGCCCGACGCGACGGGCGGTGACTACGACGTGCTGAAAGCGCTGGAAACTTTCCCCAGTGACAAAATCCCCTGGAATAAGGACTGGTTCGGGCCAGGGGGCAATGGCTGGCAGTTTGGCAGCGCCGCGCTGAGAACAGGGGGTGGGCCTGTCGTAGTGCGGATCGGGCCGGACGTGCTGACGCCGCTGTTTGGCGCGGACGCCGCCCGTCATCTGACGCGCGTTGATGCCACCGTAGAACTGGTCAGCTATGACAGATCGCTGCTGCCGACGGGGCTGGTGGCCTTCGGCGTCGGACTGGAGTCGCTGCAAGGCCAGCGTGCCAGTGTGCAAGCTATGCTGGTGCAGACGAACGTGTTGTCACTCGGCATGAACCTGAACGGACGGTTTATTTCCAGGACGCAGTTACCTGTCACGACAGTCAAGCTGGGCATGTCGGTGCGGCGTAACAGCGATGGCAGCCTGTCCTTGTACGTCGATAACCAGTTGGTCGGGCAATCCAACGCAGCCTACGGCGCCAATTCGCCGTTAACGATCTATCTGTTCACATCGGCCAGCGGGGTCGTGGTGAATATCGCAGAGATGACGATTCACCTGGAATGAAACGCTTGAAAAGACGAAACGCGCTACATAACACGTGCGTGTTTTTGACCCGACGGCATGTGGTGAAGCAGGCCAAGCGGCGACCTTGATCGGCTGATGGCTTGAACCGCTATGAACATCCTGCACGTCACGCCCTACTATGCACCTGCGTGGTCTTATGGTGGTGTGGTGAGCGCCGTCACGGGCCTGGCGACGGCCCAGGCCGCGCGCGGCCATCTCGTGCGGGTGCTGACGACGGATGCCCTCGATTCGGCAGCGCGCAATCCCACAAGCAGGGAAGTCATCGATCAGGTAGAAGTTATCCGCTGCCCCAACCTCAGTAACTGGCTGCACGCGCGTTTTAACCTGTCAGTGCCGGTGGGCTTTCGGGTTGCCTTCTGGCAGTTGGCAGCAGAGGCGGACATCGTGCATTGTCACGAACTGCGCATCGCCGAAAATCTGTTGATCGATCACCGCAAGCCGATAGTTCTGTCGCCGCACGGCACGCTGTCTTATGCCACCGGGCGGCGCGCTTTCAAGCGGGCCTGGGATAGGCTGTTTGGGCGTGTGGTGTTGCGGCGAGTGGATCATGTCGCGGCACTGACCGCTGCCGAGGAGCGTGAGGCTCGCACGCTGTGGCAGTCGCTCGGCATTCGCTTTCCGGGCGCGAGCCTGGTCCCGAACGGCATCCCGGCAGATTTCACCCCAAGCGGCGATCTGCGGCCCCGCTATGGACTGGGCGAAGGGCCAGTCGTGCTGTTCCTGGGACGGCTGCACGAGCGCAAGGGTTTGCAGGTGCTTATCCCGGCTTTCGCACAGGTAGCCCGCGATTTCCCGGCATCGCGGCTGCTGATTGTTGGCCCGGATGCGGGAATGCTGCCTGCGGCGCGTTCGCTCGTGGCGCAGTTCGGCATCGACCACCAGGTGATTTTGACCGGGTTGTTGAGCGGCGGCGACCAGTGGGCAGCACTGGCAAGCGCCGACCTGTTCGTGCTGCCTGCCGTTGGCGAAGGGCTGCCAATGGCGGCCCTCGAAGCAATGGCCGCCGGGTTGCCGATTGTGGTCACGCCTGGCTGCAACCTGCCCGATGTGGAAGCGCGCGGCGCGGGCCTGCTGGTCGAGCGGGATGTTGAACCGCTGGCGGCGGCGCTCCGTGCGCTGCTGGCCGACCCGCAACGGCGTCGCAGGATGGGCGAGCAGGGTCGCGCCTGGATGCGCGAGTCATTCACCTGGCCTGCTATCGTTGCCAGGACGGAAGAAGTTTACGCGCAAGTTTTGAAGATGGAAGCATTTGGGATAAAAATTCAACCATAAGGGAACTCATCTTTCTGCTCAAGGAACACATCGATGCGCTATCTGATCACAGGAGGAGCAGGCTTTATCGGGACGGCGCTGGCAAATCGACTGGCCGGAGAAGGTCACGAAGTCCGCGTGCTGGATGACCTGAGCGCGGGCGATCCGAGCCGCCTGCTGCACGAAGTTACCTTTACACGCGGTGACGTGAACGACATTCCAAAGCTGTGGTCGCTGCTACAAGGCGTCCAGTGCGTGTACCACCTGGCGGCGCGGGTCTCGGTTTCGGAGAGCGTGCTGTACCCACGTGACTACAACGCGGTCAATGTGGGCGGCACGGTCAGCGTGCTGGAAGCGATGCGCGATGCGGGCGTCAAGCGGGTCGTGCTGAGTTCGTCAGGCGCGGTGTATGGCGAACAGGCGTTGCAACCGCTCCGCGAGAATATGCTGCCCGATCCACGTTCGCCCTATGCCGTGAGTAAATTGGCCGCCGAGTACTACGTGCGCACGACGGGCATTCTGTGGGGCATCGAAACCGTCAGTCTACGGGTCTTCAATGCCTATGGGCCACACCAGCAGCTTCCTGCTTCGCACCCGCCGGTGATTCCGGCCTTCATCAAACAGGCCCTCAAGGGCGGCTCGATTGTCGTTCACGGCGACGGCAGGCAAACGCGCGATTACGTGTACATCGACGATGTGGTGGATGCGCTGGTCGCCGCCTCGACAGCGCCCAATGTGGATCGGCTGGTGATCAACGTGGGCAGCGGGGTCGAGACGAGTATCAACCGATTGGTGGAACTGCTGGGCGCAGCAATGGGCAAGGAACTGACGCCGCTGTACGTGTCCAAGCAGGATGGCGGTGTGTCCAAAATGCGCGCCAGCCTGGCGCTGGCCGAGGAAAAGCTAAATTTCCGGCCCAAAGTCGATCTGGCAGAGGGGTTGCGCCGGATGCTGACAAGTGACCCGCGCTTTGCAAAGAAGTAAGGGAACGTGCGCATTCCCTTTTGGCCTCACTGAGTGTTACTGACAACACTTCCTCAGCCCTGGTTGCAGGTCTGCTTCCCTCGCCTCTTGGAGAGGGGTCAGGGGCGAGGTCAGCAATTTGCTTGCACCGTTCCTGTGGTATTCTGCTCGCCGATCCGGGGTGCGTGCCAATTCATTCCACCCTGTAGGATTCAGCCTGTCGATCAGCAGCTTCACATTCCCATACGGAGGAGTTCCGGTTGGTCGGAACAAACACCGTCTACGCCAAGTGCCTGGAGACCAGCAATCACGTGCGGGCGCTCCTCATGCCAACAGATGACCCCCAGGCCCTCTGCGCGCACCCGTTCCATCCACTCACCGGCAATCAAATCCTGCGGTGCATCAAAACGCTCGAAACAGGGGTGGACGTAGTCAGCCCTGACGGATCGTGCCAGCGACACCGGCTCGACATGGGGCGACGAGAACAGGATCGAGGTCACAGCTTCCGGTATATTGTGCTTGATCTCAGCCACGACATCCGGGCGAAATGCACCGAAGACGGCATATCGGAACAGGCCATGCTTACGCAGCGCATCGGCCACCATGCCGAATGCTGCCGGGGTGATCTCCTTAATATCCAGGTAAAGGCCCAGGCCGAGCCTGGCGCACAGTTCGACCATATCGGCAAAGGTCATCAGCGGCGCGGCAGTGGCGGGTGTTTGTGTCCGGATCTCGTCGAGGGTGAGTTCGGCCACCTGCGCATTGAGACCGAATACGCGCTTGAGATCGGCATCGTGGGCAATGACAGGTATGCCGTCCTGCGTAACGCGCACGTCCACTTCGACCATATCCGCGCCGAGTTCGGCAGCCTTCTCCACAGATGCAGCCGAGCTTTCCTGGGCGTAAGCCGACGCACCGCGATGGGCAATCCGCAGAAAGCGGCGCTCGCCGGGCGGGATCGTCTTGTGCAGATATTTGATCCACCAGCTTACACGCGACGGTATCCAGGCCGCCAGGTTCTCCCAGGGGACAAAAACTGCCTTGACCAGATCAACGGTCTGGGTAAATTCAAAGGATGGTTGGAACGCCAGACGTTCCAGATAGGTGTGAACAACACGGTCATTGACGGGCAGCCGGTCAGGAATGATACCCACGAAAAGGGGGGTGACCAGGACACCCATCTTACCACTGTGCGTGGTGCAAGATCGAGTAGTAGCCGAGGCACGGTCCAGGAGCCACTGGCGCTCTGGGGCGAAGGCGTGCTTGCCCGGCTCCGAGTAGAGCGTCAGCTTACCATCCTCCACCGGCAGTTGGGCGCCTTCGTCCAGCATTGAGCGATAACCGCCATGCCAGCTTGCCTCGGCGGCGATGAGCCGCTCCTGTGCGTCCAGATACAGCCAGATATGCTCCAGCTCGTACAGGTGCTGGATGTCCCAATCCCACCAGATCGCGTACTCAACGGCACAGGCAGCGTTCGCAGGCAGGCTGATCTCACGCGGGAACGACGGCGACGGGCCGTTGCGACGGAAAACGGTATAGCCGACGACCAGTGGGACAAATGGCTCGCGGGCGTCAAACCGGATGCGTGGCGCGTGATGTATTGCCAGAGCACGATCAGCCTCTGATGGGCACGCCCGGTCAAGTGTTCCGAAATGCGCTTCGGCTGTTGGATAGGTGATCAATTCCATAGTAGGGAGCGTTCGGTCTCTGCGTCGAAAAACTGGGCGGCTGCTGTGTTGAAGCGCAGGTTGACGGCATGGCCGGGTCTGATCCGCCGTTCCGGGTCCGTCAGCACCAACAGGCTTCGCTCACCAATACGAATGTCCAGGACATCGTTACGCCCCAGCGGCTCCACAATGTAGACCTCGCCCGTGATCGCGCCCGGTTCATGGGTGTCGACCAGCCGGATGTCTTCCGGGCGAATGCCCATTTTACTTTGGACCGTCCGGCCACCTTTTGAGCGCGGTCCGGTGGAATTTCAATCTGAAGCGAACTGCTCTCCGCGAGGTAGTGACCGTTGGCTTGCTTCACCGTCACGTCAATGATGTTCGTGGGCGGGTTATGGAGCTTTCTGAGTGATCACTCTGTCAGCTCAAGCAGACAGCTTCATAGAAGAAGGTTCTGCTTTTAAGCAACAGCTTCTCAGGCTACGCATGAGCGACTGCGCTACGTTGACGCCTGAAGGCCCGAACGG
>Ga0070741_10003736_pt1 | contig 36903 bp, 39 predicted proteins | sample Coa_R1_4_FD_66440 | JGI IMG/M metagenome (GOLD analysis project Ga0070741, IMG submission 66440) | Surface soil microbial communities from Centralia Pennsylvania, which are recovering from an underground coalmine fire - Coalmine... | ecosystem: Environmental > Terrestrial > Soil > Unclassified ... | reverse complement strand
CAAAGCGTTTCCGGGCGGGGCGGTGGCCGTTTCGTCGCTCGATCTCGAGGTCGCCGACGGCGAGTTCCTCGTGCTCGTCGGCCCGTCGGGGTCGGGGAAGACGACGGTGCTGCGCATGGTCGGCGGCCTCGAGCAGGCGACGGCGGGGCTGATCCGCATCGGCGGGCGCGACGTCACGGGCCTGGCGCCCCGGGAGCGCGACATCGCCATGGTCTTCCAGACCTACGCCCTCTACCCCCACATGACGGTGTTCCAGAACATGGCGTTCGGTCTCAAGCTGCGGAAGACGCCGGCGGCCGAGATCCGCCGGCGGGTGGAGGAGACCGCCGCCCTGCTCGGGCTCTCCGACCTGCTCGACCGCAAGCCCCGCCAGCTGTCGGGCGGCCAGCGGCAGCGGGTGGCCATGGGCCGGGCGATCGTCCGGGAGCCGGCCGCCTTCCTCATGGACGAACCGCTCTCCAACCTCGACGCCAAGCTCCGGGTGCAGATGCGGGCCGAGATCACCCGCCTTCACCACCGGCTGCGGACGACGACGCTCTACGTCACCCACGACCAGACCGAGGCGATCACGATGGCCGACCGGGTGGCGGTCATGAAGGACGGCACCCTGCAGCAGCTCGCCGCTCCCGCCGTTCTCTACGACGACCCGGTCAACCTGTTCGTGGCCGGCTTCATCGGCTCGCCGGCCATGAACGTCGTCACCGCCTCCCTCGGTCCGGCGGACGGGGGAACCCGGGTCGTCGCCTCCTTCGGCGGCCACCGGCTGGTGGTGCCCGACGCCGTGCTGGCCCGCCGGCCCGGGGCCCGGGCGGTGGTGGCCGCCGGCGGCGAGGTGGCGCTCGGGATCCGGCCGGAGGACATCGAGGACGCCGAGTTCGTCCCCGGCGCCGGGCCCGACGAGCTGCTCGAGGTCACCGTCGACCTGGCCGAACCGCTCGGGGCGGAGACGATCGTCCACTTCGACGCCGCCCCGGGGGCGCCGTTCACCGCCCGGCTGTCGCCCCGGAGCACGGTGCGGGCCGGCCGGCCGGTCAAGCTCGCCGTCGATGTGGAGCGCCTCCACCTCTTCGACCCCGTCTCGGGCCACAGCCTGCGCTAGAGGCACCCAACCGGCGTCCGATTTCCGCTGGGGGGCGGTAAACGAACGCCGGTTCGAGGCGGCGGCCCGCCCGGGGCACCACCTAGCCTGGGACCTCGATGCCGTCGCTGCTGGTGACCAACGACTTCCCGCCCAAGATCGGCGGGATCCAGTCCTACCTGTGGGAGCTGTGGCGGCGGCTGCCGGCGGAGGAGGTGACCGTCCTCACGACGCCCCACGCCGGGGCGGCGGAGTTCGACCGGGTCCAGCCCTTCCGGGTGGTCCGGGACCGGGACAAGGTGCTGCTGCCGACGCCCGCCCTGGCCCGCCGCATCGACGCCCTGGCCCGGGAGGTCGGCGCCGGACTGGTCTTTCTCGACCCCGCGCTCCCGCTCGGCGCCCTCGGGCCCCGGCTGGAGGCGGCGCCCTACGTCGCCGTCCTCCACGGCGCCGAGGTGACCGTGCCCGGCCGGCTGCCCGGCAGCCGGGCGCTGCTCCGCCGGGTGCTCCGGTCCGCGGCCGGCGTCCTCGCCGCCGGCCTCTATCCCGCCGAGGAGGCGGCCCGGGCCGCCGGCCGACCGCTGCCCGGCGTCGTCGTGCCTCCCGGCGTCGACGTCGAGCGCTTCCGGCCCCGTCCCGACGCCGCCGAGCGGGCGGCCGTCCGCCGGCGGTACGGCCTTCCCGAGACCGCGCCGCTGGTGCTCGGCGTCAGCCGGCTCGTTCCCCGCAAGGGCTTCGACGTGCTCATCGACGCCGTGGCCCGCCTCGCCCGCCACCGGTTCCCGAGGTCGGAGGCGGTCTGCGGGGCCCGTTCGGCGGCGGTGCTCGGCCCGGAGTCCGGTGGGCCCGGCGGGGCTGGCGGGGCCGGTGGGCTCGGGGAGCCGCTCCATCTGGCGCTCGCCGGGTCGGGCCGGGACCGCGACCGGCTGGCCCGGCGGGCCGAGCGGGCGGGGCTCGGCGAGCGGTTCCACCTCCTCGGCCGGGTGCCCGACGACGACCTGGCCGCCGTCTACGCCGCCGCCGATGTCTTCGCCATGTGCTGCCGGGAGCGGTGGGGAGGTTTGGAGGCGGAAGGGTTCGGCATCGTCTTCCTGGAGGCGGCGGCCTGCGGCCTGCCGGCGGTGGCCGGCCGCAGCGGCGGTGCCGGGGAGGCGGTGGAGGACGGCGTGACCGGCTTCGTCGTCGATCCGCTCGACGCCGGCGCGGTGGCCGGCGCCCTCTCCCGGCTGCTGGCCCACCCCGAACTCCGGCGCACGATGGGGGAGCGGGCCCGGGCCCGGGCCCGGGCGTCGTTCGCCTATGACGGGCTGGCCGCCCGCCTCGAACCTCTGGCCCGGGGCGATCTGTCGGGCCTGATGCCGATCGGCTGGCGGTCGTGAACATCGACCGGCTGGCCGCCCTCCCCGGCGGCCGCATCATCCAGGCCAGCCTGGGCGGCACCGGGCTGTTCGCCGTCACCGCCGTCCCCGCCGCGGCCGGCGTCGAGGCCTTCAAGTTCCCCGCCGCCCTCGTCAGCCTCGCCTTGTTCCTGGTGGCGATCCCGCTGTCGCTGCTGGCCCTGGCCCGGGCCGCCGTCCGCACCGCCCGCCAGGAGGACCGCGTCACCGTCGGCGGCCTCTTCTTTCTCCAGGGCTCCGCCCCCCGGCCCGTCCGCCGGCTCCTGCTCGGCTCGCTCCTCGCCGCCGTGGTGGTGACGGTGTTCACGCTCTCGGCCGAACCGTTCGGCGTGCTGCAACCGGTGTTCCCGCTGGCGCTGTGCGCCTTCTGGGGCGCCCGGCACGGCACGTTCCCCCGGATTCCCGAACCCGAGCGTTGATAGGTTCTGCGACCCATGGCTGACGAGGCCCGCGAGGCCATCCACGCCGCGGCGACCCCGGAGCACTGCTACGCGGTGGCGACCGACTTCGACCGCTACCCGGAATGGGCCACCGACGTGAAGCAGGTGGAGATTCTCGAGCGCGACGAGCAGGGCCGGGGCACCAAGGTGCGCTACCAGATCTCGGCCCTGGGCAAGACGATCGGCTACATCCTCGACTACGACTACGCCGACGCGCCCGCCGGCTTCTCCTGGAAGCTCGACCGGGCCGATTACCTCACCCGCCTCGACGGCGCCTACCGGTTCGAGGCCGACGGAGAGGGCACCCGGGTCGGCTACGTGCTGACCGTCGACATCACGTTCCCGTTGCCGGGCTTCATGAAACGGGCCGCGGCGGGTCTGATCGTCGACAACGCCATGCGGCAGTTCAAGGCCCACGTGGAGCGCGCCGGCGGCGCCTGAGGCGGGGCAGCCGGTCCATCCGCCGGGAGGGGCCGTCTCCGGCAGGTCGTAGCATGGCGGCTTCCGGCGGCCGAAGGGAGCGCCTGTGATCAGCGAGGACCGGATCCGGGAACTGGCCGGCCGTCGCAGCAGCACGGTGGTGACGAGCTGCTACCTCGACGTTGACGGGCGGCGCCACCCCCGCCACGCCGACTACGAGACGCAGCTCGAGCGCCTCGTGCGGGACGGGCGGGAACGGGCGGCGGGGTTCGGCCCCGAGGCCGCCCGGTCGGTGGCCGGCGACCTCGACCGCATCGCCGCCTGGGTGCGCCAGGGCTTCGACCGTTCCCGGGTGCGGGGTCTGGCGTTCTTTGCCTGCTCGGACGACGGCTGGTTCGAGGTGGTCGAGTCGCCGCTGCCGGTCGGGAACGGGGTCGCCGTCAACCACACGCCCCACGTCCGGCCGCTGGAGTCGGTCCTGCAGGCCTACGAACGGTTGGCGGTGGTGCTCGTCGACCGCCAGCGGGCCCGGCTGTTCCGCTTCGAGCTCGGCGAGCTGACCGAGCACACCGAGGTCTTCGAGAACACCCTGCGGAGTGTGACGGCGGCCGCCGGCCCCGGTCACCCGGCCCAGGGCAGCCGGGGGGCGGCGGTCCAGCGCCGTATCGGGGAGGCCGCCCACCGAAATCTGAAGCAGGCGGCGGACGTGACGTACACCGAGCTGCAGCGCCGGCCGGTCGACCACGTGATCTTGGGTGGCCCGCACGAGGTGGTGATGGAGTTCGAGGGCCTGCTCCATCCGTGGATCCGGGAGCGGGTCGTCGACCGGCTGGCGATCCCGTCCACCGCCGGGGCCGACGAGGTCCGCCAGGCCGCGCTGTGCGTCGAGGCGGCGGTGGCCCGGCGCGGCGAGGCGGCGCTGGTCGAACGCCTCCGTGACGCCGTCGCGACCGGCGCCGGCGTCGCCGGGCTCCAACCGACCCTGGCCGCCCTCGTCGAGCGGCGCGTCGACCTGCTGCTGGTGTCCGACGGGTACGAGACCGAGGGCTGGCGCTGCCGGTCGTGCAATTACCTCGGCCCCCTCGGGCGGGCCTGTCCGGTCTGCGCCAAGCCCATGGACCTCGTCGACGACGTCGTCGAGGAGGCCGTCGAGGAGGCGCTGGCCAACAAGTGCCGGGTGCAGATGGTGCGGGAGAGCGCCGATCTCGACGTTCTCGGGCGCATCGGCGCGCTGCTCCGCTTTTGAGCGCCGATGCCGTGCTGACCGCCGGAGTCGACATCGGCGGCACCAAGCTGCTGGCCGTCGCCGCCACCGGAAAGGGCGAGATCGTGGCCGAACGCCGTCAGGCGACGCCGGCGGGGGCCGACGCCGTGCTCTCGGCCATCGCCCTGGTGGTGGCCGACCTGATGGCCGCCGCGCCCGGGATCGCCGCCGTCGGCGTGGGGCTGCCGGGCCTCGTCGACCTCGACGGTGCGATCCACTACGCCCCCAACCTCCCGGGCTTCGTCGGCGTCCCCGCCCGGGAGCGCCTCGCCGCCCGGCTGCCGGTGCCGGTGGCGGTGGACAACGACGCCAACGTCGCCGCCCTCGGCGAGGTCCTCCACGGCGCCGGCCGCGGCCGGCGGGAGGTGCTGGTCGTCACGCTGGGGACGGGCATCGGCGGCGGGCTCATCATCAACGGCACGGTCAACCGGGGCGGCTTCGGATTGGCGGCCGAGATCGGCCACTTCACCGTCGACCGGGACGGGCCGGTCTGCGCCTGCGGCGAGCGGGGGCACTGGGAGGCGCTGGCGTCGGGGACGGCGCTCGGGCGGCGGGCCCGGGAGTGGGCGGCCCGGGGCGACGCTCCCGGCGTCCTTGCCCGGGCGGGCGGCGTCGTGGAGGCGATCACCGGCCACGAGGCGGGGGAGTCGGCGCTGGCCGGCGAGGCGGACGGGCGGGCCATCCTGACCGAACACGCCGGCGACGTGGCGCTGGGGCTCGGCGGCCTGGTCAACATCTTCGACCCGGAGCTGGTCGTGATCGGCGGCGGGCTGGTGCATCTCGGCGAGGCGCTGATCGGGCCGATACGGGCCGCGCTGCCGGCCCACGTGGAGGCGGCTGACCGCCGGACAGTGCCGCCCGTCGTGGCGGCGGCGCTCGGCGAGCAGGCCGGCGCCGTCGGCGCCGCCGCCCTGGCCCGGACGCTCGTTCCGCCGCCGTGACGCCGGTGAGCGGTCGATCCCGCCGTTCGAACGCCGGTCGGCGGGCGGTCGGCGGTCGGCGCGGTTCCGGCGTTCCTCGGGAACACCTGTCGTTCCTCAGGAGCGCCGAATGAGTGAACGGGGCGCGGGACCCGGTTCCGGCGTTCCTGGGGAACACCTGTCGTTCCCGAGGAACGCCGGATGAGGGACGGGGGCGGCGCGGGGGCGGTGCGGATCGGGCTCACGCTGCCGTCGTTCCAATCGGACCCGGAGCGGGTGCTGGCGGTCGCCCGCGCCGCCGAGGACGCCGGCCTCGACGGCGTCTTCGCCTTCGACCACCTCTTCCGGCGGCGGGGCGACCCCGAGACCGGCGAGCGCCGGCCGGCCCTGGAACTGCTGACCACGACGGCGGCCGTCGCCGCCGCCACCACCCGGATCGCCGTCGGCACCCTCGTCGCCCGGGCCACGCTGCGGCCCCCGGCCATGCTGCGGGCGGGGTTCGACACGCTGGAGCGCATCGGCCCCGGCCGCATCGTGGCCGGCGTCGGCGGTGGCGACGACCAGAGCCTCGCCGAGGACCGCGCCTTCGGCGTCCTGGCCGGCGATCCCGCCCCGGCCGGGTCCGGCGGCCGCCCGGCACAGGACGCCGGTGCCTACCGGCTGGCCCGGCTCGAGGCGACGGTGGAGGCGCTGGCCGGGCGGCCGTATCCCCTCTGGGTGGCCGGCGTCTCGCCGGCCGCGGTGCGCCTGGCCGCCGCCCGGGCCGGCGGCTGGAACCGGTGGGGGGGCGGGCCTTCGGCCTTCGCCACCGCCGTGGAGCGGGTGCGGGCGGAGGTGGCCAACTGCCACCGCGACCCCGAGGCCTTCACCTGCACCTGGGGCGGCCTCGCCGTCCTGGCCGAGACGGCCGCCGAGGCGGCGGCCAAGCGGGAGCGGCTGGGCGGCGACCGGCCGGGCATCGTCTCCGGCGACCCGGCCGCGGCGGCGGAACAGATCGCCGCCTACGCCGCCGCCGGCGCCGCCTGGGTCATCCTGGGGCCGATCGACTCGGCCGAACCGTCCAACGCCGCCGTTGCCGGGGAGGCGGCCCGTCTGCTACGGACGGGCCCGATCGCCCGCTGATCCCGACCCGGCCAAGATCTGGGCCACGACGCCGAGTTCCGTGACGTGGGGGTGCGAGTCGTCCCCACAGAAGCCGTAGGGGTCGAGGTGCACCGGGCGGACGCCGGCGGCCCGCGCCCCGTCGACATCGGCGCCGACCGTGTCCCCGACGTGCAGGGCCCGTTCCGGCGCAACGCCGCAGGCGTCCAGGGCGATCGTGAAGATGGCCGGGTCGGGTTTCGCCACACCGACCACGCCGGAGTCGATGACGATCGTCATCGGCACGCCCCGCCCCTCGCCGACCTGGCAGATGCCCTCGTCCCGCAGCCGGCCCTCGAGGGTGCCGTCGGAGTTCGACACGATGGCCAGGGGGACGCCCGTGGCGTGCAGCGCCCGCAGCCCGTGAAGCGATCCGGGGGCCAGCCGGCTCCAGATCCCGGGAGCCCGGAAGGCGACGTCGAGTTCGGCGACGGCGTCGGGCACGCACTCGGCCGGCGCCCCGAGCGACTCGACATAGGCCTGTTCGTAGGCCGTCCAGATGCCGTCGTCGCCGCCGGGCCACTCGACCAGCGCCGCCACGCCGGCGTAGTGGGCCCGGTCGAGCCGCGCTTCGTCGGCGTGGACGCCGGCCCGCCGCAAGGCCGCCGTCACCAGCCCATGGGCGGGGAGATGGAACACACCGCCGACGTCGAGGAACACCGCCTCGACGCCGCCACCGAATGCCTCCAGACCCGACATGCCCGAAATGGTAAGGGGTTCACAGAACGTCACTGGTACCGTGGGGCAATGGAGTTCCGCCGGATCAACGCCCTGCCGCCCTACGTCTTCGCCGCCATCGACGCCCGCAAGCTCGCCGCCCGGCGGGCCGGTGAAGACATCATCGACCTCGGGTTCGGCAACCCCGACCTCCCCTCGCCGGAGATCGCCGTCGACAAGCTCTGCGAGGCGGCCCGCGTCGGGCGCAACCACCGGTACTCCGCCAGCCGCGGCATCCCCAAGCTCCGCAAGGCGATCTCCGACCTCTACCGCCGCCGCTTCGACGTCGACATCGACCCCGAGACGGAGGCCATCAACACCATCGGCGCCAAGGAGGGTCTGTCCCACCTGATGTGGACGCTCGTCCAGCCGGGCGACGTCGCCCTCGTGCCGAGCCCCTCGTACCCGATCCACATCTACGCCCCGGTGCTGTGCGGGGCCGAGGTCCGCCAGGTCCGCCTCGGCCCCGAGCAGGACTTCTTCGCCAATCTCCTCCAGGCCTTCGAGGAGAGCTGGCCCCGGCCCCGGGTCATCGTGATGTCGTTCCCCCACAACCCCACCACGGCCTGCGTCGACCTCGAGTTCATGACCCGGGTGGTGGAGTTCGCCCGGGAGCACGAGGTGCTGATCGTCCACGACTTCGCCTACGCCGACCTCGGTTTCGACGGCTACCAGCCGCCGTCCATCCTCCAGGTGCCCGGCGCCAAGGACGTCGCCGTCGAGCTCTACACGCTGACGAAGTCGTTCTCGATGGCCGGCTGGCGGGTCGGCTTCCTGGTCGGCAACGCCGAGGTCGTCGCCGCCCTGGCCCGCATCAAGAGCTACCTCGACTACGGCACGTTCCAGCCCATCCAGATCGCCTCCATCGTCGCCATGAACGAGGCGCCGGAGTACCCGAGGCAGGTGTGCGAGATCTACAAGGGCCGTCGCGACGCCCTGGTCGACGGGCTGGCCCGCATCGGCTGGGAGATCGACAAGCCCAAGGGGACGATGTTCGTCTGGGCCCCGATCCCCGAGCCCTACGCCGAGATGGGATCGATGGAGTTCGCCCTCATGTGCGTGTCGGAGGCCAAGGTGGCGGTCTCGCCCGGCGTCGGCTTCGGCCTCGGCGGCGACGGCTTCGTGCGCTTCGCCCTGGTGGAGAACGAGCAGCGCATCGGCCAGGCCGTCCGGGGCCTGCGCAAGGCGCTGACGAAGCTGGGCTGAAGCCAGGCGACTTGTTCGCCGCCCCGGCGGCGAACAGACTCACGGCGTGACCGGGGCCGATCCCCACCCCGAGCGGCCTGATTCCGGCCTTCCCGACAGCGTGCGGCTCGACGCCGCCGCCCGCCTGGCCGGTGAGCTGGCGGCCGACGCCGGGCGCCTCGTCGAATTCCTCGCCTCCCGCCTCGCCGCGGCCCTGCCCGGCGCCGTCGACGTCAGACACCGGGGCTTCCTCGGCAAAGGTCCGGTGGAGCACGTGACAGTGCACGCCGGCGACGAACGCTACGAGCTCGCCGTCGGCCGCGGCCCGGCCGCAATCCAGACGCTGATCGGCCACGCCGTCAACGGCGTCGTCCTCCAGCGAGACCCCGTCCCAGTCGGCGAATGGACGCGCCGGCTCCTCACCCGGCTCGAAACCCTGGCCGCGCAGTCCTCGGAGACGGCGGCCGCCCTCGACGGCCTGCTCTAGCCCCGATTTCCGTACCCCCCGAGGAGGACCACCCATGACCGACGCGCTCGCCCAGATCCCGCAGTCGGCCGGCTCCCGGCTGGCCGACGCCGCCTCCGGCAAGTGCTTCTCGTCCGACCTGTCCGTCAACGAGTTCCTGCTCGTACGGGAGACCGGCTTCGAGCCGCTGGGGATGGTGCTCGGCAGCTCCGTCTACCACGTCGGGCTCCAGGTCGGCCGGTGGAACACCTCCATGGAGCTCACGACGCTGACCCAGGCGCTCTACAACGCCCGGGAGCTGGCCATGAGCCGCATGATCGCCGAAGCCGAGTCGCTCGGTGCGGACGGGATCGTCGGCGTGCGCCTCGAGATGCACGGCTACGCCGGCGGCAGCGACATCGCCGAGTTCCTGGCCGCCGGCACGGCGGTGCGGTCGGTGAGCAACCCCGGCGCCTATCAGGGTCCGGGCGGGCGGCCGTTCACCTCCGACCTGTCGGGCCAGGACTTCTTCACGCTGGCCCGCACCGGGCACTTCCCGGTGGCCTTCGTCCTCGGCACCTGCGTCTACCACGTCGCCCACCAGTCGATCCGCCAGAGCTTCAAGCAGCTGGGCCAGAACGTGGAGATGCCGCAGTACACCCAGGCGATCTACGACGCCCGGGAGCTGGCCATGAACCGCATGCAGGCCGAGGCCGAGCGGGCGGGGGCCACCGGCGTCGTCGGCGTCCGGCTGGTGAAGGACAACCACGTCTGGGGCGAGCACGCCGTGGAGTTCCTGGCCGTCGGCACCGCCGTCCGCAGCTTCGGTGTCGAGGGCGAGCCGCCGGCGCCGACGATCGTCCTGCCCGTCACCGGCTGAGCCGGCGCGCCGGCGGTTCCTCCGCCACCAGGCCGCCGATCACGAACCGGACGGCGACGTCGGCCACGACCTCCACCGGCTCGTCGGCGGTGAAGAGATAGGTCCGGGCCAGGTGCCGGGTGGCGCCGACGAGGGCGTGGGCCAGCATGGCCGGGTCCTGCCCGGCGGGGACGGTGCCGTCGGCCATGGCCTCCTTCAGATGCCGGGTGATGTCGTCGATGGCCACGGCGTCGTGCTGGCGCAGGGCGGCGGCGAAGCGGTCCTCGGTGGCGGCGAACTGCTGCAGGTTGATCAGCCGGCGGTGTTCCCGGAACCAGGCCAGCGAGGCGCGGATGCCGAGCTCGATGCGCCGCAGGGGGTCGGGCTCGTCGCCGATGGCCGACTGCTGCCGGCGGCGGAGGTCCTGCGACGACGAGGCCAGGATCTCGAGGAAGAGATCCTCCTTCGACTCGAAGTACCAGTAGAAGACGCCCTTGCCGACGCCGAGGGCCTCGACGATGTCGGCCACCGAGGTGGGGTGGTAGCCGCGCTCGGCGAAGAGGCCGGCCGCCACGTCGAGGATCTGCCGGCGGCGGGCCCGGCCCCGCTCGGTCAGCTTGCGCGTCACTCCGCCAGGCTACTTGACCGACCGGTCAATCCCTCAGAAGGTGGAAACGTCGACCAGAGGTTCCTTGATCCCGTCGGGATCGGTGCTGTCGTTCCAGTTGGAGCTGCCGGCGGCGATGAGCGCGCTGCGGACCTGGGCCGGCGTCGCCCCCCGGTGCTTGCTGATCCACAGCGCCGCCGCCCCGGCCACGTGGGGGGAGGCGAACGACGTCCCGCTCAGCGTGCCGTAGCCGCCGGAGGCGCCGAGCTTGGTGGAGTCCATGGGCATCGTGGAGAAGATGCACACGCCGGGGGCGATGAGGTCGACGGCCGGGCCGTAGTTGGAGAAGTCGGCCAGGGTGTCGTCCTGCTCCGAGCGGCACGACGGCGAAGGGCCCTTGCCGCCGGGCTTCCCGTCGGAATCGGCCAGGGCGGAGACGGTGATCACCTCGTGATAGGCGGCGGGAATCAGGTGCGACGCGTCCTCGTGGTCGTTGCCGGCGGCCACGACGTAGGTCACGCCTCTGGCCACCGAGGCGCAGATCGCCTGGTGGAGGACGTCGTCGTCGGTCTCGCCGCAGTGGCCGTCGTCGGTCCCGGTACCCCCGAGGCTCAGGTTGGCGACGTCGACGTCGTTCTTCGGATCGCTGTCGGTCCTGGTGCTCGTGACCCAGTCGATCCCGCACAGCAGCTCCCGGGTGGTGCCGTTGCCCTCGTCGTCGAGGACCTTCACGCCGTACATGTTCGCCCCCGGCGCCACGCCGACGACCCCGATGTGGTTGTCGAGGGCGCCGATCGTGCCCGCGGCGTGCGTACCGTGCCCGTAGTGGTCGTCGTAGCTGCGGGTCTTGACGCAGGAGGCCCCGCCGGCCACGTTCAGGTCGGGGTGCCCGGTGTCGATGCCGGTGTCGAGCACCGCCACGTTGACGTTGACGCGGGGCTGCTCGATGCCGTCGATGGAGGCCGTCTTGCTCACGTCGGCCCGCACCCGCTCGACGCCGGTCGGGATGATCTGCCCGAAGGCCGAGATCTTCTCGTCGGGCTCCATCGACTGCACCAGCGGATCGGCCCGCAGGGCGGCGGCCGCCGCCGGGCTCATGGTGGCGGCGAAGCCCGACACGGCGTGGTGGTACAGGTTGAGGACGGTGAGGCCGAGCCTCTCGGCCCGCAGGGCGGCGAAGGCGCCGGAGTCCCCGGCCTCCGGCCGCAGGGCCACGATCCAGGTCGACCGCGCCCCCAGGGCGTGGGCGGTCGTCGGCATCGTCGGGCCCAGGATCGTCGCCCCGATCAGGGCCAAGGCTCTCAGCCGACCCACCTGGTGAACCCCCAGTCGCAGCACGCCGCCCGCACCGTCGCTGATCAAGGATGTTGAGCGCTGCGGCCGGTGTCAAGCCATCTTCAGCCCGTACCCTGGTGTGACGTGGGGTACTGGCTGACCAAATTCCTACTCACGCCCTACCTCCGGCTGTTCTTCCGCATCCGGGTGGAGGGCAGGGAGCACATCCCCGACCGGGGGCCGGCCATCCTGGCCTCGAATCACATCTCCTTCTGCGACTCGTTCTTCCTGCCCCTCGTCGTCCCCCGGCGGGTCAGGTACGTGGCCAAGGCGGAGTACTTCGACAACTGGAAGGTGGCCTGGTTCTTCCGGGCCAACGGGCACATCCCCGTCCGGCGGGGCGAAGGGGCCGACTGGAAACGGGCCATGGACGCCGCCGCCGAAGCCCTCGAGGCCGGGGAGCTGTTCGGCATCTACCCCGAGGGGACCCGCTCGAAGGACGGGCGCCTCCACCGCGGCCACACCGGTGTGGCCATGCTCGCCGACCGCACCGGCGCCCCGGTCATCCCCATCGGCTTCATCGGGACCGACCAGGCCCAGCCGGTCGGCTCGAAGATGATCTGGCCGTTCAAGACCATCACCATCCGCATCGGCCCGCCGGTCGACTTCGGCGCCCAGACCGACCAGCCGAAAGGCCAGCGCGTCCTCCGGGCCATGACCGACCAGGTGATGACCGATATCCAGAAGCTGTCCGGCCAGGAGTACACCGGGAGGTACGCCCCCCAGGGCGACCGGCTCTGAGACAGGAGGAGGGGGCGGACCGGTCACCGCGACGACTGTGGGGTGTGGGGGAGCGGTGACCGGTCCGCCCCCGACCCCCTAGCTCCCGAAGGCTCGGGCCCGGTCCACCGCCCGCCGCCAGGCCGACTGGCGCCGCTCGGCGTCCTTGGCCCCCATCTTCGGCGTGAACTCCGCCTCCAGCAGCCAGTACCCGGCCAGCTCGGCGGGCGACGACCACACCCCTTCGGCCAGCCCGGCCAGGTACGTCGCCCCCAGCGCCGTCGTCTCCGCCACCCGGGGACGGCGGACCGGCACGCCGAGCAGGTCGGCCTGGTACTGGCACAGCACGTCCATCACCGCCGCCCCCCCGTCGGCCCGCAGCTCGGAGATCGGGGTGCCGCCGACGGCCTGCATCGCCTCCACGACGTCGCGGGTCTGATGGGCCATGGCCTCCACCGCCGCCCGGGCCAGGTGGGCCCGGCCGACGGTCTTCGTCAGGCCGACCAGGGCGCCCCGGGCGTGCGGATCCCAGTACGGCGACCCCATCCCGGTGAAGGCCGGCACCAGGAAGACGCCCTCGGCGTCGGGCACCGATGCCGCCAGCGGGCCGGTCTCGGCCGCCGAGCCGATGAGGCCGAGCCCGTCCCGCAGCCACTGGATGGCCGCCCCGGTGACGAACACCGAGCCCTCGAGGGCGTAGGCGGTCGTGCCGTCGGCCAGCGTCCAGGCCACGGTGGTGAGCAGACCCTCGGCCGGCGGCGGCACGTTCGGCCCCACGTTCATGAGGACGAAGGAGCCGGTGCCGTAGGTGTTCTTCGTCATGCCGGGGGCGAAGCAGGCGTGGCCGAAGAGCGCCGCCTGCTGGTCGCCGGCGATCCCCGACAGCGGGGCGTCGAGCCCGGCGGCCCGGGCCGGGTCGCACCGTCCGATCCGGCCCGACGACGGGCGGACCTCGGGGAGGGCGCCGGCCGGCACGCCGAACAGCCCGCACAGCTCGTCGGACCAGGCCAGCCTGCGGATGTCGTAGAGCAGGGTCCGGCTGGCGTTGGACGGGTCGGTGGCGAAGACGCCGCCGTCGGCCCCGCCGGTCAAGTTCCAGGCCACCCAGGCGTCGACCGTCGACAGCGCCAGGCCGGGCGCCGACCCGTCGACGCCGCCCGAGCGCAGCAGCCACTCCATCTTGGTGGCCGAGAAGTAGGGGTCGAGGACGAGCCCGGTGGCCGCCCGCAGCGCCGGCTCGTGACCCGCCTCCCGCAGCGCCTCACAGCGAGGCGCCGTGCGGCGGTCCTGCCAGACGAGGGCCCGGTGGAGGGGGCGACCCGTGCGCCGGTCCCAGGCCACCACGGTCTCCCGCTGGTTGGTGAGGCCGACGGCGGCCACCGGCCCGGCGCCTTCCTCGGCCAGCCGCCGGGCCAGCTCCGACAGCGTCGCCTGCACCGCGGCCCAGATCTCGTCGGCGTCGTGCTCGACCCAGCCCGGCCGGGGGAAGTGCTGGGTGAGCTCCCGGTAGGCGAAGCCGCAGGGCCGTCCCTCGCCGTCGACGGCGAAGGCCCGGACCCCGGTGGTCCCCGCATCGACGGCGATCAGAGCGGGCATAAGCTGCTGACCTTACCGGCGGCGGGCCCCTGCCCTCCGGGCATCCCGCCGCGTGCCGTGGGGCCCCACCCCCCCGGCGTCGTGCGAAATGCGGAGGCTCCACAACGATGCGGATCGGCATGCTGACCGGTGGAGGCGACTGTCCCGGCCTCAACGCCGTCATTCGGGCCGTCGTCCGGAAGGGCGAGGGCATCTACGGCCACAACCTGATCGGCTTCCGCCACGGCTGGCGGGGCGTGGTCGAGTGCCAGACCGTCGACCTCACCGTCGGCACGACGAGGGGGATCCTCCACCGGGGCGGCACCATCCTCGGCACGTCGCGCACCAATCCCTACAAGACCGACGACGGTGTCCCCCGGGTGCTCGAAACCCTGAAGCGGGAGCGGATCGACGCCCTGGTGGCCATCGGCGGGGAGGACACCCTCGGCGTGGCCAGCCAGCTCACCGACGACGGCGTGCGGATCGTCGGGGTGCCGAAGACGATCGACAACGACCTTTCCGCCACCGACTTCACCTTCGGGTTCGACACCGCCGTCCAGATCGCCACCGACGCCATCGACCGGCTCCACACCACGGCCGAGTCCCACGACCGGGTGATGATCTGCGAGGTGATGGGCCGCCACGCCGGCTGGATCGCCACCTACGCCGGCATGGCCGGCGGCGCCGACGTCATCCTCATCCCCGAGGAGCCCTTCGACGTCGACGACGTGTGCGAGCGGATCCGCCACCGGCACCTCCGGGGCGCCCGGTTCTCGATCGTGGTGGTGGCCGAGGGCGCGGTCCCCAAGGAGGGGACGATGGTCACCCAGGAGGCCGAGGTCGACCAGTTCGGCCACGTCCGCCTCGGCGGGATCGGCAACCTCCTCCAGGGCGAGGTCGAGAGCCGGACGGGCTTCGAGACCCGGGTCACGATCCTCGGCCACATCCAGCGGGGCGGGACGCCGACGGCCTACGACCGGGTGCTGGCCACCCGCTTCGGGATCGAGGCCATCGACGCCGTCCACCAGCAGGACTTCGGCACCATGGTGGCCCTCCGGGGTTCCGACATCGTCCGGGTGCCACTGGCCGACGCCGTCCGGGAACTGAAGACCGTCGACCACCGCATCTACGACGCCGCCAGCGTCTTCTTCGGTTGAACGTCCTCGACGAGCTCATCGCCCTCCTCGACCTCGAGCCGCTGGAGGTCAACCTCTTCCGGGGCGTGAGCTGGAAGGACGACCGGCCCCGGGTCTTCGGCGGGCAGGTGGCGGGCCAGGCGCTCGTGGCCGCCGGGCGCACGGTCGAGGACGGGAAGGGCGTCCACTCCCTCCACGCCTACTTCCTCCGTCCCGGCGACCCGACGATCCCCATCGTCTACGAGGTCGACCGCATCCGGGACGGCAAGTCGTTCACCACCCGCCGGGTGGTGGCGATCCAGCGGGGCGAGGCGATCTTCAACCTCCAGGCCTCGTTCCACCGGGCCGAGGACGGCTACGACCACCAGCTGACGATGCCGGAGGCGCCGGCGCCGGAGAGCCTTCCCCGGGCCGACGAGATCGAGCCGCCCACCCCGGGCCGGCTGTGGGAGCGCCAGCCCGTCGACATGCGCTACGTCGACGGGCCGCCCTGGGATCGGAAGCCCTCGGCCTCCGGCCGCCAGCTGGTGTGGATCCGGGCCGACGGCACGCTGCCCGACGACCCGCTGCTCCACGTCTGCGTCGTCACCTACGCCTCCGACTACACGCTGCTCGGCTCGACGCTCGTGCCCCACGGCGTGTCGCACTGGCGCAACGAGGTGATGATGGCCAGCCTCGACCACGCCATGTGGTTCCACCGCCCGTTCCGGGCCGACGAGTGGCTGCTCTACAGCCAGACCAGCCCGTCGGCGTCCGGCGCCCGGGGGCTGGCCTACGGCGGCATCTTCCGGCGGGACGGCACGCTGGCCGTCTCGGTCGTGCAGGAGGGTCTGATTCGCCCGATCGTCGATCCCACCAAGCTGAGCCACTTCTACCAGTCCTGACCGAAAGGCTCCCGGGATGCCCTCTCCCGACGGACGGGTCGACCTCCGTTCCGACACCGTCACCACCCCCACAGCGGCGATGCGCCGGGCCATGGCCGAGGCCGAGGTCGGCGACGACGTCTACGGCGAGGACCCGACGGTCAACCGGCTCGAGGAGCTGGCGGCGGCCAGGGTGGGGAAGGAGGCGGCGCTCTACGTGCCCTCGGGCACGATGGGCAACCAGCTCGCCCTCCGGGTGCTGGCCCGGCCGGGGACGGAGGTGCTCTGCTGTGCCCGGGCCCACATCCGCCAGTACGAGGCGGCGGCCGCCGCCCGCAACGCCGGCGTCCAGGTCCGGCCGCTCCACGACCGCCAGGGCACGTTCGACGCCGCCGCCGTCGACGCCGCCGCCGAGGGGCCGGCCCATCACCTGCCGCCCCTGTCGCTGGTGGCCATCGAGAACACCCACATGCCGGCCGGCGGGGTCCCCTGGCCGCCGGACGCCGTCGAGGCGGTGGCGGCGGCGGCCGGCCGCCACGGGCTGGCGGTGCACTGCGACGGGGCGCGCCTGTTCAACGCCGCCGTCGCCCTCGGCGTCGACGCCGCCGCCCTCGCCGCCCCGGTCGACACCGTCATGTTCTGCCTCTCGAAAGGGCTGTCGGCCCCGGTGGGCTCGATGCTGGCCGGCCCGGCCGACGTCGTCGCCGCCGCCCGGGAGGAGCGGGCCCGGCTCGGCGGAGGGATGCGCCAGGCCGGCGTCATCGCCGCCGCCGGCATCGTGGCGCTGTCCGAGATGGTCGACCGCCTGGCCGACGACCACGCCCGGGCCCGCCGGCTGGCCGAGGCGCTGGCCGAGCGGTTCCCGGGCTCGGTCGACCCGGCCGGGGTGCGGACCAACATCGTGTGCCTGGCGGCCTCCGCGCTGCCGGCGTCGTTCCTCGACGATCTCGCCGCCCACGGCGTCCGGGGCGGCACGATCGACCAGGCCACGGTGCGCCTGATGACGCACAAGGACGTCGATGACGCCGACCTCGACCGGGCCCTGGCCGCCGTCGCCAAATCGGGCCGCTGACCCGCCGATGCCGTCCGAGCTCACCCTCCTCGTCGATGCCTCCAGCCTGCTGTACCGGGCCTACTTCTCCACGCCCGACTCCGTCCGGGCGCCGGACGGCACCCCGATCAACGCCGCCCACGGCTTCCTCGGCATGCTGGCCCGCCTCGTGGCCGACCACGACCCGGCCCGGCTGGCCTGCGCCGTCGACGAGGACTGGCGGCCGGCCTGGCGGGTCGGGCTCGTCCCCGAGTACAAGGCGGCCCGGGTCGCCTCGGTGGCACCGGCCCAGCAGGTGGCGGCCGACGACGAGGTGGGCCGCCAGTCGGTCTACGTCTTCAGGCTGCTGGAGGGCCTCGGCGTGGCCGTCGTCGGCTTCGAGGCCTGCGAGGCGGAGGACGTCATCGGCACGCTGGCCGAGCGCGAGGCCGCCCGGCCCGGCAACCGGGTGGCCATCGTGTCCGGCGACCGCGACCTCTACCAGCTCGTGCGGGACCCCGAGGTCTACGTCCTCTACCCGGTGAAGGGGGTGACCGAGATGCTCCGGGTCGACGAGGCCGAGGTGACCCGGCGCTACGGGATCCCGGGCCGGGCCTACGCCGACTTCGCCGTCCTGCGGGGGGATCCGTCGGACGGGCTCCCCGGCGTGAAGGGTATCGGCGAGAAGACCGCCGCCTCGCTGGTCAACACCCACGGGAGCCTGGACGGGATCGTCGCCGCCGCCCGGGAAGGGGCCGGCGCCTGTGCCCTGTCCCGGGTCGCCGCCCACCTCGACTACGTCGAGCGGGCCCGGAGGGTGGTGGCCATCCCCCGGGACCTGCCGCTCCCCGACGTCGACCTCCAGCGGCCCCGCACACCCCCGATCCCGGAGGTGGCGGCGCTGGCCGAGGGCCTGGGCCTCTCCAACGCCGTCGGCCGGCTGTCCGCCGCGCTGGAGGGCCGTGGCGGGTAGGCAGGCGGTAGGGTGGGCCGGCGATGGCTTCCGGCGCCGAACTCGTCCACGACATCCCGGCCAGCGCGCTGGCCGTCTACGGCCACCCCGACGACCCCGAGATCTCGGCCGGTGGCACCCTCGCCCGCTGGGCCCGGGGCGGGGCGTCGGTGTGGGAGCTGATCTGCACCAAGGGCGAGAAGGGCTCGCAGGACCCGAACCAGGACCGCGACGTCCTGGCCGCCACCCGGATCGCCGAGACCGAGAAAGCGGCCACCGTCCTCGGTATGGCCGGGCACTTCCACCTCGACTACGGCGACGGCGAGCTGCGCGACGACCTGGAGATCCGGGCCCGGATCGTGGAACTCGTCCGCAAGCTCAAGCCCGAGGTGGTCGTGTGCCCCGACCCGACGGCGGTGTTCTTCGGGGACCGCTACTTCAACCATTCCGACCACCGGGTGACGGGCTGGGCCACGCTCGACGCCGTCGCCCCCGGGGCGGGCAACCCCCACTACTTCCCGGAGCAGCTGGCCGCCGGCCTCGAGATCCACCGGGTCTCGGCCGTCTACCTGTCGGGCACGCTGGAGCCGAACTGCTGGGTCGACATCGGCGCCGACATCGAGACCAAGATCGACGCCCTCTTCTGCCACGAGAGCCAGCTGCTCGAGACGGGGGAGTGGTTCCGGGAGTTCCTCCGGGAGCGGGCGGAGGAGGGCGGCCGCGCCGCCGGCGTCCGCTACGCCGAAGGGTTCCGCCGCCTGACGCTCGGCCCTTAGGACCGGCGGATGCCGCCGGCCTTCCACTCGGCGAGGGAGCGCAGCAGCAGGACGGCCACGATGGCCACGCCGCCCGCCGCCAGCAACCCGCCGAACAGGGCGCCGAGCCCCGAGACGGTGCCGCAGTCGCCGGTGCAGCCGATGCCGACGAGGCCGTAGCCGATGGCCGCTCCGGCCAGCCCGGCCAGCACGACCGCCAGGAAGGCGGCGATCAGGGCCCCCCGGCTGGCGGCATAGGGATGTTCGCCCGGGTCCTCGGGCGCCGGACGGGGGAGCGGTCGATCCACGGCGGCATCGTACCGGTGGCCCCGGGTGACAGACCCTCTCGGTAGGGTGGGCCGGACATGAAGACGCTGGTCGTACTGCCCACCTACGACGAGTCGGCCACGATCGCCGAAGTCCTGCGGCGGATCCGGGCCTCGGCCACGGAGACCGTCGACGTTCTCGTGGTCGACGACAACAGCCCCGACGGCACGGCCGACATCGTCGAGGCGGTGGCGGCCGAGGTCGGCGGGGTCGAGGTGCTGCGCCGGCCGGCCAAGTCGGGGCTCGGCAGCGCCTACCGGGAGGGATTCAAGATCGGCCTCGCCCGGGGCTACGAGGCGCTGGTGGAGATGGACGCCGACCTCTCCCACGACCCCTCCGTCCTCGGGGACCTGCTGGCCGAGCTCGACGGCGGCGCCGACCTCGTGATCGGCACCCGCTACATGCCCGGGGGCCGCATCCCCGACTGGCCCTGGCACCGGCGGGCGATCTCCCGGGCCGGCAACCTCTACGCCCGCCGGATGCTCGGCCTGTCGGCCCGCGACGCCACCTCCGGCTACCGGGCCTACCACCGCCGGGCCCTGGAGCGGATCAACCTCACCGCGGTGCGGGCCGACGGCTACGGGTTTCAGGTCGAGATGGCCTACAAGGTCGAGCGGTCGGGCGGGGTCCTGGCCGAGGTGCCGATCGAATTCCACGACCGCACGCTGGGGCGGTCGAAGATGTCGTCCCGGATCGTGGCCGAGGCGCTCGTTCTCGTCACCTGGTGGGGCGTCTCCGGCCGCTGGCGAGCCCGGCGGAAGCGGGGTGCGCTCGGCGCCGTCGGGGTTTGAGCCGGACGATCCTCCACGTCGACCTCGACGCCTTCTACGCCTCCGTCGAGGTCCTCGAGAATCCCCGGTTGCGCGGCCGGCCCGTCCTGGTGGGCGGCACCGGGTCCCGGGGCGTGGTGGCCGCCGCCTCCTACGAGGCGCGCCGCTTCGGCGTCCACTCGGCCATGCCGATGGGCCGGGCCCGCCGGCTGTGCCCCCAGGCGGTCGTGCTGCCGCCCCGGTTCGAGCTCTACGGGGCGAAGAGCCGCCAGGTGCATGCGATCTTCGCCACCTTCACCCCCGTGATCGAGCCGATCGCCCTCGACGAGGCCTTCCTCGACGTCAGCGGGGTGACGCCGCGCTTTTGCGAAGGACGGGAGATCGGCGCCGCCATCCGGGCCCGCATCCGGGCCGAGACCGGGCTCACGGCCTCGGTCGGCGTGGCCACCAGCAAGCTGCTGGCCAAGCTGGCCAGCGACGACGCCAAGCCCGACGGGATGCTGGTCGTCGAGCCGGGCACCGAGCTGGCCTGGCTCCACCCGCACCCGGTCGGCCGGCTGTGGGGCGTGGGGCCGGCCACGCTGGCCCGGCTGGCCCGTTTCGGCGTCGAGACGATCGGCGACCTGGCCGCCATCCCGGAGGCCAGCCTCATCGACGCGCTCGGCCGGGCCCACGGGCAGCTGCTCCACGCCCTGGCCCACGGCCGGGACGACCGGCCGGTGGAGGCCGACCGGGAGACGAAGTCGATCGGCCAGGAGGAGACGTTCCCCCAAGACGTCGTCGACCGCGAGGCGCTGCGCCGGGAAGTGCTCCGGATGGCGGAGCGGGTCGGGAGCCGGCTCCGCCGGCACGGCCTGGCCGGCCGGACCGTCACCCTCAAGGTCCGCTTCCCCGACTTTCGCACGATCACCCGCTCCGCCACCCTGCCCGAGGCCTTCGACGGGTCGGCCGACGTCGCCGGCCTGGCCCTCGGGCTGCTGGAGAAGGTCGACACCGCGACCGGCGTCCGGCTGCTCGGCGTCACCGTCAGCAACCTTCTCCCGGGCGCCGCCCGGCAGGGGACGCTGTTCGGCGACGACGCCGTCGGAGCGGCCACCCTTCCCGAGCCGTCCGACCGATCCCATCCGTCGGAACGGTGAACCGGCACACCTGCCCTTTTGTCCGATAGGAGCATAAGGTGCCATGTTGCACCAAGTGTCAGATGGGCCTAGGCTGCTGGGAACGGTCCGCGCCATCCACGAGCGGCGCTGGCCGGCCAGAGCTGGGGACCTCGGCGCAAGCCGGGGACAGCGCTCGGCGGGGGCACCCGAACCGGTGCCCCCGCGACGCGTCAGTTGTTGCTCGGAACCGAAGAGCGCCGGTTCTTGCGCTTCAGCTCCTCCAACAGCACGGTCAGCTGCAGCTCCTCCCGGAACCGCCACAGCATGGCCACGTACAGCAGGCCGCCCGCGACCTGGTAGAGGGCGAAGATCGGGATCGACGTGCCGAGGCCGAAGCGCAGGACGACGCCCACGGCGCCGTAGGCGACGCCGGCGGCCAGCGCCACCTTGGGGAATCCCCGGCCGAAGGGATGCATTCCGAGGAACTTCCAGACCTGGGCCAGGGGCGCCAGGTTGGTGAAGAGGATGCTCGACGACCAGGCGATGGCGGCGCCCGTCCCGCCGAGGTGGGGGATGAGCAGGAAGTTCAGGATGATGTTCGACCCCAGCCCGACCACGGTGTTGATCAGGTTCCAGGAGCTCTTGCCGCCCATCAAAAGGACCATGTCGACGGCGCCGACGCCGGTGGCCACCAGCATGGTGAAGCCCAAGACCTCGAGCGCTCCCGCCCCGCCCTTGAACCCATGGCCGAAGACCCGCAGGAGCGTCGGGGCGAACAGGCCGAAGGTCAGGTAGAGCGGCCAGGTGGCCACCATCAGCCAGGCCGTGGTGACCTGGTACACGCCCCGGGCGCGCTCCCAGGACCTCTGGGCCATCAGCTCGGACAGCTTCGGCCCGATCACGTGCTGGATGGCCACGCCGACCATCAGCCCGGCGGTGATGTAGCGGGTGGCGGCGTTGAAGACGCCGGCCGAGGTCGTGGACGCCAGGCGCCCGACGAGCAGGGTGTTGAGCCACAGCACGACGATCTGGAAGATGCCCGCCATGCCCCGGGGGGCGGTGAAGCGCCAGAACTTCTCGGCCAGCACCTTGGTCGGCCGGCTGCGGCGTTTGCCGTTGAGCCGGCGGTCTCGACGCTCCGATTTGAGGAGCAGCCCCCACAGCCACCAGACACCGATGATGGCGCCGATGAGTTGCGGCACGGCCCAGGACAGGGCGATGAGGGCGTGGTTGGCGTTGTGCCCGCCGGCGATGAGGATGATCGAGAGCGCCAGCGCCACCTGGACGAACGGCCGCCCGATCCGGTCGACGGACACCGTCGGAAGCATCGTGCCGAAACCCCTGGTGCCCGAAAGCAGCACGAGGACGACGCCGCCGGCGGGCAGGAACGGGGCCATGAAGCGGGCGAACTCGGCGATCTGATCCTCGCCCTTGCCCTTCCCGAAGATGTGGGCCAGCTGCGGAGCCCAGAGCCACATGGCCAGACCGAACAGCGTGCCAACGATCAGGGGCGGGATGATCGCCACCCAGATCGTCTTGCGGATGTCGCGGGCCCGGTCGAGGGCGAGGAGCCGGGAGATGAACCGGACGAGGCCGGTGTCGGCGCCGAGCTCGGCGGTGTTGGACAGGACCGTGTACAGGCCCATGGCCGAGACGAAGGCACCGTAGCTGGCCGGCCCGAGCCCCCGGGTGAGGACGGTGACGAGCGCGAAGGTGAGGATTCCGGTCCCGGCCGCCCCGACGAGGTTCAGCAGGCCGCCGCGGGCCATCTCCGAGATGTCGGCGTTGGCCTTGCGCTCCTCTTCGGCGGCGGTCTCGGGGTCCTCGACGTCGTCTCCGGGGCCGCCCCGCGCCCGAGGGCCGGGCTTGGTGGCGAGGGCCATCACCCGCCCCAGGTGAAGTGTGGGCCGAGGAGCTTCTCCAGACGCTCGTTGGAGTCGGCGAAGTGCTCCTCGAGCCGGCGGCGGGTCTCGTCCGCCATCGGGGTGCGCTTGTAGCCGTTGTGCTTCTTGTAGTCACCGAGGCGATGCGGTGGCAGGCCGAGGAACTCCAGCACCTTGGCGTACTCCACGCCGGGGTCGGCGAAGAAGTCCTCCGCCTTGACGAAGTGCAGCTGCTCCCGGGGGAACAGCGAGAAGTACACCTCGACCTGGTCGGCGTAGCGGCTCCGGGCCATGTAGGAGTGGTGCTGGTGGGAGAAGCTCGTGTAGTCGGGGTCGGCGTTCATCTTCTCGATCTCCCCCGCCAGGCGCTTCTCCTCGGCGTCGAGCGCGTCCTCGAAGCGGTCGAGGTGCTCGAACCCCCGGGACAGCTCGTGCTGCCACATCGAGTACGTCCGCTCGATCGGGTCCCGCAGCATGGCGATCAGCTTCACGTCGGGCATGTGCTGGGCCAGCCGGTACGGGACGTGGGGGTGGAAGAGGTAGTATGGGCTCGCTTCGCCGGTCACGAGGTCGCAGCCGTGCCGGGCCCGGAAGAAGGCCCGGTAGGCCGAGGTCGGGAAGTGCGCCCGGTACCAGGCCATCCCCTTGTCGTAGCGCATGTCGAAGAAGTGGACGCCCTTGGTCTTGAGTGTGGCCGAGACGAACTGCGGGTGCTCGTAGAGGTATTTGTAGAGCGACGTCGTCCCGGTGCGCTGGGCGCCGATGATGAGGAACTCGGGGAGCGGACGGAGCCGGCTGGTGGGCACGGTGTAGGCCCGGGCGGCCTGCTTCAGCCGGGTCTTCCACGTGGTCGGGCTCTCGCTCCGCACGCCGGCGGCGGCCAGCGCCGCGTCCTTGTCGGTCATCATCGAAGGTTCTCCGGGGCTCGGGGGGACAGGGGGAGTCGATCCGGTAAACAATTCGCCACGCCGGTCACGGTTCCCCGCCCGCGACGGGCTGCGGGACGGCGGTCGATCCGGCCGAAACTGCGCATCAGTCGGCCTCGATGTCGCGCTCGAACATCTCGAGGATGCCGGCGTGGATCTTCGACGGCCGGGCCAGGACGCCGGCGTGGCCCGCCTCGTCGTAGCGGAACAACAGCTCGAGGCGGTAGAGGAGCCAGAGGACGGGTTCCGACGCCGGCGGGACCTCGAGCCGGGCGAGCAGTCCGGGCGTGCGCTTCGAGCACCGTTCGACGGCCTCGGCCGGCGTCCGGTGCTCGAACCGGCACACCGTCTGGAACAGGAAGTGCAGCAGATCGAGCCCGGCCGGAGCCGGCGCGGCCCGTTCCCAGTCCCACACGTACGTGCGCTCGCCGAGGCGGGCCATGTTCCACGGCGTGAAGTCGCCGTGCCAGGCGCCGAAGGCGATCTCCTCGTCGCCGTGGCGGTGCTCGATCCAGTCGACCGCCTTCCGCAGGGTCTCCGACCCGCTCCCTGCCGCCAGCCGGGCCCGGACCCCGGCCCAGTAGGGGCTGTCGGCGAGGCGGCCGTGGCTGCGGCCCCACAGGCCGGCGATCTCGGCGATCACCGCCATCGGCGGGTCGAAGACGGCGGCGGCGTCGGGCCGCTCGGCGTTGGGCAGGGCCGTCTGGGCGATGAGCTCCAGCTCGCCCCACGGCCCGGCGGCCACCAGCCCCGGCGGTGTGAAGGCGGCCGGGCCGACGGTCGCCAGGCGAGCGAGCACCCGGGCCTCGTTGCGGACGAGCCGGACGGTCAGCTCATTCCACGCCGCCTTGACGTAGCCGGCCACCGCGCCGTCGGGGGCCAGGACCTGGAGGACGGGCTTGCGGTTCAGCCGGGGCACTCCGAGGATCACGGCCAGCTCGAGGTCGGGCCGTCCGAAGAGCCCCCGGAGGTGGTCGCTCAGCAGGTGCCGCGGCCGTTCGGCGGCCGGCAGGGCCGAATCGACGTACACCTCCACCCGCGACGACTTCGGAGCCAGGCGCTGGGTGAGGCCGAGCCGCAGCCCGGCGCCGAGCGCCGCCCGGACCAGCCGGGCTTTCGTCGACGTGGCGTCGTGGTTGCGGGCCAGGGCGGCGGCCGCCGCCTGGGGCGAACCGAGCGCCGGCACCAGCAGCCGGGGGTCGGCGGCCCGGGGGAGGACCAGATAGGCCTCGGCCAGGGTGAACCCGGCCGGAGCCGGCTGCCCCCGGCGCCGGGCGACGACGGGCCCCCCGTCCCCCTCTGAGGAGCCGAACAGCAGACGGCAGGCCCAGTCGAGCCCCGACGACGGAGGCGCCGCAGCCACCGAAGACGGGGCGTCGGTCACGACCAGCCCTCGGGGGCGTTGCCGGCTCGCCCCCAGGGCGTGAGGTCGCTGCCCTTCACCGGGCCATCACCGTGTCCGTTGCCGTTGCCGTTGGACCCGGCACCGGTCAGCGCCGGCACCCGGCGGGGCAGGAGCGCGTCGCTCACGACGTAGGCCCGGGCCGCCGGGGCCTCGGCCGGCTCGGGATCGATATCGGGATCGACCATCTCCCGGCAGGCCAGGGCGAAGGCGATCGCCAGGACGTGTATCTGCATGTGTAAGAGCCCGTAGAAGGGCATCTGGACGACCGCCAGCAGCAGCACGATGTGGCACCACAGCGCGGCGTTGGTCCTGGCTTTGCGGGTCCGCCAGGTGGCGTAGACGAAGAACCCGACGAAGAACAGCGCCCCCGGGATGCCGTGGGAGAAGAAGACCAGCCAGAACTGGCCCTGCGTCCCCACCGGCGGGAGGTTCGGGTTCACGGTCGACGGCTTCGGGCCGCCGTAGCCCAGCAGCGGCGATTTCCCGACCGAGTCGGCCGCCTCGTTGTAGAGGATCGACCGGCCCTGGTTGGAGTGGGGCGTGTTGGCCCGGTCCTCGATGAGCTTCCCGGTCGGGCCGAAGTTGAACAAAACGAAGCCGAGGACGGCCACGGCGCAGATGGCCTGGAAGGCGCCCTTCTTGCCTCGGGCGGCGAAGCGGGCGCCACCGTAGACCAGCGTCACGACGAGGCACAGCCACAGCGTCCGGTTGAGGGAGAAGATGACCGGGATCATCGACGCCGCCGCCACCAGCCGGAGCGTGTTGCGCCGGGTCAGCGTCCTCATCGAGCCCCACAGGGCGCAGACGAAGGGCAGCAGGAGGGCGAAGTTGCCGCCCCAGTTGTTGGTGAAGTCGAACGGCGCCGTCGGCCGGGCCACGTCGTAGCCGAGGAACTTCTGGACGTCGGCCACATGGGGGTGCACCAGCGTGTAGACGAGGTCGTTGCTCACGATGCTCTTCGGCATCAGATGCTCGGCCAGCGTCGAGAACTGGATGGTGGGGCTGAGGATGCCCACCCAGCCGCCGACCACCACGACGATCCACATGAACGTCATGACCTTGAGGATCGTGCGGGTCGGCAGCAGCCGCTTCGGGGCGTTGTAGATGTAGAGGCACCAGACGCCGGCCGAGTAGTAGAGGCCGGCCCGGTACAGGAACCCGAAGATGCGGGCCGTGCCGCCGCCCTGGACCTGGACGATGGTGATCATCATCCAGAGGAAGAACAGCATCCAGAGCCCGAAGCCCTTGGGGATCTTCACCTTCGAGCGGGCCACCAGGGAGATGGTCATCGGGACGGCGAGGAAGAACCAGATCAGGGCGCCGAAGCCCAGCACGTACCAGACCGGGAAGAGCCCGAAGGCGACGTAGAGCGGCCACCCGTAGGGCAGCCGCGCCGTCCTCGCCCGGGCGCGCGTCTCAGGCGGCTGGAGGGAGGCCGCGGTCGATGGCATCAGGACTCCTTCGATCGAGACATGATCCTCGAAACTTGCGCACCGGTGCAATACCGAGCCAACACAGCAAACACAGACCTACAGGCCTTTCCCAGAGGCGTGCGCCAGCTTCTGGACCGTCTCGACCTTGACCAGCCGGGCGCTGATGGCCATGGCCAGGTAGGCCCGGCGCTCCTTCCAGTTGAGCCGCATCGTCCGCCGGGCCCAGCGGCGGGCGAGGCGGGGCTCGCCGGAGGCGGCGTGGGCCAGGGCGATCTGGCCGGTGATGCGGGCCAGGCCGGCCGGCTCCCGCTCGAACTCGGGCACCTTCTCCAGCAGGTAGGTGAGGGCGTCGACGATCATCTTCCACCGGGCGGTGAAGAACGACGACTGGTGCCAGTGGACGTTGACCAGGGGTTCCTGGATGGCCAGGATCCCGGTCTCCCGGGCGCCCCGGAGGAGCCACTCGTAGTCCTCGGCGTAGCTGCCGGGGATGAACTCGTCGACGAAGCCGATCCGGTCGAAGGCCGCCCGGCTGACGATGACCGTCGACGGGTGCGCCTCCATGACCCGGGAGCGCAGCAGGTCGGTGAGCGTGATCCGCCCGCTGGGGAAGACGCGGGAGATCGTCTTGTCCTCGTAGACGACCCAGATCCCGCTGGTGGCGATCTCGCAGTCGGGATTGGCGGCGAGGGCGGCGACCTGGCGGTCGAGCTTCTCGGGCAGCCACTCGTCGTCGTCGTCGCAGAAGGCGACGTACTGACCGGTGGTGGCCAGCACCCCGGTGTTGCGGGCGCCGGCGAGGCCCGGCTGGCGGTCGGTGTTGCGGACCACCCGGAGGCTGCGCCCGGCCGGCACGTCGACCTCGATCGGGTGCGGCTCCGACTGGTCGAAGACGATGACCACCTCGATCTCGCCGGCATAGGTCTGCTCCATCACCCGGCGGATGGCCCGCTGCAGCAGCACCGGCCGCTCCCGGGTGGCGATGACGACGGAGACCTTGGGCAGGGAAGCGTCAGCCATGGGAAGAGTCCTTCGGGTAGCCGTAACGGAGACGGAGCGGGGTGGTGACGGCGGTGACGATCCTCTGGTCGCGGGCCGGGAGCTTGGTCTTCCAGGCCTCGTCGACCCGCAGGGCGAGCGGGCCCTGGTGGAACCGCATCGGGTTGCCGGCCACGGTGTGGTCGACGCCGAGGGTGACCTCCCGGTCGCCGAGGAAGGCGAAGCTGTCGGGCAGGACGGGCTCGCCGGCATGGGCCAGGATCCGCTCCAGGTACGCCCGGGGGTCGGCCAGCATGTCCTCGTAGCGGAAGACGGCCGACGTGGCCGCCGGCACGGCCCGGAGGGCTTCGAACATCAGGTTGTAGGCGACGTACTGCCGGCCGGACGACAGCGGGCTGTAGACCGGCATGAAGGCGTCTTCGCCCGTGACCTCGGGCTTCTTCACTTCCTTGGTCCACGAGTAGGCCACGCCGCGGGGGTCGCGCACGAGGTGGACGACGCGGATGTCGAGGCCGGGGACCCGGGTGCTGAGCAGGAAGGCGGTCGAGGCGTGCTTCGAGGCGTCGATCACCACGCGGGCGCCCGAGACCTCGCCGATGGCCCGGTAGAGCCGGGAGAGGACATCGCCGTAGCGGGCGACGTCGCTCCGGGCGGCGGGCCGCAACGACGGCGTCACCATCGAGGGGATGTAGCGGTTGCGGTCGACCCGGTGCTGGAGGGCCAGCATCTCGTGGGCGTCGATCTGGTCCCACCCGCCGAAGGCGGTCTTGCCCACCCGGCTCCAGAACTCGCAGTCGGGGACGGGCACGCCGCAGCCGCACAGCTGGCGGTCGATGAGGCCCCGCTGCCAGAGGAAGACGACCTCGCCCGCCGAGCAGAAGCCCGGCAGCTGGCCGAGGATGCGCTCGACCAGCGTGGAGCCGCTGCGGCCGAAGCCGCCGATGTAGAGGACCTTCTGGTCGGTCACCGGCGGGCCTTCTTCTTGTCGAACAGCCCGTCCACCAGTTCTTTGAACTTCGCCACGGCGGCGGCGATCTCGGCGCCGTCCTGGGAGACGGCGAAGGCCGACGGGTCGGCGATGGCCTTCTCGACCAGCTCGAACATTTCGTCCTGGCTCTGGGCCAGGTGGATCTCGCCCAGCTCGGCCATCCGGCGGGCGAAGCGCTGCTGGTGGTTGTCGACGTGCTCCCCGAGGTCGGCGTTGCGGGGCACGACGATCGGGACCCGCCCGAGGCGGCGGGCGTCCATGATCGTGGCTGGGCCGCCGTGGCAGACGACCGCCACCGCCCGGGCCATGAAGTCGCACATCTCGTCGTAGCCGACATAGTCGCGCCAGGGCGCCACGGCCGGGGCCTTCGACGTGCCCGACTGGACGAACCAGGGCACCTCGAGATGGCGGCCCTCGGCCACCCAGGCGTCGGCCCAGCCGCAGAGGCGGTCGAAGGGGTGGTGGTCGGTGCCGACCGTCACGAACACGAGGTCGCGCTGGCGCTCGCTCATCAGAACAGCCTCCCGATGACCTGGCTCTTGGGGTAGAGCTTCTGCTGCTCGTCCCACTGCACGAGGAAGAGGTCGGAGAACGGGTAGCAGAGCTTGCTCGTCAGCGGCTTCGAGTCGATGCGGTCGTAGACCTCGACGTAGACCGTCTTCATCCGCAGCGCCTTGGCCATGACGAAGAACGGGAAGGCGCAGCCGGCCCCGGTGGAGACGACGACGTCGGGCCGGTACTCCCGCAGCACCTTCCAGGAGAGCCGGAGGTTCCGGAGGAGGTTGGGGATGTTCCGGGTGGTCGGCTGGTAGGCCCACTCGGTGTCCTCGCCGGCCAGGAGCGAGATCGCGTCGGGCTTCTCGAACGTCACCCACTTGCGGTCGTGCTGCTCCCACCACGGCTTGAGCTGGTGAAGCTGGGCGAGGTGGCCGCCCGACGAGCCGACGAGCAAGGTTCTCATCGGGTTCATCATCGCTGGGATCTCCTGGGAGGACGCGGCTTTGGGGGGAAGGCGCGCGGCACAGCCTGTCCCGGGCGGCGCGTCGAGACCCTTACGCCGCTCGTTACGGAGTGTTCATTCGCCGTCGGACGGGACGAGCCCTTCCACCGGCCGCCGCCGGGCGGCGGGCATCCCCCACTTTCGTCCCGTACTACGCCAACATCGGGCACAGCGGCCACAGCGGTGGTGAAGTTGGGGAGGGCGCATGCACATTGGCACCGAGCGGGGCTGGATCCGTGCCGGGCTGGCGGTCCTCGTCACCGGGCTCCTCGGCGGCGGAGTGCTGACCGTCGCCCGCGACACGTCGACGCCCCACAAGGTCACCGCCGACGGCGTGGCCGCCCCGCGGAACTCGGCCGCGGCCGACAAGCCCCTCGACCTCGGCGGGAGCCCGGCGCCGGCCGCCGAGGCACCGAGGGCCGAGCCGGCGGTGGGCGATCGGGTCGACGTCGGCTCCGACGGCGGCAGCGTGACGGTCATGGCCGTCGAGGACGACGTCAGCGCCGGGCGCCTCTTCGGCGCCGGCCCCGACCAGAGGTACTTCGCCGCCCAGGTCAAGGGCTGCGCCGGGCCCCAGGAGAAGAACATCCTGTTCGATCCGGCGTGGTTCATGGTCCGCCTCGACGACGGGACGATGCGGGACCACGGCCCGGGGGCCAAGAAGCCCGAGCTCGAGGGCGGTCCGGTCCCGGCCGGCAAGTGCCTGTCGGGCTGGGTGACGTTCACCGTCCCCGACGGCGCCTACGTCACCGGCGTGGTCTATGACGGGTCGTCCCGGCTGCTGTGGACCGTGCCGCTGCCCAAGGGGGCGCACCCGACCACCACGACGACCGGTCGGGCGGGCGCGCCCGGCACGACCCCCACGACGGAGGACGAGCCGGCCACGACGTCGACCACCCTCCGGAAGAAGTCCTCGACAACGACAACGACCACGGCCAGGGCGGCCACGTCCAAGGCGACCAAGAGCACGGACAGCACGCAGAAGCCCCAGGCGAAGGCGACGACGACCACCACCGGGTCGAAGCCGACGTCCACCACGACGGGCAAGCCCTCCACCACGACGACGACCACGGCCGCCAAGGCGACGACCAGCACGACATCCGGTGCCCTGTCGTCCCCGCCGGCCGCCCCTGGCGAGTAGGCCGTTTAGGATCGGCGGTATGCCCACCGATCCGTTCGCCACCGTGGCGGCCGTCGACCCGGAGCTGGCCGACGTGCTCGCCCGGGAGCTCACCCGGCAGAACACGACGATCCAGCTGATCGCCTCGGAGAACTTCACCTCCCCGGCGGTGATGGCCGCCCAGGGGACGGTCCTCACCAACAAATACTCCGAGGGCTATCCCGGCAAGCGCTACTACGGCGGCAACTACGTCGTCGACGACGCCGAGGAGCTGGCCCGGCGGCGGGTCTGCGCTTTGTTCGGCGCCGACCACGCCAACGTCCAGCCCCACTCCGGGGCCAACGCCAACATGGGCGTCTACCTGGCGCTGCTGGAGCCGGGCGACAAGGTCATGGGCATGCGGCTCGACCAGGGCGGCCATCTCACCCACGGCTCCCCGGTCAACTTCTCCGGCCGCCTCTACGAGTTCGTGGCCTACGGCGTCGACGACCGCTCGGAAGTCCTCGATTACGACGCCGTGCGCGACATCGCCCGGGCCGAGCGGCCCAAGGCGATCATCGCCGGCGCCACCGCCTATCCCCGGGTGATCGACTTCCCCGCCTTCCGGTCGATCGCCGACGAGGTCGGCGCCCTGCTGATCGTCGACGCGGCCCACATCGCGGGGCTGATCGCCGGCGGCGCCCACCCGTCCCCCGTCCCCTACGCCGACGTTGTGACGTTCACCACCCACAAGACGCTGCGGGGGCCGCGGGGCGGGGCCATCCTCTGCCGGGAGCAGTACGCCAAGGCCATCGACAAGGCCGTCTTCCCCGGGATGCAGGGCGGGCCGCTGATGCACGTGATCGCGGCCAAGGCCGTCTGCTTCCACGAGGCGGCCCAGCCGGGCTTCGCCGACTACGCCGCCGGCATCGTCCGCAATGCCCGGGCGCTGGCCGCCGCCCTGGCCGGCGAGGGGTTCCGAATCGTCTCCGGCGGCACCGACAACCATCTGATGCTGGTCGACCTGCGCCCGTTCGGGGTGACGGGCAAGGTGGCCCAGGAGGCCCTCGACCGGTCCGGGATCACGCTCAACAAGAACACGATCCCCGGCGACCCCGAGTCGCCGTTCGTCACCAGCGGGTTGCGGATCGGCACCGCCGCCGTCACCACCGCCGGCATGGGGGAGCCGGAGATGGCCGAGATCGCCTCGCTCATCGCCCGGGTGCTGCGGGCCACCGACGACGAGACGGTGGCCGCCGAGGTCCGGGAGGCGTCGGCCCGGCTCTGCTCCAAGTTCACGCCCTATCCCGGGTGACGCGTCGCCCATGACGCGACCGGTCCCCGCCGGCATGCCATCCTGAACGGCTGGCATGGCGGAGTACATCCTCGTCCTGGCGGTGGCGGCCCTCGTCACCTGGGCCCTCACGCCGACGGTCCGGCGGGTGGCCATCCGCCTGGGGGCGGTCGTGTCGCCCGATCCCCGGCGGGTCCACGAGCGTCCGACGCCGACCCTGGGCGGGGCGGCGATGTACGGCGGCTTCCTGGCCGCCATGGCGGTGGCCTCGGTCCTGCCCCGGTTCCGGCCCGTCTTCCGGGGCACCTCGGAGCCGCTCGGGCTGCTGATCGGGGCCACGACGATGTTCGCCGTCGGCGCCCTCGACGATCTCCGGGAGGTGTCGCCGCCGGCCAAGCTGGCCGGCCAGGTCTTCTCCGGCAGCCTCCTGTCGCTGCTCGGGGTGACGCTGCTGTTCTTCAGGATCCCTTTCGCCGGCTTCGTGGTCCTCTCGCCCGACCTGTCGCCGCTGCTCACGGTGATCTGGGTGGCGCTGATGGCCAACGCCGTCAACCTGATCGACGGTCTCGACGGGCTGGCGGCCGGCGTCGTGGGCATCGCCGGCATCGCCTTCTTCCTCTATGCGCTGCGGCTGTCCGACTCGGGGCTGTTGGCCGGCTCGAACCTGGCCCCGCTGGTGGCCCTCATCGCCGTCGGCGTCTGCGTCGGGTTCCTGCCCCACAACGCCCACCCGGCCCGCATCTTCATGGGCGACGCCGGGGCGCTGTTCCTCGGGCTGCTGCTGGCGGCCAGCACGATCCTCGTCGGGGGGCGGACGGCCGACCAGTTCAGCGGCCAGACGTTCTTCTTCTTCGCCCCGCTCGTGATCCCGTTCGTGATCCTCGGGGTGCCGATGCTCGACATCGCCCTGGCCGTCGTCCGCCGGGCCGCCCGGCGGACGTCGATCGCCATGCCCGACAAGGAGCACCTCCACCACCGGCTCATGCGCCTCGGGCATGGCCAGCGCCGGGCCGTGTTCATCCTCTGGGCCTGGACGGCGCTGCTGGCCGGCTTCGTGCTGGCCCCCACCTACACCAACGAGGGCAACGCCCTGGTGCCGTTCGGCATCGCCGGGCTGGCCCTCGTCCTCTACGCCGTCTTCCACCCCACGGCCCGGGAGGCCCGGCGGGCGGCCTTCGAGGCCAGCGTCGAGCAGGCGGCCGCCGCCGAGGCCGCCACCGACAGCGACACCGACGTCGCCGCCCCCGAGGTGGTCGTCCTCGAGTCCGAGCTCGTCCTGCTCGAGGCCGACGACGACGTCGAGGAGCCCCGGCCACCCCGCGCCCAGCACGCCTAGCGGCGGTCCTCGAGCGCGTTTGAGCGACCACGGCGCGGCGCTGCTAGAGTCTGTGAATCAGTTCACAAGCTCTTCCCCGCCCGGGTCGAGACACTAGGGTGCGCCGGATGCAAACCTCCCTCTGCTGGCACAATCTCTCCGCGACTGGCACCGTGTCCGCGGTGTGGTCGGGGAGAGATGACGAGCGGGGCCGCGTCGAGCGGAGTTACCTGCGCTACGCCGGGGTCGGAGTGCAGTACGGCCTCACCGTCCTGTTCATGTCGCTGCTCGGGATCTGGCTCGACAAGCGCTTCGGGACGGCGCCGCTCCTCCTGCTGATCTGCCTGCTGGTGGGGTTCGTCGGCGCCACGTGGAGCCTCATCCACGAAGTGCTCGGCCCCGACCGGCAGGACCGCAAGCCGTGACCCGCACCGCCACCGGGGGCCTGGTGATGATCGGGGCCTTCGTGGCCCTGCTGCTGGTGACCGCCGCCGCCTTCGTCCGGTTCGACGGCCACGGCCTGGCCGGCACGGCCGTCGGCGCCGGCCTCGGGCTCCTCAACCTCGCCCTCGGGTTGCTCGCCACCCGGCGGTCGCTGCGGTCGAAGATGAACTCGGCCGTCGCCACCGTCGCCGGCGGCTTCATCCTCCGCCTGCTCGCCGTCGTCGTGCTGATGGTGATCTTCCAGCGCACGGAGGCCGTTGATCCCGCCGCCTTCGCCCTGACGTTCCTCGTCTTCTTCTTCCTCTATCTCGGCGTCGAGTTGTTGATGGTCGAGCGGTCGCTCTCTCCCGCCCGAAAGGCGCAATAACCGTGTTCCTGGCCGACGTCACCGAAGACCTCGTCGACTACAAGCTGATCGGCGGGATCACCGCCCGCCAGTTCCTCCTGATCTTCTGCGCCCTCTTCATGATCGTGCTCTTCACCTGGACGGCCCGGGCCATGAAGACCAAGCCGGAGAAGAAGGGGCTCGTGGCGCTGCTCGAGGTGGCGTGCGTCTGGGTCCGGGACGAGATCGTCTACCCCTGGCTCGGTGAGGAGCGCGGCCGGCGCTACCTCCCGTTCCTGTGGACGCTGTTCTTCTTCATCCTCTTCTCGAACACGCTGGGCTTGTTCCCGTTCCCGGTCTATCCCGGCGGCCACACCGACGCCCTCGTCGTCGCCACCGGCGACCTGGCGGTGACCGGCGGCCTGGCCCTGATCGCCTTCATCGTGATCCAGGTGTCGGGCATGCGGGCCCACGGCTTCGCCAAGTACTGGATCGACCTCGTGCCCCACGGCGTGCCCAAGTTCCTCTTCCCCGTGGTCTGGGTGATCGAGTTCTTCGGCCTGTTCACGAAGCCCTTCGCCCTGACCGTCCGTCTCTTCGCCAACATGACAGCGGGTCATGCCATCCTGGCGATCCTCTTCAGCTTCATGTACGGGGTGGCCCACGCCAACAAGGGCGTCATCGGCGTGCCAACCACCATCGCCTCCTTCGGTTTCATCCTCTTCATCATGGTTTTCGAGACGTTGGTCGCCCTGATCCAGGCCTATATCTTCACCGTGCTCACGACCATCTTCACCAGCCTCGCCGTGGCCGAGGAACATTAGAAACGAACAGGAGAATCATCGAATGCACAGCCTTCTCGTCCCCCTCGTCGCCATTGCCGCCGGAGGCCAGTTCTGGGGCTTCGGCCTCATGGGCGCGGGCATCGGGGCCGGCATCGCCGCCATCGGCGCCGGCATCGGCATCGGGCGGATCGCCGGCAATGCCACCGAGTCGATCGCCCGCCAGCCCGAGGCGGCCGGTGACATCCGTGGTGTCACGATCATCACCGCCGCCTTCATCGAAGGCGTGGCGCTGTTCGCCGTCGTCGTCTGCCTGCTCGTCGAGGGCGGGGCGGTGAAGTGACGCCGATGGGCGCCGCAGTACTCCTCGCCGACGAGAACGTCGCCGGTCTCCACCTCTCCACCGGGTTGTGGACGCTGGCGATGTTCCTGGTGACCTTCTTCACCCTGAGCAAGATCGCCTGGCCCATCCTGCTCCGGAAGATGGAGGAGCGCGAGGTCCGGATCGCCGAAGGGCTGAAGAAGGCCGAGGAGGCCGAGAACCGGGCCCGGGAGCTGATGGAGCAGCAGGAGGCCATCCTCGCCGAGGCGCGGGCCGATGCCCAGAAGCTCCTGGCCGACAGCCGGGCCGCGGCCGACAACATGAAGAACGACCTGCTCCGCCAGGCGCAGGACGAGATCGGTGCCGAGCGCGAGCGGGCCAAGCGGGAGATCGAGCTCGAACGGTCGCGGGCCATCGACGAGCTGAAGCAGGCGACGGTCGACCTCACCCTCGAGGCGTCGGCCCGGCTGCTCCGGCGTGAGCTGCGCGACGAGGACCACCGGCGCCTGGCCCGCGAGGTGGTCGACGAGGTCGCGACCCGGCTGTGAGCGCCGTCTCGGAAGCCGCCGCCCGGGTGTACGCCAAAGCCCTCTTCGAGCTCGGGCTCGAAGGGGGCGATGCCGGCGCCGTCGCCGAGGACCTCCACGCCGTGCAGGACGCCCTCAACGGGCTCGAGGGCGACCTGCGGGCGTTCTTCAACCTTCCGCAGCTCCGCCGGGACGACAAGCGCCGGATCATCAATCTGGCCTTCGGCGGTAAAGTCGGGCGACCGGTGCTGGGATTGCTGAACGTTCTCGTCGAGAAGCGCCGGGAGGCCCTCTTCGACGAGATCGTGGCGCAGTTCGACACCATGCTCGACCGTCAGCAGGGCCGGCTCCAGGTCCAGGTGACGTCGGCCCGCAAGCTCGACGACGACCTCGTCGCCGCCCTGCGCCAGGCCATCGAGCAGCGTACGAACCAGTCCGTCGTGCTCCACGAACGCGTCGATCCCGGCGTCATCGGCGGCCTGCGGGTCAACGTCGGCGACCGGGTGATCGACGGCACCGTCCGGCGGACACTGCAGGACATGCGGCGCAGCCTCGCCGCCTTGAAGCTCTAGTACCGAAGCGCTACGACAGGAACGGGATCGCCATGCCGCAGATCAGGACCGACGAGATCAGCTCCATCATCCGCCAGCAGATCGAGTCGTTCGACGTCGACCTCCACGTCGACGAGGTGGGGACCGTCCTCGAGGTCGGCGACGGCATCGCCCGGATCCACGGCCTCGAGAAGGCGATGGCCTCGGAGATGGTCGAGTTCGAGAACGGGTCGTTCGGCCTCGCCCTCAACCTCGAGGAGGACTCGGTCGGCGTCGTCATCCTCGGCGACTACCTCGACATCCGCGAAGGCCAGACGGTCAAGCGGACGGGCCGGGTGCTGTCGGTACCGGCCGGCGAGGGCCTCATCGGCCGGGTGGTCAACCCCCTGGCCCAGCCGATCGACGGCAAGGGCCCGGTCGACACGCCGCATCTCATGCCGATCGAGGGCCGGGCGCCGGGCATCGCCGAGCGCCAGCCGGTCAAGGAACCGATGATGACCGGCATCAAGGCCGTCGACGGCATGATCCCCATCGGCCGGGGCCAGCGGGAGCTGATCATCGGCGACCGGGAGACC
>Ga0070741_10003735_pt1 | contig 36909 bp, 28 predicted proteins | sample Coa_R1_4_FD_66440 | JGI IMG/M metagenome (GOLD analysis project Ga0070741, IMG submission 66440) | Surface soil microbial communities from Centralia Pennsylvania, which are recovering from an underground coalmine fire - Coalmine... | ecosystem: Environmental > Terrestrial > Soil > Unclassified ... | reverse complement strand
ACAGAAGGCGCAGGCCTGTGAAAACAATGGCGACGCCGAGGAGGCCCGGGAGTGGCGTCATATTGAAGAAGCCATGAAGATGATGCGCGGTCCGCATCAAAGCTGATGACCTAACGTCAGTTGCTGGGGACTGCATCTTCCGGCCGGGCCAAGGCCTCACGACGATCTCGGCATTGCGCGCGAGGTCTTCTGGTGCTTGTGTAATGCGGACTATTTTCTGTCCTGCTGTTACGGCGAGTATTCAAGCTGGACATCCAAGCTCTCGACAAGAACGATAGCCGACGCGCGAACCGGTCGGTCGCAGGTCATCGATATCGATCAAAAAGAAATCTCCGAACTTCTGTCACTTCCGAATATGTGCGTCCCGCAACTCCCGATAAGCCAGAATATGGTTGCAAATCTGGTCTCTTTCGCGCCACGATGGAGGGGTCTGGGGGATCGGTGCATGAGATTAAAGGCATTTGAAGTCAAGAATTACAAAACCGTGCTGGACAGCGGTCGCGTCGAAATCGACGCGAACGTCGCATGTCTGCTGGGAAAAAATGAAGCCGGTAAATCGGCGGTCATGCAGGCTCTTTGGAAGTTCAACAACGTGTCCGGGGCCAACTATGATCGACTATTCGATCTCCCGGCAGAGTTCTTTACACGGATGCGGACGAGCGACCCGGAGGTGGTCGCGGTTGAGTTTGTTCTAGAGGAACAGGATACGATTGATTTCTCGAAAGAGCTTCCGGAGATCGGGGTCACGCCAAAGAAAGTTACGGTTCGTTCGACCTATGACAAAAAGCGCACTGTCGAACTAGACCTTGCGTATACTCCGCCGCACTACAGCACAGTAGATGCGCATGTGGCGGCCACGATCCATGCGCTAAGAACCCTAGCAGATTCCGCCGAACCGGCGTCGCCAGAATTGGCGCCTCTTTCCACGGCGCGGCAGAGCTTAGAGAAATTAGCTTCCGAAAGCGCACCCGATAAGCCCGCAACCGAAATTCCGGCTCCAACGATTGAAGCCGCCATTAACGCATTGCGCGTTATCCCCGAAGAAACGCTTGAAGACACAGGCAAAGCCGCAATTAAGGCGCTAGCGGCGCTTTTTATACACAGCAAGACTGACTGGAAGAAGAAAGCTGAGGATTGGTCAGCGGCTAGGCTGCCTATCTTCATTTATTTTGAAGATTACGGCCGCCTCAGGACTCGTATCCATCTACCGGACTACATCGCCAAACAGGGAACCACGCCGACCGATCCAGAAGAAAGAATGCTCCATCGGACTCAAGCGGCGCTCTTTGAATGGGCCGGTCTCGACGCACAAGAATTACGAAATCTTGGACTCCCAAAGCAGGGAAACGAAGCCCAAGAGGCTGTGGAGCGGCGCAAGGCTGAAAGAGCGAGAATTCTCGAATCGGCATCGTATCATCTATCGGGGGATTGGGTCGAATGGTGGGACCAACGAACTCACAACTTGAAAGTCACTGCCGACGGCGATGAGCTAGAGTTAAAGGTCTCGGATAACGTGAACCCTTGGGAAATTGCCTTCGGGGAGCGTAGTCGCGGGTTTCAGTGGTTCTTTTCTTTCTACCTGACGTTCTTAGTGGAATCTGGAAAAGCGCATCGAGGCGCAATTATTCTCCTAGACGAGCCCGGGCTGCATCTGCATCCCACTGCTCAGGAGAAGCTTTTGGCGTTTTTCCAGCGCATCTCCGCCAAAAACCAAATCATCTACTCATCGCACTCAATGTTCATGGTCGATCCCGATCACGTAGACAATGTTAGAACCGTGTACCTTCGCCCAAGGGACGCAGCGGACCCGAAATCGCGCGCATATACTCACGTGTCTGAGGGAGCGGAACCTGAGGGCGACCGCGATACTTTGCTGCCTATGCAAGCAGCAGGCGCCTATCGCTTGGCTCAAACCGTTTTCCTCGGGAGAAGAACGCTCATTGTGGAAGGCATTTCGGACTATTGGCTATTGAAGACACTCTCGCACTACTTACAAGAACACGGCGGCGGCGGTATTCACGAAGACACCGTGGTCCTATGGGCAGGTGGGACGTCGCATATGCTTCCTCTTGCCAGCGTGATGGCAGCGCGTGAACAAATGGGACCAAATCGCTTGGCCGTGCTGCTTGATAGCGATCGACCAGGACTCGAGAAGGCAAAAAAGCTTGTAGAAATGTTGGCGCATGGTCGAGACTCGGTGATCTTGCTGGGCGATATCATTGGTGTACCGAAGGCGGAAGGAGAGGATTTAGCCGAACTTTCCGAGTTGTTGCTTGGTCTTGAGCAAATGGGCCTGAAGCCTTCGACAGTTCCTACGAAAGCGGCAGGAGAAACAAACGTCGAAGCGCTATACAAGTTGTTTGCGGCTAATGGCTGGGGCCGGATGACCCACGACGCCAAGGCACGCATTACGCTTTCGCTCACCGAGCTATGGTGGCGAGGCTCTGCGACGCCTTTGCCGACAACTATTGAGCGTTCCACGAAGTTGTTCGCCAACATCAATGAACGGTTCGAGAGATTAGTGGCAACTCAGGCAACCCCAGCGAAAGTCGTGGTCTAATTTGATATTGCAAGCATCTGGCACGGCGAAAACCAGACTCTACCATTTGCGGGTAAGATCGAAATTCTCGAAGCACTTCAATCCGATTTGCCTCTCCAGCCTTTGCCGCAAATTTCCCCTTGCGCCGTCGGGCAAATCATCTCTACAAGCCCGCCCCGTCTCGTCTCACAAAGGGGCGGCTCGCGATCGTCACGGACGCGAGGCGGGATGCGATGGACGCTTTTTGCGCGAAAGACGAACGCGCTTGGAGAGCGTACGACGAAGCCGCGTGGTTCTGACGTCTCGACGCTGACGTCAAGCTGGCGACGATTGCTTCGGCAATCGCGCCGGTGACGGCGACAAGAAAGCCCGATCGCCGGGAAGAGCGTGGAATAAGCCGTAAAGCCATCGTGCGGGGAATGCCGGGTGTTTCCGGCGCCACCTGCGGTGACTAACTTGTGTGCTTTTTACTTTTGCACACAAGGCTGCGGGCGCGCCTGGCGCCCGGCATTCTCCGCGCCCTCTCTATGGGCGGAAGATTTAAGCAAGACTCGGACGGATCACGTCGCGAGAATGCGAAAGTGTGGCTTGAGTACGTCATTGCGAGGAGCGCAGCGACGAAGCAATCCAGCCTGGATCGCTTCGCTAGCGCTCGCGATGACGAATGGGCTGTTTGACAAGTTGAATAGGAAAATGGCGACGCCGGGCAACAGGCTCTAATGCCGCCCTTCGGCGAGATCGACCGGAGCGGCGCTATCCTCGCCAAGATATGCGCGTTCGAGCCGCTGCGGCAGATCGGCCTCAGAGGTCGTGGCTTCCAGCACGATATGGCCCTGCGCCAGCGCATAGACGCGATCGGCGATGCGCAGCGCCTTTTCGAGCAATTGCTCGACGAGCAGCACGGCTGTTCCCTGGCTGCGCAGCCGCGCGATGACGTCGAGTACGCGGTCGACCAGAACAGGGGAAAGACCGGCCGACGGTTCGTCCAGCATCAACAGGCGAGGCCGGCGAACCAGGCCTTGGGCGACCGTCAGCATTTGCTGCTGACCGCCGGAGAGCGCGCCGCCGCGCTCGTTGCGCTTCTCCGCGATCTCTGGAAAGAACGACAGGGCCTGCTCGAGCCGCGCGATGCGCTCGCCGCGCGGCAGGTCGTACGCTGCGAGCAGCAAATTGTCGGTGACCGATAGCTGTGTGAACACGCGGTGGCCTTCGATCACATGCACGAGGCCATGGCGCGCCGTTTCGCGTGGCGTTGCGTTGGTGATATCGCGGCCAGCGAAGCTCACGCCGCCGGAATTGACGGGCAGCAGTCCGGACAGCGCGCGCAGCAGGGTGGTTTTGCCCGCGCCGTTCGGCCCGAGCAGGGCCACGACCTCACCAGCGGATATTTTCAGGTCGACCCCGTGCAGCACGCGAATCTTCCCGTAACCGGATTCAAGCCGGCCGACGTCAAGCAACGGTTCAGCCACCGAGGTAGGCACTGACCACCTCCTTGTGCACGCGAATCTCCGCCGGCGTCCCGGCGGCGAGGATGCGGCCGAGATTGAGCACGGTGACCCTGTCGCAGATATCGAAAATGAGGTCTGCGTGATGTTCCACCAGCAACAGGCCCGTGCCGCGCTGCCTGATCGCGCTGACCAGCGCGGCAAGGCGCTTGATCTCGTCGCCGGAGAGACCGGCGGCAGGCTCGTCGAGCAGCAGAAAATCCGGTTCCAGCATCAGCGCGCGGGCGATCTCGATGAAACGCAATTCGCTGTGCTGCAGGCGATCGGCGCGGACATCGGCAAGCGCATCGAGGCCGACGACGCCAAGCAGTGCATGGGCCTTCGCGGTCAGCATGCGCTCGTCGCGCCGGTTGCGCGGCAACGACAGCATCGCCTCGACGAAGGAGGACTGTCCGTCGATGGTGCCGCCGATCATGACATTCTGAAGCACCGAGGCTTCCCCGATGATCCGCGGCGTCTGGAAGGTGCGGGCGACGCCGCATCTGGCCCGCAGCGTCGGCTCTCCGGGATCGAGCACGCGCTCTCCGAGGCCGATGGTCCCGGCTTTGGCGACATAATATCCGGAGATCACGTTCAACGTCGTGGTCTTGCCGCTGCCATTGGGACCGATCAGGCCGTGGATCTCGCCCGGCTTGACGTCGAGATCGAGATTGTCGATGGCGCGCACGTTGCCGAAGCTCAGCGTCACGCCGCGCAGGCGCAAGAGCTTGTCGCCGGGGCTTTTGCGTAAAACTTCCGCGAGCGCCGCAGGGCGCGGGACGATCGCCCGGTTTGAGAGGAGCGGACGCCGATTGCGCCAGTCCAGCAGCGCTGCGATGCCGCCGGGCATCACCAGCACGATCACCAGCAGCAACACCGCATAAAGGAAGGTCGACCACGCCGCTAAAGGCGCTGCGATCTCCGGCAGGATGGTCAGGATGATGGTGCCGAGCAGCGGGCCCAGGATCGAGCCGCGCCCGCCGATCAGGATCGCGATAAAGAACAGCACCGAGAGATCGAAGGTGAATGCGTCTGGCGTGATGTAGGTTTGCAGGCTCGCGAACAGGCCGCCTGCGATGGCGGCGAGGGCGCCGGCGAAGAGAAAGATCGCGATCAGCAAGCGCTGCTTGGAAATGCCGGTCGCCTCGGCCGCGACTTCGGCATCGCGAATGGCGATCAACGCCCGGCCGAACCGGCTGTGTGCGATGTTCGCGCTGAGCCAGGTGCACGCGGCTGCGAAGGCGATACAAAGATAGTAATAGCCCCACGCCGTGTCGAAGGGCGCGGGAAATTCCGGCCCCGCGATGCCGATGCCGCCGCCGGTCACGCTCTGCCAGGCCAGCGCAATCTGCGTGACGATGGTGGCGAAACCGAGCGTCGACATGGCGAAGTAGAAGGTGCGGAGGCGAAGTGCGGGCAGGCCAACGACGACGCCGAACACGGCGCCGACGAGCCCTGCGACCGCGAGAGCCACGAACACGTCGAGCGGCGGGGTCACATTGCCGGCCACCAGCACGCTTGTGGTGTAAGCGCCGAGCGTCAGCAGGGCGACATAGCCGATTGCGAGGTGACCGGCAAAACCGACGACCAGATTGAGGCCGGAGACGAGCACCCAGTAGATGGCGGCGCGCGTGCCGATCAGCGCCCAGTAGTCATTGCTGACAAAGGGCAGGATCATTGCGGTTGCGAAAACTGCAACGAACGGCGCAATCTGCAATCCGATCCCGCGCAAGTCGCGCCTCTCGCTGCGGACGGGCGCTTCGGCAACGGCGGTCATCAAACTCTCCGCGCCGCCTGGAAGCCGAACAATCCCTGCGGTCTCGCCAGCAGAACCACAATGAACAGCGCAAACACCGCGACGGAGGAGAAGATGCCGCCGACCAGAAAGTTCGCGGCCTGCTGAAACAGGCCGAGCGCAAGCCCGCCAACAATGGCGCCCCGGTTGTTGCCGAGGCCACCCAGCGCAACGGGCACGAAGCCGTAGAAATTCAACAGCGCGCCATTGGCAAAGAACGCCAGCAACAGTTCACCGCCGGAAAAGCCCGCGATCCCGCCGATCACGCCGGCGAGCGCATAGCTTGCAACGCGTAAGTTGCGCTCGGGCAGGCCGAGCGCACGCGCCGCGAAATTGTCTTCCGCGATCGCGACGAACGCGCGGCCCACCAGGGTGCGGCGATAGAGATATTCGAGACCTGCAATCGTGATCGCGCAGGCGACGACCGGCAGCCAGAATTTTTCATCCCATACGCCAGAGCCCCAACCGATCAGCCGTGGAAACGGTTGCGGCTCGGTGCCCCACTTGATGGCCGCGACCTGCTGGATCATCAGTGCCAGGGCCAGTGTGGAGAGCACGTAAAGATGCTGGTCGAGGCTTTTCAGTACGGGCCGCACGGCGACGAATTCGGTGATGATGCCGACGATGGCGCAGGCGATCAGCGTCAGCAGAAAGCCAGCGAGCAGCGGCATTCCCAATTTCAGCGTGAACATCGAGCCGAACAGGCCGCCGAGCATGGCAAGTTGTCCGGCGGTGAAGCTCATCACGCGCGAGGTCGAGAACATGGTGTTGTAGGTGACGCCGACAAGCGCATAGATCGCGCCTGCCGCAAGACCGGATGCAAGGATGGAGGCGAACATGGTCCGCGCGACCCGGCGCCGTTATGTATACCCCGGCGCCAGCGCAAAGGTGCCGTTTTTGGCGGAAGACGCCTCCGACATAACGATTTCTTCGGTGAGATAGCCGTTATGCTGGGTCGGCGAGAATGCGTAATTGCCGAAATAGCCCGGATATTTCGATAGCGAATTCCAGTATTTGATGATGCCCGCGCTATCGGTCGATCCGCTTTCCTCGACCGCCTTGGCGATCAGGTCGATCGCGTCGACGCCGCCGGCGATCCACCATAATAGAGTGTCCTTGACCGAGACATTGGCCTTGAGCAGGCGATCCACCAGGTCCTGGCTCTTGGCGGGCAGTTTGCCCGAGGCGTCGTAGCTGCAGCTCTTGTAGCCGATCGCATAGACCTTCTTCCAGTTCTCAGGTTTCTCGACGAGGCCGGCGAGTTCGCCCGACGCCATCGACGGATGGCCGACAAAGGAGATGTCCCAGCCCATCGCTGCGCGGGTGTTGAACATCCGCGCCTCCATGCCCGTGGAGACGCTCCAGACCACGATGACTTCCGCGCCGGCATTTCTTGCGCGCAGCAGGTCAGGCGTCATGTCAGGCTGGGTTGCATCGATATTGGCTTGATAGGCCACCTCCGCGCCGTCCTTCTTGAAGGCCGCGACCGAGGCGCCAACTGCGGTGACGCCGTAACCGGTCGTATCTCCGATGACCGCGACCTTTTTGACCTTCAGGATGTTGAGGCAATAGTTACGGACGGCATCGTCCCATTGGTTGTTTGAAGGAGCCAGCCGGAACGCGTTCGGGAATTTGGCTGGGTCGATCAGCGTTTCCACGACGCAAGGGTGGACGTTCGGCATTTTTGCGCGCGCCATGATCGGCGTGGTCGCCAGTGCCTCGCCGGAATTGAACGGGCCCCAGATCGCATGCACCTTGGCCTGGCTGATCAACTCCTGGGTCGCGTTCACGGCCTTGGTGGGATCGCCCTGGGTGTCGCGCGTGATGACTTCGAGCATGCGACCCTTGACGCCGCCGGCGGCGTTGATCGCGTCAACCGCGAAAGTGACGCCACGGTTGAAGCCGATCGTCGGCGCGGAGCTCGGCCCGGTCATCGCTGCAGGGAAGCCGATCTTGATCGGATCGGATGCGGCGATCGCAGGTTTCGGAAGGATAGATGTCGCGGCGCTGATCGCGCCCGCGCTGCCCAGCAACACCTGCCGACGTGAAACGCCCATTTATCTCTCCCTGTTTTTCAGCTCGCGTTGTTCCCGCGGCCCTGTGCAGTCATCAATGGTCTTTCGCCGAATTCTGACTGCTGGGGTCGAATTTGAACAAGATGCTGACGACTTGTCCAGAGCTTCCGGCCTTTCGCGGACGCTGGTCTGTCCGGCATCGGCATGACGGCAAATCCTCCCGGCAGTGCGACTTCTTGCGCATGCTAGCAGCGTGTCGCGCTAAATCCCCAAATACGCCGCCTGCACCTGCTTGTTGTTGGCGAGTTCGTTGCTGGAGCCGCTCATGATGACGTTACCGCTTTCCAGCACATAGGCGCGCTGCACCAGCGACAGCGCACGGCTGACATTCTGCTCCACCAGGAGGATCGCCGTGCCCATCTTGTGGATCTCGCCGATCTTCTCGAACGTCACATCGGTCATGACGGGCGCAAGGCCGAGCGACGGTTCGTCCAGCATCAACAGGCGAGGCTTGAGCATCAGGCCGCGGCCGACGGCGAGCATCTGCTGTTCGCCGCCGCTCATGGTGCCGGCGAGTTGCCTTCGCCGCTCGGCAAGGCGAGGAAAGATGCTGTAGACGAGTTCGAGCGTGTTTTTGCGTTCGGCCTTCGCCTTCGGCACATAGGAGCCGATCTCGAGGTTTTCGTTGACTGTCATCTCGGGGAAGACCTGACGGCCTTCCGGGACGTGGGCGATGCCGAGTTCCGGAATCCGGTGCGGCGGATAGGACGCCAGATTGACGTCGTCGAAGGTGACGGTGCCGGAGGTCAGTTTCACGAGACTCGAGATTGCGCGCAGCGTCGTGCTCTTGCCGGCCCCGTTCGCGCCCAACAGGCCGACCGCTTCGCCTTCGCCGATCTCGATCGTCACGTTCGAGATCGCCGGCACAGAGCCGTAACTGGCGCTGACATTTTCCAACTTGAGCACGTCAGGCCACTCCTGTCGGAGGATGCACGTAGGAGCCGAGATAGGCGCGGATCACTTCCGGATTTTCCACGATCTCTTTCGGTGAGCCTTCCGCGATCTTCTGCCCGTGATCGAGCACAACGATGTGACGGGCGACCGCCATGATCGCGCGCATCACGTGCTCGACGATGACGATGGTCAGTCCCTTGCCGGAGAGCTTTCCGACCAGCGCGACCGCCTGGTCGATCTCCGCCGGATTTAAGCCCGCCATGACCTCGTCGAGCAGGAGGATTCGTGGCTCGGTGGCAAGCGCGCGCGCCATTTCCAGCCGCCGCTGGTCGATCGTGGTCAGGTCCTTGGCGGCCGTCTGTTCGCGAGCCGAAAGGCCGACGAACTCGATCGCTTCGCGCGCCTTCTCGCGTGCAACGGCGTTGTTCCTGTTGCGCAGGAACGCGCCGGTCATCACGTTCGAGAGCACGGTCATGGCGCCAAAGGGCTTGGCGACCTGAAAGGTTCGGGCGAGGCCAAGCGCGCAGATATCATGCGGCTTCAGACCGACGATCTCGCGGCCAAAGGCCAGCACTGACCCGGCGTCCGGCCGATGAAATCCGGTGATGAGATGAAAGCTCGTGGTCTTGCCGGCGCCGTTCGGTCCGATCAGCGCGAGCGTTTCGTTTTCCTTCACCGTGAAGCTGACGTCCTGAACGGCGCGCAGGCCACCAAACCGTTTGCTTAAAGCCTTGATGACGAGCGCGTCTGCCATCGATGTATCCTCAAGCCCGCGCCGGCTTGCGGCCGGCGGTGCGTTGACGGAGTTCCTCGATCATGCCCATCAGCCCGGTCGGCCGCCAAAGGATCACGGCCATCAGGATCAGGCTGTAGACAGTGAGTTGGACGCCGCCGATCGAACTGCCGAGCCAGCTTTGCAGCAGTGTGGACGTCGTCTCGAGCAGCACGGTGCCGATCAGCGGACCCCACAGCGTTCCGATGCCGCCGACGATCGACACCAGCGCGGCCTCGATCGAGATGTTAAAGGAGAACGCCGTCGCCGGATCGATGAAGTAGATGTACTGGGTATAGAACGTTCCGGCGAGCGCGGTGAGAAACGCAGAGATCATGTAGATGTCGCGCTTCATTTTCGGCGCGTTGACCCCTATCGCCTCGGCTGCATCCTCGTCTTCGCCGATCGCTACCAGATAGTAGCCGACCCAGGAACGCTCGATCAGCCAGGTGACGAGGAGACTGAGCAGCAGCAAGCCGAGCACGACATAATAGTAGGAGCTCTTGTTCTCGAACTGCATCATCAAGGGCGCAGTGCCGAGATTGGGGATCGTCGTGCCCTCGGCGCCCCAGGCGAAATCGCGGAATTTCAGGAAGATCAGCATCAATGCCTGTGCGGTTGCGATGGTCGCGATGGTGAAATAGGGGCCGCGCAGGCGGAAGCAGAGCCAGCCAATCGGCAGGCTCGCCAGCGCAGCCACCACGCCGCCGGCAACCATGCCGATCCAGGGCGAGACGTCGTAGTCGATCTGGAGAATGGTCGAGGTGTAGGCGCCGAGGCCGAAATAGGCGGCGTGTCCCAGCGAGAGTTGCTTGGCGTAGCCGCCCATCAGGTTCCATGCGGTGCCGATGAAGGCGAACAGCAGGATCCGCACAAAGATGTCGATGGCAAACGAACTCTTCACCACCATCGGCAGGGCGATCAGGATCGCAATCCCGATCGCGATGAGAATGGCGTGACGCGGATTGATATCTTGCATCATCGCGCGCGGCCTCCGCCAAGGCCGGTCGGCTTGAAGGCGAGCGTGAGCAGCAGCATGGCGAACACCACGATCAGGCCGGAGTCGGCGCCGACATATTGAATGCCGAGGGATTCAGCGACGCCCATCATCAGGCTTGCGACCAAAGCCCCCAAGACATTGCCGAGCGTTCCCAACACCACCGCGACGAACGCCATCAAGACGAACACCTGACCCACAAACGGGTAGGCGGAATAGAACGGCATCAGCAGCGATCCGGCGGCGCCCGCCAGCGCCAGTGCGATGCCGAGCGCAACGCAGAAAACGCGGTTGGGGTTGATGCCCATCAACATCGCCACGTCGCGGTTTTGCGAGGCCGCGCGCATCGCCTTGCCGAGATCGGTAGTGTGCAGAAACAGCCAGAGCAGGGCGCTCAACGCCATCGCGACAACGAAGGCAATCAGTTTTGCCTCTGGAATGTAGAGCCCGCCGATATGGAAGGCTTCGTCGGAGTAGGACGTGTGCACGGTGCGATAGTTGGCGGTGAACAGCATCAGTGCGAGATTGAGGAGCAGGAGCGACAGCGCAAAGGTCAGGAAGATTTGCGGCATGTCGTTTGGCCCGAGCACCCTGCGGATCAGGAAATGCTGGATCAGAACGCCCACCACGAACAGCACCGGCATCGAAACGAACAGCGAGAGCAGAGGGTCGACGCCGAACTGATTGGCGAGGAAGAAGCTGATGTACATCCCGATCATCACGAATTCGCCCTGGGCGAAGTTGACGATCTTGACCACGCCGAAGATCAGCGTGACGCCGATACTGACGAGCGCGTAAATCCCGCCGATGAGCAGGCCGTTGATGACGGCCTGGGCCACTGTCTCGAACATCTAGTGCCCGCTTTCCGAAGTTCGTGTCCCACCCTCAGCGCCCACCTTTCACGAACTTCGGAAAGTCACGGGCACTAGCAAAATTTGATTGCTCGTACCGCTTACCGATCTGAAGTCCCTGAAAACGAACCGGCCGCGAACGCTGCAGGGACTTCAGATCGGCGGTACGAGATGCGGCCGGCTCTAGATCTTCATGACGGGCGCGCGCGCATCTTCTTTCGGGAAGATGCTGGCGAGATCGCCGTTCTGCCACTGCACGCCGACCGGATGTCCGTAGATGTTCTTGCCGTCGGGGCCGAACTTGACCTTGCCGCCCGGCGCCATTGCCGCATAGCCGGAGGATACATCGAGCGTCGACAGTGCTTCGCGCACCTTTTGTGGGTCGGCGGAGCCAGCGCGCTCCAGCGCGTCCGCCAGCATGAAGGTTTGAGCAACGAGCCCACCGGCATATTCGAACGCGAAATCGCCGGTGCGCTTCTTGAACTCGGCGTTGACCTTCTGCGCGTCCTCGCTGACATCGTGGTTCCAGTGCGCGACGCCTTGCAGGCCTTCGGCGAGCTTGCCGACATTCTTGTAGAAATCCGGAATGACGAAGCCGCCCGAGCCGCCGTTGATCGAGATGTTGAGGCCGAACTGCTTGACGGTTCGCACGATCAGAATGAGATCGTTCAGATAGGAAACCGAGAACAGCGTGTTGGCGCCGGAGGATTTGACCTTGTTGATCAGTGGGCTCGCGTCGGTAAAGCCGGCCGAGTAGGGCTCGAACATCACGATCTCGACGCCTTCGCCCGTAGCCTGTTCCTTGAGACCGTTCGACGTCGATGTGCCGAACGCCGTGTTTTCGAAGATGACGGCGACCTTCGGCGTGTCGCTGACGAGCTTACTCATCTGCAATTGCGCGCGGGCGAATTGCGAGGCGCGGGCAAACGGCGTGAAGGTGTAGGTGCGGCCCTTGTTGAGCTGATCCGAACTCGATCCCGTGATCAGCGGGACCTTGGCGCGCTCGGCGACTTCGCTCGCGATCAAAGTGAGAGCACTGGCATAGCAGCCGTGAATGGCTGACAACTTGTTGCCGGTGATGAGGCGGTCGGTTTCCGTCCGCGTCACCGTGGTGTCGCTTTGCACGTCGGAAACGATCAGATTGAGTTTCGCGCCGCCGAGCGACTTGATGCCGCCGGCGTCGTTGACCATGTCGACCGCGAGTTTGGCAGCAGCGACGCAGCCGACGCCAATCTGCGCCATGCTGCCGGTGGTCGGATAAAGCGCGCCGATGTTGACGGGGTCGGCGGCCCAGCCGCGCAGCGGCACCGCGCCGAATGCACCAGCCGCCAAAGCCGTCTTGACCATGAATTCGCGGCGGCTTTGTCGCCTGGACAACGTCCCCAGAGAGATTTTGCCGTCGGAATCCCTGCGCGGTTTTTTCATGTGATTTCCTCCCTTGCCGCCGTTGTCGGGCTCGCGTCCCGTTGGTCCGAGCCGCTCATTTTTCGGGATGGTAACCGTATTCAATATTGTTTACAATATGCCGTTGAACTTTACCGCGAGCTCCTGGGCGGCCGTCGAAGAGGCCGCGTCATAGCGGAGACATAATGGCCGGAAAACCAGCCAAGCGCAGCACGGTCCGAGCGCCGAAATCTCAGCGGATGCCGGTGTCGCGGCCGCGCGAGCCGGCTGCTGCCGTCATCGCCAAGCGCATCGAGGAGGACATAGTCCTTGGGCGGCGTCAACCGCGCGAAAGGTTGGTCGAACAGGATCTCGGCGATCTCTTCCGCACGCATCGGGGCGATGTGCGATTGGCCCTCTTCGAACTCGAAAAGAAGGGACTGGTCGAGCGAATTCCCAATCGTGGCGCCGTGGTGCGCGGGTTGACGCCAAAAGAGGTGCGGGAAATCTACGCAGTGCGGGAAGAGCTCGAGGTGATGGCGGTCCGGATCATCCCGTTTCCGGTGGCAGCGGCTGATCTTGAAAAGTTGGATGAAATTCAGCGAAAGCATGCCGAGGCGATCGCGGCCGGTGACCTGCTGACGGTGTTTTACAGCAATCTCAGTTTTCACCAGGTCGTTTTCGGCCTCTGCGGCAATTCCTGTCTCATCGAGACCATCGATCTTCTCGCGCAGAAGGTCTATGGCATCCGCTCATATGCAAATGCGTTTCCCGACGTGCTCGATCGTGCACGACAGGATCACCGCGACATGATCAAGGCGTTGCGCAATTCGCGTCGGGACGAGCTTGTGGCGCTGACCCGACGTCATTTGCAGCCTGCACCTGAAGCCTATATCAAGGATTACGAGCGGCGCTTCGGGAAAGCCGACCGTCAGACGGCATGAGGGCAGGTGTCATTCTGCGCTGCTGACCAGTTTGATGCGCGGCTCGCTCACTTCCATCAGGCTGCGATATGCGGCGAGATAATCGAGCGCCATCCGCTTTGCGGTGAACCGCCTCTCAAACTGTTTGCGGATCCTGCTGCGATCGAGCTGCGCCGCACTTGCCACCGCCGTAACCGCGCTGATCTCGTCCTCGACGATGAACCCGGTCAGCCCCTCGTCGATGATCTCCGGTACTGAGCCGCGGTTGAAGGCAATCACCGGGGTGCCGCACGCCATGGCCTCGATCATGACGAGACCAAATGGTTCGGGCCAATCGATCGGGACGAGCAGGCCGAGCGAACCACTGAGAAAGTCGGATTTCTCGTGATCGCTGATCTCGCCGATATATTCGACGAGCGGATGATCCATCATGGGGCGGATCACCTCGTCGTAATATTCCTGGTCTGCGCGGTCGACCTTGGCAGCGATCTTCAGGGGGATACCGCATCGGATGGCAATCCTAATCGCGCGATCGACGCCTTTTTCCGGCGCGATCCGGCCAAGCACGCCAAGATAGGAAGGAGTGACCGGCCGGGGCGTCAGCAGCTTTTCCGGCAAGCCGTGATGGATGGTCCGAAGCCAGTTCGCTTGCGGCACCGGACGCCGCTGCGCGTTCGAAATCGAGATCACCGGAACTGACGAGAAAGTATTGAAGACCGGCTGGTGCTCGGGGAGGTCCAGCCGCCCATGCAGCGTCGTCACGAACGGTGTCGGCTGCCGAAAAAACAGCGAGAACGGGTAGTAGTCGAGGTGAAAATGGAGGAAGTCGAACTCCTCATCGTCACATTTTCGCCGAACCCGCTCCAACATCACCATGTGAAGTGCGTTTGGATCGCGAACCGATCCATCCAGGCGTAGGGCCCTCGGCCACGTCGCGTCCAGTTTCGCAGATGTCTGGGAGTCTCCGCTGGCAAATAAGGTCACATCGTTTCCAAGTGCGACAAGTTCCTCCGTCAGCCAATGTACCACCCGTTCAGTTCCGCCATAAAATTTGGGTGGAACAGCCTCCGTCAGCGGAGCTACTTGCGCGATGCGCATTTACCCGTCTCCTCTCGTCTTACCGATGTCATGGATGAACAGCCCCCACTTACCGTTAGCCCGGCGCAGCAGCGCCGCGAGGGGAACGTTTCCGCATCTGCGAGGTTCCAGTAAGGCGCGCACTTCTTTCATCGGGAACGTCACCATTGATGTCTGCGGTGAACGAGATTTGCTGTGCCTGAAGACAGCGGGGCGGGAACCGTGAAGCAACGTGCGGCATTCCATCGGCTGGAACAAAACGGACCTGGAAACAGGCCACACAAAAAGGTTTTGCGGCACATGGATGAACTCTCAGGCTATGCCAATCGCCCGTTTGCTTTCGTGCTGCGTTACCTTCGAAACAGGCCGGCGTCACACCTTTGTATTTTTTCGGCCGTTATTGCGGCGGTTGCCTGTTCTGTGGGCACCCAATATGGCGTGAAGTTTCTGGTCGATGGTCTCTCAGGCGGACCAAGTAACGCCGACAGAGTGTGGCTTGCGTTTGCGTTGTTGATGTCACTCATCGCTGCGGACAATTTCTTGTGGCGAATTGCTGGCTGGATTGCGAGTTTTACGTTTGTCGGGGTCACCGGTGACCTGCGCCGCGACATGTTTCGTCATCTGACCGGCCATGCGCCCAGCTATTTCTCGGATCGCTTGCCGGGAATGCTGACCAGCCGCATCACCGCGACGTCGAACGCGGTCTTTTCCGTTGAAAACATGTTCATCTGGAACGTGCTGCCGCCGTGTATCGCCACGATTTCCGCAATTTCGCTGATTGGAACCGTCAGCCTGCAGATGTCGGCAGTCCTGATCGTCGTCGCGGGCGGGATGGTGGTGGCAATGTTTCGGCTCGCAGCAGCCGGAAAGCCGTTGCATGACGATTTCGCCGACAAGGCAGCCGCGGTCGACGGCGAAATGGTCGACGTCATCAACAACATGCCGCTGGTGCGCGCATTTTGCGGACTAAGCTTCGAGCATGAACGTTTTGATGCGACCGTCAAACGGGAGCTCACGGCGCGTGGGCGCAGTCTTCGATATCTCGAGAAACTTCGGCTCACCCATGCCGCAGTGACCGTTGTGCTGACGATTGCGATCCTGGCCTGGGCGATCACACTTTGGCAAAGCCGCAGTGCCACCACCGGCGATGTCGTCCTGGTTTGCACACTTGGCATTTCCATCCTCAGTGCGACGCGCGATCTTGCCGTTGCGCTGGTCGATGTGACGCAGCATGTCGCCCGGTTGACCGAGGCGCTTGCCACGTTGTTGCTTCCGCATGAGCTGTGCGACCATCCGGAAGCCGAGCCACTGATCAAGAGTGGCGCGGCGATTACCTTCAACAATGTCTCATTCAACTATCCCGGCGGAGCGACGGTCTTCGACAAGTTCAGCCTTCGCATTCAGCCCGGACAACGGGTGGGGCTGGTCGGCCAGTCCGGCGGCGGAAAGTCGACCCTGTTCGTCCTGTTGCAACGATTTTACGACGTTCAACATGGAAGCATCACGATCGACGGTCAGGATATTTCGCGCGTCACGCAGCAAAGCTTGCGTGAGTCGATCTCGGTCGTACCTCAGGATATTTCGCTCTTCCACCGCTCGATCATGGAAAATATCCGTTATGGACGACCGAACGCGACCGACGACGAGGTGTTGCGGGCCGCAATCGCGGCGCGCTGCGATTTTGTCGAGCAGCTGCCGGATGGACTGGAAACCATGGTCGGAGACCGCGGCGTCAAGTTGTCAGGTGGACAGCGGCAACGGATCGCGATCGCGCGCGCCTTCCTGAAAGATGCCCCAATCCTGTTGCTTGACGAAGCGACCGCCGCGCTCGACAGCGAGTCCGAGGAAGCCATACGCGAGGCGCTGTCGCGGTTGATGCGTGGGCGTACAGTCGTCGCGATTGCCCATCGGCTGGCTACGTTGCGTCATTTCGACCGCGTCGTGATGCTCAAGGCCGGTCGGATCATCGAGGACGGTTCGCCCGATCGCCTGATGCAAGGGCAGGGCCCATACCGCGAGCTGGTGACGCAGGAAATGAGGCGCCTTGCGAAGCACGCGGCCTGACTTGCAAGATGAGCGTTGCGTAAGCCTGTCGCTGCAGTCCAAGCGAGGTCATATGTCAGCCGAAGCCGTCACGAGCATCACCACCTTGCGTGTTGCGGAAACGATCACGGAATCTCCCTTCTATATTCCGATGACCGGTCCCGCCGCCCGGCCGCGCCGCTCGCTCAAGCATGACGATACCTTCATCGTGCTCGATAGCCACGGAGACATCGGCGCCTCCGCAGGCGGACCGGATGGCTTGTTCAACACCGACACGCGCTATCTGGCTCGGCTCGAACTGGTGCTGGATGAAGTGCAGCCGCTGCTCCTTGGCTCGAGCCTTCGGGACGACAATTCGGCGCTCACGGTGGATTTGACCAACCCCGACGTCTATCGCCAGGGGCGCAATGTGCTTCAGAAGGACGTGCTGCACATTGTGCGCACCATCTTTCTGTGGCGAGGCGCCGCCTACCAGCGCATCGGCGTTCAGAATCACAGCGAAGATACCGCGAACTTCGATTTGACGCTGCTGTTCGGCAACGATTTTGCCGATCTGTTTGAGGTGAGGGGCGAGCGTCGCGAGCGCCGCGGCGTCGCCTCGGGCAAGCTGCTGGGGCCGTCCGATGTCCTGCTCGACTATACGGGCCTTGACGGCACCCCGCGGTCCACCGCGCTTCAGTTCGATCCGCAGCCAACGCGGCTTACTGCGAACGCGGCGACCTATCATCTCGAACTCGCGCCCAAGCAGACGCACTCGCTGTTTGTCATCGTGTCGTGCAACAAGCCAGTGGCTTCAAAGCCGGTTCCGTTCTTTCGCGGCTTGCTGGCGCATCGCCGGGAAATGCGCGAGCAGACGAAGGGCGCTGTCAGCATCGAAACCTCGAACAATATTTTCAATGAGGTTCTTTGCCGCTCGATGGCCGATCTCAACATCCTGATGACGGACACGCCGCAGGGCCGGTACCCGTATGCCGGAATTCCCTGGTACTCGACGACGTTCGGCCGCGACGGAATCATCACTGCGCTTCAGATGCTGTGGATCGATCCGCGGGTAGCCCGCGGTGTGCTGAAGCGCCTGGCCCTGTATCAGGCCAAAGCGGTCGATCCGCTTGCCGATGCAGCGCCGGGAAAGATTTTGCATGAGATGCGCGGCGGCGAGATGGCTGCGCTGCGCGAGGTGCCGTTCAAGCAGTACTACGGCAGTGTCGACGCCACGGCGTTGTTTGTGCTTCTGGCCGGCCTTTATGTCGATCGAACCGGCGATGACGATACGCTTGCCGAACTTTGGCCGGCGATCGAAGCAGGTCTGGCGTGGATCGACGGCGCCGGCGATCCCGATCAAGACGGCTTTGTCGAGTATCAACGTGCATCGGAACAGGGGCTCGCCAATCAGGGGTGGAAAGATTCGTTCGATGCGATCTTCCATGCCGACGGGCAGCTCGCAGAAGGCTACATCGCGCTCGCCGAGGTGCAGGGTTACGTCTTTGCAGCAAAGAAACTGGCGGCGCGTTGCGCCGGGCGCATGGGATTGTTCGAGAGGGCGCGGCAGCTCGAGGGGCAAGCGGCGCAGCTCGCGGAGCGTTTCGAAAAGACCTTCTGGTGCGATGAGCTTTCCACTTACGCGGTTGCGCTTGACGGCAAAAAGAAGCCCTGTCGGGTACGCACGTCGAATGCCGGGCAGCTGCTTTTTACCGGGATCGTGAGCGAGGATCGCGCTCGCCAGGTCGCGGCCGGATTGATGCAACCCAATTTCTTCACCGGTTGGGGCATCCGCACCGTGGCGCAGGGTGAGGCGCGCTACAATCCGATGTCCTATCACGACGGCTCGATCTGGCCGCATGACAACGCGCTGATCGCGCTTGGGCTCGCGCGTTATGGGCATAAACTCGCGGTCGAGCAGGTGTTCAAGGCGCTGTTTGATGCCGCGACCTATATGGATTTGCGCAGGCTGCCTGAATTGTTCTGCGGCTTCCGGCGCGAGAAGGGACGTGGGCCGACGCTCTATCCGGTCGCCTGCGCGCCGCAAGCCTGGGCGAGCGCGACGCCGTTCACTTTGCTCGAGGCGGCGCTCGGACTCGAATTCGATGCCGACCATGGAGAAATCCGTCTGCGCAACCCGCGCCTGCCGGCCTTCCTCAACGAAGTCGTTCTTCGCGATCTGCGACTGGGCACTTCGAGCGCAGATCTCCGGCTGCGCCGACATGATGACGAAGTGTCGCTCGAGGTCATGAAGACGCGGGGCAAGATTCAGGTTTCCATCGTGCTTTCCCGCTGATCTCGAGGGAAGCGACGGCTGTACCCTGATCAGTGGCGGCGGAAGATTTCGCTGCCGTTCTTCAAGCGAGGGGATGAGATGCGCGCCAGAATGTTGTTCACGCTCGCGATCATAAGCTTTGTTTGTCTTTACCGAGCGCATTCCTGGGCCGAAGGCGAAGCAACATCTCCGCCGCCACCGCAGCAGCAAGAGGGTGCTCCGCCTGCGGCCGCGCCGAAGGAGCCGGCGCCGCCTGCATCCGTCACGATCATCGGCGCAAGCGAAGCGCATGGTGTGCTCGGTCGGGACGTTCGAAGCGCGAAAGACGAAGACATGGGACGCATCGTTGATGTCATCGTCGACCGCGAGGGGACGGTGCGCGCGGCTGTAATCGATTTTGGCGGTTTTCTGGGTGTTGGCAGCCGGAAGATTGTCGTCGATTGGAACGCACTGCATTTCGGCCACGTCGCCAACAAGAGTGACAGCATTACGCTTGATTTGACCAAGGAACAGGTGATGGCCGCTCCCGAATACAAGGACGGCACGCCGATCGTGGTTCTGGGCGCCGCGGGCAGCCTCAAGCCGTGGCAATTCGATCATCAGTAAGACGGCGGAGAAATGTTTGCGCGCCGATCCCCGCCCCAAAAACAACGCAACCGCCCTGAGGAGAGCGGGCAAGCGGGTCGTGACCCTCGGATGGTGCGTTCCAAAGCTGAGGCGATGATGGCACGCGCGGCGCCGGCTCCCTCTCGCGAAAGCCTTCGCGGTCTCGACTGGTTCATCTTCTTTCTGGCGGATGTGCAGACCGGCTTCGGTCCGTTCGTCGCGGTCTACCTGACCACGGAGAAATGGACTCAGGTCGAGATCGGCTCGATCCTTTCCATCGGCAGCATCATCGCCCTGTTCGGCCAGATGCCGGGCGGCGCGATCATCGACGCGGCGAAATCCGAGCGGCTGGTTGCGGGTCTTGCCATCGCGACGATCGGATGCAGCGCGTTGGCCTACGCATTGTGGCCGATCTTCCCGGTCATCGCGGCGGCGGCTGCGCTGCATGCGGCGGCGAGCTGTGTGCTTGGTCCGGCGATTGCCGCGATCAGCCTTGGCCTTGTGGGGCCCTTGGCGATCAGCGAGCGGCTGGGGCGCAACGCGCGCTTTGCCTCGCTCGGCAACGGCGTCGCCGCCGCTTTGATGGGGACATTTGGCTATCTGCTGTCGAGCCGCTCGGTGTTCCTTGTCGCTTTCGCGCTGGCGATCCCGACCTTGCTCGCGCTTTCGCGCATCCGGGAACGTGAAGTCGACGCCGCCCGCGCCCATGGTTTCGTGCCGCCGAGCGAGCCGAGCGCCAAATCGACCAGCGTGCTGGTGCTCTTGCGGCAACGTCCTCTCCTGATCTTTGCCAGCAGCATTCTGCTGCTGCAATTGGCCAATGCCTCGATGCTTCCGCTGATGGCTGGCATCGTCACCACGCGATCGAGCCAATGGGCGACCGTTCTCATTGCGGCCTGCATCATCGTGCCGCAAGCCATCGTCGCGCTGGCCTCTCCGTCGGTAGGACGCAAAGCGCAAGCATGGGGAAGGCGGCCGCTGCTCCTGCTCGGATTTGCTGCGCTCGCCGCAAGAGGTTTGATGTTTGCGACCGTGCACGATCCGTATCTCCTGGTGGCGATCCAGGTGCTCGATGGCATCACGGCGGCAGTTTTGAGCGTCTTGATTCCCCTCGTCGTCGCCGATGTCGCGTTCGGAAGCGGCCACTTCAATCTCGCCCAAGGCGTCGTCGGCACCGCGACCGGTATAGGCGCCTCGCTGAGCACCGTGCTGGCTGGATACGTCAGCGACAAGTTTGGCAGCAGCGTCGCCTTCGCCGGCCTTGCCGGCGTTGCGGCGCTCGGCCTTGCCGTCATCTGGCTGGCGATGCCGGAAACCCGGCCGCCATCGCGAAGCCGGCAAGCGTAAACGACTTTCTAGGGTCCCACCGTCAACGTCTTGCGGTAGAGCGCGCCATAGAGAGCCGCGGAAATACTCCAACTGAAGGATCGCGCCATCGCGCTCCGGCGCATCACGTCGAGGCGATCTTTCGAAAGGTAGGTCGAGAAGGCGCGCCGGACGCCGCCGAGGAAGGATTCCGTCGAGGGTTGCGAGAACAGAAAGCCGGTTTCGCCGTCTTTGATCGTCTCGGCGAGGCCGCCGGTCATGTGCCCGATCGGAAGCGATCCGAACCGCTGTGCATACATCTGGCTTAAGCCGCATGGCTCGAAGCGCGAGGGCATCAAGGTGAAGTCGCTGCCGGCAAAGATCCGCCGCGCCTGACCGTCGTTGAAGCCGATCACCACGCCGATCGCGTCGGGCCGGCGCCGGTGCGCCGCGACCAGCGCCTTCTCGATTTCCGGTTCGCCGCGCCCGGTGATGACGATCTGGCCGCCGGCCTTGATGATCTCGTCGGTCGCCGACAGCACGAGATCGATGCCCTTCTGGTGAACAAGACGGGCGACAAGGCCGAACAGCGGTCCGCGCGACAGCGCGAGGCCGAACTGGTGGCGAACATAGTCCGCGTTGGCCTGCTTGCCGATCCAGTCGCCGGGCGCGAACTGCTGCGCCAACTGGGCATCGACGCGCGGATCCCAGCTCTCGTCGATGCCGTTCAGAATGCCCGTCAGTTGCTGCGCGTCCGAGCGGCGTCGAAGCAACCCCTCCATGCCGCAACCCAACTCGGGCGTTGTGATCTCTTTGGCGTAGGTTTCGCTGACGGTCGTCAGATGCGAGGCGTAGTTGAGGCCGCCCTTGAGGAAGCACAGCTTGTCGTAGAACTCGAGGCCGTCGATGTGAAAGGAGTCCGGCGGGGCGCCGATCCGCCTGAGCGTCTCCTTCGCAAACAGGCCCTGGTACGCCAGATTATGGATGGTGAAGATGCTTGGGATCTTGCTGCCGCTCCAGGCGAGGTAGGCCGGCACCAGCGCCGCCTGCCAGTCATTGGCGTGGACCAGATCGGCTGCCCAATTCTTGTCCAGCTTGCCGGTTGCGAGCTCAGCGGCGACCGAAGCCAGTCGTGCGAAGCGGATGTCGTTGTCCGGCCAGTCACGGCCGTCCTCGTCGCCATAGGGGTTGCCCGGCCGATCGTATAATTGTGGACACAACACAACGTAGACAGGCAGGCCGTCCTTGGTCGCGCCGAGGCCGAGCGAGCAGGCCGGCATCTCCGCAAGCGCTGGAGAATAGCCGACAATCTCGATATGCGTGAATTGTTCGACGACGTCGCTATAGCCGGGAAGCAAGACGCGGACGTCGGTCCAGCGCCGCAGCGCCCGAGGTAGCGCCGCCGAGACGGCGGCAAGGCCGCCGACCCGAACGAAGTCGTCCATCTCCGTGGTAACGAACAGGACCTTCAAAATACGCCCTCGCACGCTGCCGTGGCTAAACGCTGTCTATGCAAGATCAGTTCCAGATGCTTGCCGCCGCTTACTTGGGCAGCCGCTGCATCCATTCTTGGCGTCTCGGCCGGCATTCCTTGCCGGGCTTTCCCCTTGAGCCTGCTCCTTCTAATGTTTTCGGCTAGACCGGCCGACAGGGGAGTCCTGCAATGACCATAGCGGAAATCGATGAGCGGAATGCGACAGGCAGCCTCCATGGCCTGCGTGTGCTCGATTTCTCGACCACGATTGCCGGTCCGCATTGCACGCGGATGCTGGCCGATGTCGGCGCCGAGGTCATCAAGATCGAGGCGGTTGACGGCGAGACGATGCGAATTCGTCCTCCGGTCCGCAACGGATGCTCGAGCCTGTTCGGCCAGCTCAATGCCGGCAAGAAGAGCATCGTCCTCGATCTGAAATCGCCGGAGGCGCTCGAGGTCGTCCTTCACCTGGTGAAGAGTGTCGATATTCTCGTCGAGAACTTTCGGCCCGGCGTGATGCGGCGTTTGAAGCTCGACTATTCGTCCGTGCAGCCGTTCAACCCGAAGCTCGTCTGTTGCTCGATCTCCGGTTACGGCCAGAGCGGACCGTCGGCGGAACTGCCGGCCTACGCGCCGGTCATTCACGCCGCATCCGGCTATGATATGGCGCATCTGGCATACCAACCGGGGCGAAACCGGCCCGACTATTGCGGCATCTATCACGCCGACGTTCTGACCGGCGTCTACGCCTTCGGTGCGATTTCGGCCGCGCTCTACCAGCGGACCCTCACAGGCAAGGGCCAGCACATCGACGTGTCGATGCTGGAATCGATGCTCACGCTGACGCCGACCGAAGTGCAGGCCGCGCAATTCCACTTGCCGCCGCCGAGCCGTCCGATGTTCGGTCCGGTCGAGACCGCGGACGGCTATGTGATGGTGGCGATTGCCAGCGAAAAGACGTTTCAGGGCCTCGTTCGCGCCGCCGGCCGTCCCGAGTGGATCGGCGATTCCCGATTTGCGAAATATGCCGACCGCCGCCGCTACTGGACCGAGCTGATGGATGGCGTCGAGGACTGGTCGAAAACGGTGACGACCGAAAAGTGCCTCAGGGATCTCGCTGAATACGGTGTGCCCTGTTCGGCATACCGAACCGTGGCCGAGGCGATGGCCGATCCGCAGCTTGTCCATCGCGGTGCGCTCGCCGAGGTCGAAGACGATGGCGGCCCTTTCAAGGTCGTGAACCTGCCGTTCCGGATGTCCGGCGCCAAAGTCGCGGCGGGAGCGCGCGCGCCCGCGCTTGGCGAACACACCCGCGAGGTGCTCGGCGAGGCCGGATTTTCGGAAAGCCAGATCGAAGGTGTGATCGGCAAGCCGTAGCCCTCGGCCTTGCGGGGGTGATGGCTTCCGGCCTATCACGTCAGCCAATAAGTCAAAGGGAGCGGAACGATGAGAAGTTTCAGGGTCGCTGAGTTCAATGCCCCATTGAAAGAGATGGAGGAGCCGACCCCGCAACCGGCCGGTACGCGCGTGCTGATCAAGGTGAAGGCGGCTGGCGTCTGCCACAGCGACCTGCACATCTGGGAAGGCGGCTACGATCTCGGCCACGGCCGCAAGCCGCTGTCCCTGAAGGACCGCGGCGTGTCGCTGCCGCTGACGATGGGACACGAAACTGTCGGCGAAATCATAGCCTTCGGGCCTGATGTTAAGGAAAGCGACAAAGGCGGGCTGAAGCTCGGCGATGTCGTATTGGCCTATCCCTGGCTCGGCTGCGGCAAGTGCAAGACCTGCATCGGTGGCGACGAGAACATGTGCATCGTCAAGCCAAGCGCGCTTGGCGTCTATTGCGACGGCGGCTATGCCGACCACATGACGGTGCCGCATCCGAAATATTTGATCGACCTGAAGGGGCTCGATCCCGTCACCGCCGCGCCTTACGCCTGTTCCGGCGTCACCACCTATAGTGCGCTCAAGAAGGTGGAGTCCGTGCTCGATACGCCGATCGTGATCATCGGCGCCGGCGGCCTCGGGCTGATGGCGTTGTCGCTGTTGAAAGCGATGGGCGGCAAGGGCGCGATCGTGGTCGACATCGATGCCGGCAAGCGTGAAGCGGCGGAAAAGGCCGGTGCGCTCGCAACCGTCGATGGCGGCGCGGCCGATGCGCTGGAGCAACTGATCAAGAAGGCGGGCGAGCCGATCCGCGCCGTAATCGATCTCGTCGGCAATGCCAAGACCACGCAGCTCGGCTTCGACTGCCTGAGCAAGGGCGGCAAGCTCGTGATCGTCGGCCTGTTCGGCGGCGGCGCGACTTTCGCCCTGCCGCTGATCCCGATCAAGGCGATCACGATTCAAGGCAGCTATGTCGGCAATTTGCGCGAAACCCAGGAATTGCTCGAGCTCGTGCGCGCCAAAAAGATCGCGCCGATCCCGGTGACGCCGATGCCGCTCGCCAAGGCTTTCGACGCACTCTGCAGTCTGAAGGAGGGACGCCTGGTCGGCCGAGCTATATTGACGCCTTAATACAAACGCCGCCGTCATGCCCGGCCTTGTGCCGGGCATCCACGTCTTTGGGTGCAGCAGCAAGAAAGACGTGGATGGCCGGGTCAAGCCCGGCCATGACAATCCAGAAAAACCCGATCTATCAAAACTCCAAGGACACTCTTCATGTCTGCCAATAACGCGCTCCACATCGCCGTCCTCCCCGGAGACGGCATCGGTCCCGAAGTGATGGAGCCGGCGCTCGAAGTCTTGCGCAAAATCGAAAAAACCACCGACCTGAAGTTCCGCTTCACCGAGGCCGCCGCCGGGGCCAATCATTATCGCGAGACCGGCAAGTCGATGCCGGATTCGACGATCCGGCTGTGTGAGGAGGCGGATGCGATCCTGCTCGGCGCCTGCGGCCTGCCGTCGGTGCGCTACCCCGACAACACCGAGATCATGCCGCAGGTCGAACTGCGCTTTCATTTCGATCTTTATGCCGGCGTGCGCCCGGCGCGTCTCATTCCCGGCGTGCCGAGCCCGATCGTCGGCGCCGACCAGCGCGGCATCGACCTCGTCGTGATCCGCGAGTCCACCGAAGGCCTGTTCGCCTCGATGGGGAAGGGCGTCGTCACGCATGAGGACGCACGCGAAACGCTCGTCATCACGCGCAAGACGTCCGAGCGGCTGTTCGAGTTTTCCTTCCGCCTCGCCGAGCGCCGCAAGAAGCGCGGGCGTCCGGGCGCACTCACCTGCGTCGACAAGGCCAATGTGTTCAAGGCCTTCGCGTTCTTTCGTGAGATGTTCGACGAGGCCGCCAAACGTCACCCCGACGTCAAGAAGGACCATCTTTATGTCGACGCCTGCTCGGCCATGCTGGTGAAGCGGCCCTGGGATTTCGACGTCATGGTGATGGAGAACATGTTCGGCGATATCCTCTCCGACATGACCGCCGGCCTGATCGGCGGCATGGGCATGGCGCCCTCGGCCGACATCGGCGACCGCTATGCCGTGTTCCAGCCCTGTCATGGCACCGCGCCCGACATCATGGGGCAGGGCAAAGCCAACCCGACCGGCATGATCCTGTCGGCGGCGATGATGCTCGACTGGCTCGCCGACAAGCACGGTCTTGAATCCGCCGCCGAAGCCGGCGAGCGCATCGAACAAGCCGTCGACAAGGCGTATGCGGGCGGCATCAAGCCGATGGAGTTTGGCGGTGCGAACGGCACCGCCGACGTCGCCAACGCGGTGCTCGCGGCGTTGTAAATTCTCTGACGACGTCATTCCGGGGCGCGAGTGAAATGAGCGAACCCGGAATCTCGAGGTTCCGGGTTCGATGCTTCGCATCGCCCCGGAACGACAGCAAAAGGCACAAGCATTCTCCTTACCGCGACGCATCCAGCGCCCGGGTTTCTCCAAAACATTGTCCCTCTGAACCAAAGAGGGCGCGGGGAATGCCGGGTGCCAGACGCACCCGCAGCCTCGTGCGCAAAGATAGAAAGCACACGAGTTAGTCACCACAGGTTCGTCTGGAACAATCCGGCACTCCCCGCGGCGATGGTGTTACGGCTTCCTTCGTGCTCTCTCTGGTGATCGGGCTTTCTTGTCACCATCGCCGGCGGATCATCTCCGCCGGCTTGACGCCAGCGTCGAGGCGCCAAGACCACACGACTTCGCCGTCCGCTCGTCTCATCGATCGTCAGCCGATGCGAAAGCGTCCATCGCATCCCGCACCCAACGTTCGTGACGATCGCGAAGCGCCCCTCTAGATCGGGCGCGGGACGGGCGGGCTTCTAAAGGTGATTTGCCCGACGCCACAAGCGATATCCCTGCGGCGAATTGGCACGACGGGCAAATCGGCTCGTCATGTTCGAAACATTGTCGATCACAATCTCGTCGCATCCCGACGCTGCGCGGCCCTGCGTGCTATGGCTTATCAGCCGAACTCGCATTGTGTTTCGAAGTTGACGAACGTCGGCTAGCCGGGTGAGCGACATGAATCAGGGCGAACTCAGAACCGTGCTCGACGGAGGGCGCTACTTTGAGGCACCCCGTTGGTATGGCGGACGCCTTTGGTTCGTCGATTGCATTGCCCGAACCCTGCTAAGCATCGGCCCGACGGGCGATCTGCAGGAGCATGCGAAGGTCGCGGGCGATACTCCGTGCGGCCTCGGCTTTTTGCCGGACGGGAGGCTCGTTGTGCTGACCATGTTCCGCAAAAAACTCCTCACGTTCTCGGATGGGCAGCTGTCGCTCTATTCAGATCTATCGCATGCCGCAACTGGTACGATTGACGACATGATCGTCGATGGGCTGGGGCGCGCTTATGTCGGTGATCTCGGATTCGATTTTCCGCCTCCGCCCGAGCGAGGCGCCGTCGGCAGAATCATCCTGGTGACGCCCGACGGCAGGACCGAGGTCGTTGCCGACGGGCTACGCTTTCCAAATGGCATTGCGGTTTCGGCAGATCACAAGCGGCTTGTTGTCGCCGAGATGGATGGCGAATGTCTCGCCGACTACGAAATTCAATCCGATGGTGGCTTGCGCCTTCGTGCTCGGCATAAATGCGGAAAGGATCCGGACGGCATTTGCCTGGACCGCGACGGGGCGGTCTGGGCCGCCTGCTACAGCGAGGACGCGTTCGTCAGGATCGATCGGGATGGGAAGGAGCGGCAGCGAATAAGCGTGTCCGGCCGTCGAGCGATTGCCTGTGCGCTTGGCGGCCCGGACAAGACAACGCTGTTTTGCCTGAGTGCTGCGACCACGCCCGAGGAACTCAGGCAGGGTAGGTCGTCCGCGCGCATCGACGTTGTCGAGGTGGAGACTGCCGGTGCCGGCTATCCCTGAAGGGGTCTACTCAATCACCGCCCCTTGAACTGTGGCTTGCGCTTTTCCATGAAGGCCTGCCGGCCTTCCCGGAAATCTTCGGAGTCCATGCAAGCCGTTGCGATCGCCTTGACAGCGGCCATGTCGCGCTCGTCCTTGTCCTTCAAGACTTGCGCGATCGTGATCTTGGCCGCCTTGATGGCGAGCGGCGCATTGCCGGAGATGGTGCGGGCGACCTCGAGCGTTTCGTCCAGGAGCTTGTCGTTCGGCATCACGCGATCGACGAGACCGATCCGGAGCGCCTCCGCGGAATCGATCCGCATGCCGGTGTAAAGGATCAGCCGAGCCCAGGACGGGCCGACCAGCGAAACCAGGTGACGCAAGCCCTCGAAGCCATAGGCGATGCCGAGCTTGGCGGCAGGGATGCCGAACTGGCTGTCTTCAGCGGCGAAGCGGATGTCGGTCAGCATCGCCACCTGCATGCCGCCGCCAAGGCAGAAGCCGCGAATGCAGGCGATCGTCGGTTTGGGGTAGTTCGCCAGCAGCGCGCGCTGGGCGTCGCTCTTGCGGTTATATTCTTCGTTGGCCTTGGCATCGCTGCGGTTCTTCTCGAACTGGCTGATGTCGGCGCCCGACATGAAGGCCCTGTCGCCCGCGCCGGTCAGGATCACCACCCGCACGTTCTCGTCGTCGCGCAATTCGGTCAGCGCCGCGCCCAGACCCTCCCACATCTCGATCGACATGGCGTTGCGCTTGTCGGGATTGTTGAAAGTGACGATGCCGACGCCTTCGGTCACGCTCCTGAGGATCTTGCCGTCGGCGTATGATTTTTGATTTTGGGCGGGAACGTCGAGCATGAGCGCGCCTTTGGGAAAGTGATGGTGTGAGGCGGCAATGAAGCACCGCTTTGCGAAGGCTGCAATGGCGGGGATGCCATGTCGTCCCGCAGGGCTGCTCTACGCCGCGGCCCGTCGTGGAGGGCGCGCTGGACGCACGGTCAAGGGCGTGCAAAAGACGGCTGGTCGGCGATGGAGAGGCCCTTAGTGAATCAATCGATGACGGCGCGCGCAGCCTTTTTCCTGCTATGGGCTTGCGGCGCAAGCCTTCGCCTTACCGTGCTGGCGGTGCCGCCCCTCATCTCGGTCATTCAGCAAAACCTCCATCTTTCGGGCACGGAAGTCGGGTTGCTATCGGGCATACCCGTCGTCATCTTTGCTATTTTTGCCGCACCCGGATCGATCGTCATCGCCCGAATGGGTGTGCGTGGCGCCCTGGTGTGGGGCCTGTTGATTGCGGCGGTTGGCGGCGTGCTCCGGGCAGCGGCACCAAACGCGTGGCAACTGTACCTCGCAAGTATCGTGATGAGCGCTGGCGTTGCCATCATGCAGCCGGCAATGGCGGCCGCAGTTCGTGACTGGGTGCCGAACCGAGCCACCTTCGGCACGGCCGTTTACACAAACGGCCTGGTCGCCGGGGAAATCATCCCCGTCGCGATGATGCTTCCGGTCGTGCTGCCCTGGTTCGACGGAAACTGGCGCCCCGCGCTCGGAATCTGGTCTCTTCCCCTGGTTGCCACCGCTGTGGCGGTTCTGGTGCTCACGCCCAAGGCGGCGGCGAATGCCTCGCCAAGCGCCTCCGGCGGCTGGCTCCCGAAATGGAATAGCACGCTGAACTGGCGCATTGGCATGACGCTGGCAAGCACGACGAGCACCTACTTCTGCCTCAACGGCTTCCTGCCTTCGTCTTTGGACGGAAGCGGCCGCCACGATCTCATCAGTGCGGCTCTGATCGCAATGAACCTTGGACAGCTGCCCGCATCCTTCCTCCTGCTGCTTGTGGCCGACAGGCTTCAGGGCAAACGATGGCCGCTTTTGACGTTAGCGGCGATCTCTTCTGCCTGCGTGATCGGCATCATGTTTTCCGCAAGTGCCTGGACCGTATTCTGGGCAGGTCTCGCCGGATTTTCGCTCGGCGCCGCGCTGGTCTTGTCCTTGGCCCTCGCGCCGCTGCTCTGCGGCGCCAATGAGGTTGCGCTGACATCCGCCGCGGCATTTTCGATCGGTTACGGCTTCGCGATGCTGGTCTCGTTCCTTTCGGGCGTCGCGTGGGACGCAGCGGGCAGTCCGAGCGCGGCCTTTATCCCGATTCTGCTCGGGAGTCTTCCGATCTTTGTCGCCGTGCCGGCATTTGCAAGAACCTCGCCCGCTCAGCCGTAGAGGCACGAGCCATCGGCACGGACCCGGCGGCGGAGTTGAACCGGCACCTTGCCAGTGACGACTAGCAATAAACCGCTCGAGGGATTTCGATGTGCAAGACGGCTGGCTGCCTGTTGATTCTGATTGCTCTGTTAATGGCCGGCCGCGCGTCGGCCTACGATCCCGAAGATCCGAAGAACTGCAACGGCGTCGATTGGGACAACAAGTCGCCCTGGGTCATCGCAAAGGTGACCGCGAAGCCGCGCGTCAATTTCGTCAAGAGCCCGTACGATGACGACTTCAAGGCGGAAAGCTGCCCGGCGCCGACCGATGCCTGCCGCCGCAACGCCTATCTCGTCACCGACGACCTGGTTTTTGCCGGCAAGACCAATGGCGCATTCACTTGCATCAACTACCAGTCGCCGCTGGCGAAGAAGCAGATCTGGGCGACAGGCTGGCTGCCGACCGCAGCGCTGACGCCCGTTGCCAGAATGTCGCCGACCAAGGCGTCGGACTGGATCGGCAAGTGGTTTCACCCCGGCGGCCCGATCGAGATCACGTTAGGCGCCGACGGCAAATTGCACGTCGAGGGCGGCATCACCGTTCCGACCGCGCGCGATTTCCACACCGGCGAGTTCGCGGGCGATGTCGTGCCGAAAGACGACATGCTCGATTTCACCGATAACGACGACGGCTGCCACGTGCAGATGCAGCGCATCGGCCCCTGGCTCGCAGTCGGCGACAACGGCGGATGCGGCGGCGCTGGCGTGACGTTCCAGGGGCTCTATCGCCGCACGAAGTAGCTGGCACCGCGCCATCGAGGGCATGGCCATGGACTTCCTGATCTCCGCGACCTTGCTAATCGTCAAAATTCTGATCGGCGCGATCGTGTTGATCGGCCTCCTCATCGGCGGCTGGCTTGCCTGGGCCGCCATCGTCAGGGCGCGCATCAAACGCGATCCGGTCGAATATTATCTCGGCTGGGACGGCTATTGGCACCCGATCAGTCTCTGCGACAAGATCACGAAAGACGAGGCCGATGCGCTTCACACTGAAGGGCGCGTCTACCTGATCGGCCACTATGATGGGCGAAAGCTGACGCGCGCCACCAAGATGCTCAACGGCGCCGTGTTCTTCGATTTTGAATATGCCTACTACCCCAACGGCAGGTGCAAGTCCGTCAAGACCACGAATGCAAAAGGTGTGGTGAAGGTCCGGCATTACGACCGCAAGGGCAAACCCCTTCCGGATAATCCGTCGGGATTCTGGTGAAGGCCTGCGCGCTTCGAGCCGACGGGTCCCGCCCTCAATGAACTGGATCGCGACAGGCGCGACTAATCGCGTGAAGGGGCCAGAGGAGTTGCGAAAATGAAGACTCGAATACTCGTGTTCGGTCTGCTTATGGCCTGCGGCATCGGCGCCTGGAGCAGCGCCGCGGCTGCAGCGCGGCCGGCGGGTCCGCCGGCCGGCTACAAGATCGAAGACGAACACACCCAGAAATCGCCGGACGGCGCGACCACGATCGAGCAATACGTGAACAAGGACGCCGACGACTGGAAATGGCAGTTCTGGGCGCGCCGTGAGGGCACATTCACCATGCTGGGTCCCGAGCAGGACGACTATTCAGCAGGGTTTCGCTTCACCAGCGATTCGAAGTGGCTGGTGCGCATGCAAAAAATCGGCTCGGGTACAATGACGCTCTATCTGTATCACCTCACGCCGCAAGGCTTCGTTGCCGCAACCAAGAAGCCGCTGGCCGACCTGGCCTGGGATTACATGAAGACCCGTCCCGAATGGCGAAAGGTCAAGAAGGAGCCCGAGTACCACATCTCGGCGAATCTCGTGAAGGGCACCGACGAGAACTATCGCTGGCTCGGCGTCGATTGGCCGGCGAACCGCTATCTCCTCATCGGGCTCTCAGGCGACGCGGACGTCAAGGGCAACAAGCCGATGCAGACCGGCGTGGTGAATGGCTGGCGCTGCCGATATGATCTCGAGACCGGCAAGTTCGACGTGCCCACGATTTTTGCGAAGGACAATGCGAAAGCGGTGATGCCCGAGTCGCCCTGATCGCCGCCTACTTGCGGATCGGCACGCCCTTGGTGGTGAAGCGTTGCGTCCGCCCGCCGTCGCGTATCGGCCGCCGCGTGCCGGCGGCCTTGCCGGTGCCCGGCGGCTGATGCGCCGGCACGAGCTGATCGGGGCGCGAACCGATCAGGTCAGCGCGGCCCATCTGCCGTAGTGCATCGCGCAGGACCGGCCAGTTGTCCGGATCGTGATAGCGGAGGAATGCCTTGTGCAGCCGGCGCTGCTTGAGCCCCCTGATCGCCTCGACCTTGTCGCTGGTCCCACGCCGCACGCCGCGTAGCGGATTGACGCCGGTGTGGTACATCGCGGTAGCGGTCGCCATCGGCGAGGGCAGGAATGTCTGAACTTGATCCGCGCGGTAACGGTTCTTCTTGAGCCACAGCGCAAGGTTCATCATGTCCTCGTCGGTCGTGCCCGGATGCGCTGCGATGAAATACGGGATCAGGTAATATTTCTTGCCGGCCTGCTTTGCGGCGGCCTCGAACATCTCCTTGAAGCGGTGATAGGCGCCGATGCCCGGCTTCATCATCTTGTCGAGCGGACCGCGCTCGGTGTGCTCGGGCGCGATCTTCAGGTAGCCGCCGACGTGATGAGTGACGAGCTCCTTGACGTATTCCGGGCTCTTCACTGCAAGATCGTAGCGGACGCCGGAGGCGACCATCACCTTCTTGATGCCCTTCACCTCGCGCACCTTGCGATAGAGGCGGATCAGGTCGTCGTGCGATGTGTTCAGGTTCGGACAGATGTCGGGGAAGACGCAGGACGGGCGTCTGCATAGCGCCTCGACCTTCGGGTCCTTGCACGCCATCCGATACATGTTGGCGGTCGGGCCGCCGATGTCGGAGATCACGCCGGTGAAGCCGGGCGTGCGGTCGCGGATGCGCTCGATCTCGCGCAGCACCGAGCCTTCCGAGCGGTTCTGGATGATGCGGCCCTCGTGCTCGGTGATCGAGCAGAAGGTGCAGCCGCCGAAGCAGCCGCGCATGATCGTCACCGAGAATTTTATCATATCCCAGGCGGGGATCTTGGCATCGCCGTAAGATGGATGCGGCGCGCGGGCGTAAGGCAGGTCGTAGACGGAATCCATTTCGTCCGATGTCAGCGGGATCGGCGGCGGGTTCAGCCACAAGTCGCGATCGCCATGGCGCTGCACCAGCGGGCGGGCATTGCCGGGATTGCTCTCCCGATGCAGCACGCGTGAAGCCCTGGCATACGCCTCGCGATCCTGCTCGACCTGCTCACACGCCGGCAGCCGGATCACGGTGTCGCCGGCCTGGCGGCGCGCGCCCTCGTCGGCGGAGTCGAGATCGTCGGCGTGAAGCTCGGTATAAGTTTCAGGCACGCGGCGGAACAGTGCGACGCCTCTGATGTCGCTGAGGTCGCGCGGCGCTTCGCCGCCGGCAAGCCGGTGCGCCACCTCGACCACGGCGCGCTCTGCGTTGCCATAGAGCAAAAGGTCGGCCTTGGCGTCAGCGAGCACCGAGCGGCGCACTTTTTCGGACCAGTAATCGAAATGCGCGATCCGGCGCAGCGAGGCCTCGATCCCGCCGAGCACGATCGGCACATCCTTGAACGCCTCGCGGCAGCGCTGCGCATAGACGATGGTGCAGCGGTCCGGCCGCTTGCCGCCTTCGCCGTTCGGTGTGTAGGCGTCGTCATGGCGCAGACGCCGATCCGCCGTGTAGCGGTTGACCATCGAATCCATGTTGCCGCCGGTGATGCCGAAGAACACTCTTGGCTTGCCGAGCGCCTTGAACGGCTCCGCCGACTGCCAGTCGGGCTGCGCGATGATGCCGACGCGGAAGCCTTGCGCTTCCAGCAGACGGCCGATGATCGCCATGCCGAAACTCGGGTGGTCGACATAGGCGTCGCCCGTCACCAGCACGATATCGCAGGCATCCCAGCCGAGCGCCGCCATCTCGGCGCGGCTCATGGGGAGGAACGGCGCTGCCTTGGTGGAACTCGCCACATTATGCGAACCGTGGCGAGACCAGGACATCAGGGGTTTTTCGGCCGTAGCGAGGCTGTTCATGCGGCTTACGCATAGGACTCCGGGCGCGCAAATTCAACCGGGGATCGCGGCCTCATCCTTCGAGACGCGCGCTTTCCTGGAACCGTTCGCAGCGGCCTGCCTCGGGATGCGCGTTCCTCAGGATGAGGTCTGAAACCCTCATGGTGAGGAGCACTGCGAAGCTGTGCGTCTCCGGACGATGCTGCGCATCGCCGGGAGAACCATGAGGCCGAGCTTGGGCTCACCTCGCCATATGCGCGGTCAGCGGATGATTGGCGGCCTGGTTGAAGAAGGCGGCCTCCTCGGCGGTCGCTTCCAAGAGCTGCTCGTCCTGGGCGTAGATATCGTTACGGAACTGGACGGTCTGGTCGCGGGTCATCCACGCGGTCAGATAGATCCAGGCGACAGGAACCTTCTTTGGCAGGGCGATCTCCTGGTGCACGCCGGTGGCAATCGCTGCATCGACGGCAGCGCGATTCCATTTCTGCATCTCCTCCTGCAACAGCCAGGTGGCGAGGTCGCGAACGTTATCGACCCGCGAGCAACCATGGGAGTCGAAGCGGTAGTCGTCGCTGAAGAGATTCCGCTGGTTGGTGTCGTGCATGTAAACCGAATAGGGATTCGGCATATCGATCTTGACCTGACCCAGCGCATTGAAGGTGCCGTTCTGCTGGCGCACGGTGAAATTCGGCACATGCGTCCCGGACCAATCGACCGACCCCGGGTCGATCGGGCGATCGTGCGCGTCCAGCACCTCCATGTGCATGCGCGACAGGTAAGTGGGGTCCTTACGCATATGCGACGAGATTTCGGTTTTCGCGATCGAGGAGGGGACGGTCCAGGTCGGGTTGAGAACAACGCCAGTGATTTCGGCGGTCAGCGTCGGCGAGGGCTTTTCGGTCTTGCCGACGATCACGCGATAGCGGCGGACGACGACGTCGTTCTCGACCGCTTCGGCAAAGGTCGCGGGAAGATTGACGACCACATAGCGCTGGCCGAACTGGAAGTTCATGTTCTCAAGCCGCTCGAGCGAAGCCTCAAGCTGTTTGATGCGCTTCTGAACCGGCACGTTGAGGGCGGCAAGCGTGCGCGGCGTGATGGTGCCGGTGGCGGCGAGGCCGTGACGCACCTGGAAATGCTTGACCGCCTCGAGAAGCGCTTCGTCGAACGGACCCGTCGCCTTGTCGCTGGCGAGATCCTCGCTGATGATCAGGCGGCGGCGCAAGAGATCGTCGTTGGGGCCGGCTGTGCCGATTGCGAATTTGGCGTCCGGTGGGATCATCGGCCATCCGCCGCGCACCGCGATATCGCCATAGCTCAGCGCCGCCTCCTTGATCCGCTGTGCGGTGCCTTCGTCAAAGGTCGGCTCATGCGACAGCGCGAGCGCGGCGGCCGAGCGGGACTCGGGTGTCGAGACAGCCACGGCCGGCTTGGCGTGGGTTGGGGCGCCCGGCGCTGCGGCGACAGGCTTCAGCGCCATTGGCGGGTTGGGAGCCTGGGCGGCGCTTCGGTCAAAGCCGGGCAATGTCGCAAGGACGAGGCCCGCGGCCAGCGCAATCAAGTGGCGCATGAATCAAATCCCCCAAAATCAAAAGCAGGTAGCCGCCCAATCGACCGGCGAAACGTCTCGAAAATAGAACCCCGAGGGTTGCCTTCCGATTAAGCCCGAATTGCGGTTTTTGCATCCCACGCTGCGCGCAGCGCGGGCTGCTTTCGGTATGTCGCCGGCGACGCTAGTCTGGTTCGAGAAAAAGCACGGCTGTCAGCCGCTTGGCGGAGGTTCTGGACCTGATGTCAGAGGGGGTGGAAGTGGATGTCCTGATCGTCGGCGCGGGTCCGGTGGGCCTAACGCTGGCAATCGATCTGGCATGGCGGGGGATCGACGTCACCGTGGTCGAGACCCGTGCGGCCGCCGAGCCGCCGGAGCCGAAATGCAATCACGTCGCCGCCCGCACCATGGAGATTTTTCGGCGGCTGGGGCTTTCCGAAAAGGTCCGCAACGCCGGCCTGCCGGCGGATTATCCGCACGACATCAGTTACCGCACGGCGTTTACCGGCCTCGAACTGACGCGGATCGAAATTCCCTGCCGCCGCGACCGTTTTTCGCGCAAGGATGGTCCGGACTGCAACTGGCCGACGGCTGAGCCACCGCACCGCATCAACCAGATTTTCCTCGAACCGATCCTGTTCGAGCACGCCGCGGCGCAAAGACAGATCCGTATCGTCAACCGCACCTCGGCAGAAGAGGTGGTGCTCGGCGACGAATTCGCAGATGTGAGGTTGCGCGATCTCGACACGGGATTGGTGAAATCCGTACGCTGCCGCTATCTCATCGGTTGCGACGGTGCACGATCGATCGTCCGCAAGGCGATCGGGGCCGCCTTTGAAGGCGACGCGGTGATCCAGCGCGTGCAATCGACCTACATCCGCAGTGCCGATCTGATCGACCGCCAGCAAGTTGCGCCGGCCTGGGGCACCGGCGCGATCAATCCGCGCCGCTCCGGCATGGTCTATGCGATCGATGGCCGCGAGCGCTGGCTGGTGCACAACTACATGATGCCTGGCGAGAACGATTTCGATTCCGTCGATCGCGACGCCTGCATCCGCACCATTTTGGGCGTGGGGGCGGATTTCAGCTACGAGGTGATTTCCAGGGAGGATTGGGTCGGCCGGCGGCTGATCGCGAGCAAATTCCGAAGGTCCAACGCCTTCATCGCAGGCGATGCCGCTCATATCTGGGTGCCTTACGCGGGCTACGGCATGAATGCCGGCATAGCGGATGCGACCAACCTGTCCTGGATGCTGGCGGCGCATCTCAATGGCTGGGCTCCCGCCTCCATTC
>Ga0070741_10003734_pt1 | contig 36910 bp, 35 predicted proteins | sample Coa_R1_4_FD_66440 | JGI IMG/M metagenome (GOLD analysis project Ga0070741, IMG submission 66440) | Surface soil microbial communities from Centralia Pennsylvania, which are recovering from an underground coalmine fire - Coalmine... | ecosystem: Environmental > Terrestrial > Soil > Unclassified ... | reverse complement strand
GGGGGGGGGGGGGGGGGGGGGGTCTCGGTCGGCGCTTTGCGCGTCCAACCGGCGGCTTGGGCGTCGCTCACCGCGCAAAACCAGCGGTCGCCTTTCGCAAGTTCCATGCGCACTTGAGCATAGCCCGCGTCATTGGGCAAATAAAAAAAGTGCGCGCCGTTCGGTTCCACATCGCCTTTGACCACACAGCCCGCAGGCGGCGTCTCACAACCATTGCGACAACGCGGGTCCGGCGTCGGCGTGAGGTTGGCTTCGGCGAGTAAAGTGGATCTGTGCTCGCCGAAAGGAAGGTACACGCTGAGCTCGTTTTGCGTACGCTCCCACCACATCACGAAATCCGACTGTTGACTCAAGCCCCATAACAAAATCCCGACGGCAAACATCAAGACAACGGCGACGCCAATGCCAACCAGACACGAACGGTCGTGAAAGTGCGGTGCGCCAAAGTCTGCGAGAGCCGATTGCGGCATGGCGCGCACCGTGACCGGAATTGCTTGCGGCTGATAGGCAATGCCGTCGAGACGCGCGCGGTCGTACGCCGCGCGCTGCGTCGGGTCGCTCAGCACGCGCCATGCTTCATTCAAATCGCGCAGGCGGTCCAGTGTTTGCGGCGACGAACGCGCGTTGGGGTGGTATCGTTGCATCAAGCGCCGGTACGCCGCGTCAATCTGCGCGGGCGTCGCGGTGGGCTTGACATTCAACAAGGCATAATAATCTTTCACACGACTCAACGATTTTCTACCGTTGTCGGCACACTTGTCGAGGCGCTCGCATCCGCAATCGCTTTGTCGGGACCGAACGCGCAGCTCCACGTGTTGCGCGAAAAAATCACTTGCGAACCGCCGACCCAAAACGGATATTTGCACGCCGCGCCGGTGGCAGGGTCCTCGCGCGCGATATTTTCGACAAATTCGTTGCCCTTTGCAAACGTGACCTCAAAGCAATTGTGCGGCGCGGCGCGGCATTCGTTTTGATGAAAGCGGTTGTTGTTGGAACCGAGATTGCCTTCGCCGTTCATATAATAACAGTCGCCGGAATTGCTGCACGTATTGCGCGCGATGATATTTTTTTGGCACGCGATGCACACCCATCCCGCCGATTCACAGCCGCTCGCCAAATATCCGCCGTCGGGCGTGTTACAGCTGCGGTTGGCATTGCTCACCGAATTTCCGGCGAACACACTGTCTTCGACGGCAAAATTGTAGGAACCCCACCCCGTCGCGTTGTCCAAACGATTGTTGAGCAATTTCAAACCGCGTACATGTTCGGCGGCAACTCCCGCCACACCACCCGCGATGTCCGAATCCATGATGGTCGTATCCGACGCGCGCACCAAAATGCCGCCGCCGTACGCGACCCCGCCCGGATTGCCTCGGCAATCGGGATACAAACACAACAAGACGGAAGCGTCGCTCGCTTCAGTCGTCGCGCGCACCAACACATTTTGAATCATAATGCGCGCGCCTTGAACCACAATGCCAAAGCCGCGCCCATTCGCGCGAATCACCGCGCTCTTGTCGCCAAACACGCCGATATTCTGCCCATTCACCGTGAACGGACGATATTCTTGTCCCGCGCACAATTTGACAGATTCGCTTACTACGCCCGGCATTTGGTCGGCAGGCGTACAGTTCACCGGTTCGGGCGGCACCGCGATTTGCAGTGCGGCGAGATTTAGCGTCGCCGGTAAATCATACGCAATCGTGCGCGCGGGCGCAACCTCCTTTTCGACCACAGGCACAATCGGCTGGGTGGGTTGCGGCGCGTGCGTGGGCGCGCGCGTCGGCGCTTGGGCGGGGCGGCGCGTGCGCGTTGCGGCAGGTGGATTCGTCGGGGCAGCGGTTGCTTGCCATTCTGCCGTCGGGGTGACTTGGCGCGCGGCGACGGCAGTGGGCGTGCGCGCGGGGCGTCGTGCCGTCGCCGGCGCGGGACGCGACGGAAAAAGCGACCACGCCAAAAATACAAGCGCCAATACCACATCCACCGCGCCGAATACCAGCATCGCGTACAGAAAAAAGCGCCGGCGGTCAAACTGACGCGGGCGCGCCAAGCCGTAGGTCTGACCCCACGTGTCGCGCAAATAAATATCGGGGACGCGCCAAGGTGAAGGTTTACGCGGACGGAGAAATTTCATCGAGCCATCGAACCGGACAAGCAGCGGGTTGAGCGAACGGAGCGCAAGCGCCTGAATTATAGGTTGGAACGAGCGGAATCGCCAAATGCGCGCCCGGCATCAATCTGTCTTCGATGCGCGGTGAAAAATCTCCTGAATCTGCGCGCGCAGCGCCGGTTTGCACAAGATAATCAAGAGGTCGCCGACATGTAGTTGCGAATTGCCGCGCGGCACAATGGTCTGACTGCCGCGTCGAATCGCGACGACAACCGAGTCTTCGGGCAGTTGCAAATCTTTAATCCGTTTTTGCGCCGCGCGGCTGTCATCGTCCAAACGAATTTCCATCAACTCGGTCCGCGCCAGCGCTTCCAAACGCAACCGTTCATGCCGATGCTCGAATTCTTGTTTGTCCAACAACGCGCGCGAATACGCGCTAATAATGTCGGCGCGCCGCACCATGCCCAACACGCGCTTCGGATTGCGCCGCTCCACCACGGGAATACGTCCCACATCCATCGCGCCAAAACTGCGCAGCGCGTCGTCGAGCGTTTCATCGGGATAGACCGTCGTCGCGTTCGTCGTCGTGATTTCGCCAATCGTTTTGACCATGCGCTTTTGCGTCAACATGCGTTCCACATCCGCCAACGTGACGACACCGTAAAACTCGTCATGCTCATCCAACACAATAAAGCCGTGATGCATCGTCGTTTCAAACGCCTCCGTCAAAACACCAAGCGGATCATCCTTGCGCATCACCGTCAATTCTTCGAGCGGCGTCATCGCTTCGCTCACTTGGATCGTACGCATCAAATTCACATCGCCGCGCGCGCGCAAATTGATGCCGCGTTGACTTAATTTCAAAGTATAAACGCTCTCGTGTTGAAACAGCTGCGCCATGACCGTACTGATGACCACCGCGAACATCAGCGGCAAAATGATATGATAGTCTTGGGTCATTTCAAACGGCAGCATCAACCCCGTAATCGGCGCGCGAATGGCGCCCGCCAACACCGCGCCCATGCCGACCAAACTGTACGCGGGCGAAGGCGCGATGGCGCTGCCAAACACGGAATGCGCCAACACGCCAAAGCCTGCCCCCAACATCGCGCCCAAAAAAAGCGACGGCGCAAAGAGTCCGCCCTGTCCGCCTGAACCAATCGTCAATGGCGTCGCCACCAATTTCAACGCGACCAACAAGAACAGAAATGCCGCGTTCAAATTGCCGCCTTGCAAGACTTGACCAATGCCCGCGTAACCGGGTCCCATGATTGCGGTCGAACCGAAAAATGCCAGCACGCCCACCGCCAGTCCGCCCACCGCAGGTTTGAGCCAATGCGGCGCCTGCCATTTTTCAAACCATGCTTCGATGCGGTCGAGCAAAAAGATGTACGCCACCGCCACCGGCGCCGCCAACACACCCAGCGCCATATACAAAAGCAGCTCTGCCGGCGTACGCAATTCGTACGCTGGAATCACAAACGCGGGCGCGCTGCCCAACACACTTTGACTGGCAACCGCACCCGCGACCGAAGCCAACACAACCCATCCGAGCGACGCCCCCGCAAATTCGCCGAGAATAATTTCGATGGCAAAAAACACGCCCGTAATGGGCGCATTGAACGCCGCGCTGATTCCTGCCGCTGCGCCGCAGCCCACCAACGTTTTCACACGCGCTTCGGAAAGACGCAAGCGCAGCCCGACTTGGGACCCAATCGTCGCGCCAATTTGGACGCTCGGGTCCTCCGGTCCGGCAGAACCGCCAAGACCGACGGTCAGAATGGCGCCGATAATGCGCGCCACGCTTCCGCGCAAACCGATGCGCCCGCCGTGCAGACCGACCGCCTCCATAATGCCGGATACGCCCAAACCCGTCTCGCCTTCGCGTCCGGCAACACGCAGCCACGCCGCCGTTAACAATCCACCCACCGCCGGCAAAATCAAAATCGCCAGCGGCAGCGTTTGACCAATGCCTCCGACGGTGGCTTGAAACAATGTATCGAGCGCGCGCCGAAACAGCGCAATCCCAAATCCCGCGCCAAGACCGACGACAATTGCAAGCGCCATCATCACCGCCGATTCGTACGACCACAAGCGGTCGCCGTAATCGGAAAAACCGCGCCGCACGCGCGTCCAAAATACTCCGGGCATTGCTTGAATGCGATTCATCGTGTTATTTTGTAACGCAAGTGGATGGATGCGTCAACTCGCCTCCTATGCTGCATAAAAAAATTTTGGGCACCGACTGCGCGAGCGACACGGTTTTTTTTGAAATTCCACCGTATTCGCCGCGTCAGCAGTGTCCCATTTGCATTCTATTGAATGCGCGCAAGCGCAAGAGGGACTCGCCGTCGTCACAGGCTCAAGAGTTTTTTCAAATACGGCAGTTGTTCTTGCGCGGCGCGCTCGCCTGCTTCGATGATGTATGGAATCTTGTCCGTATCGAATAAACCGATGCGCTGATTGAACTGCGGCAAAATCGGCAAGACTTCGCCGTGGTGCGCCAGCGCGTGAAACGCGTAATTCGCTTTCAACAAATTATTGGACATGATGCTGCTGATTTGAAACGTGTAGCGCATGAGCGCGTTGATTTTGCCCTGATACGGACTCTCAAAGCCCATCGCCAAAATTACGTTCGCGTTTTCTTTGATGGCAACGCCGACGGGCATCGGGTCGGTCAAATAGCCGTCCACTAACATGCGCCCATCCACGCGATGCGCCTGGAAGATGTACGGAATCGCGATGCTGCCGCGAATCGCGTCCACCAAACGGCCCTGCGTCAAAACCACCATCTCGCCGTTTTCAAAATCGGTCGCCGTGATATAGAGCGGAATCGGCGTGTCTTGAATTTTGGCATCGCCAAACGCCGCGCGCAGGCGCTGCATCACGAGCGTATCGTCCACCGTGCCGAAATGTTGGTCAAAGCCAAAAACGTTCGGCAGTAAAATTTGCCACAGCGCGCGGCGATTGTGTTTCGCGGTCACTTCACGCGTCCACAGCTTGCCGCTCATGTCGGCGGCTTGTTCCGGCGAGATGCCCAACGCAATCAGCGCGGCATAAATACTGCCGCCGCTCGTGCCGACGACCATGCCGATTTCGATCCCTTCGCGCCGCAACACTTTTTGCAGTCCAATCGCCGCCGCGCATTTCACACTGCCCGACCCAATCACCAATGCCACGCGCGTTTGCTGATCCGCCATCTGTGTTCGTTCAATCCTTTGTCAGATTTTTGACGAGCACCAGATGATTGCCCTGCTCGTCGGTGTAATAATTCACATCGTCCATCGTGGAATAGATAAAATACAAACCAAAGCCCGTCGTCGGTTGGTCTTGCAGCAGCGCTTGCGCATCCGGCACATCCGTTTCAACCGGCTCGAAGGGATGACCGAAATCGGTCAGAATCATCGTAATGCTATTGGGTGTGGGACAAAGCTCCAACATAATCGAACCGGGGTTCATGCCCGCGTAGCCGTGTTGGATCACATTCGTCGCCGCTTCGTCGCACGCAAGCTGCAATTCAAAGGCAACCTGCTGCGGAATCCCCAATTGCTTACAGGTTTTGGCGATGAACGCGCGAAACGCGCCGAGCGCGTCCAATTCCGCCGCGCGCGTCAGAATAAAATTCTCGCGCATTAGTAAATCGCTCCCGGAAAACTTTCGACCCCCGCGTGTTTGCCGACCACTTTGACCATGCGCAAATCGCGCCAGCGCTCATCGATCACGTCGAGAATGCCGTCGTGAATCGCCCACGCGCGTCCGCGCACCGTTTTCCACGCGTCGGGTTGGCGAAACGGCGTACTGCCGTCCAACGCGGCGCGCAATTTTCCGCCGGGTTGAAATTCGTGATGAATGTCGTCCATCAATTTGTGTCCGCGCACATAGGCAAAGCCGCGCTTTTCAAAAATCCACGCCGAGACGTACGTCAGCGGTTCAAGCGACACGGCTTGGCGCGCGCACAAGGCAAGAAAGACATCGAGCTGTTCCAACACCTGGCGCGAAAAGCCCATGCCCGCGCGGACTTGCGCGGGCGCGAGTCCCGCGCGCATCGCGCGCTCCTCTTCGACGACATTGCGCGTCACGGTGCCCCAATGCGTGCGCTTGCCTTCGGCGTCAAATTCAATATTGAATTTTTCCGCAAACGGGTCGTTGAGCACAATCAAATTGAGGTCAATGCCGTTCGTGGCATTGTCTTGCAATTCGAGAACGAAATACGCGTCGTTCTCATCTTCGGGATTGTTGATGGAAATGTTGACGCGGGAAGAATCGGCTTCAGCAAACAATTCGACGCGGTAGCCGTTGCCGCGCCACAACACGGGATTGATGCCGAATCGTCCCAACAGCGGCGGCGGCACCAGCGTACGATAAAAGCGTTGTTTGGCATCGTACGCCAAACTGTTGATGGTGCGAATGGTGAGCGGATACTGCGCGTCGCCAAGCCACTGCTCGATGCTGAGGGCTTGGAGCGCGGGCGCTGTGACGACAGGTTCTGGACGTAAACGCAATGCGCGAAACATAGACAAACACCAAAGGACTGCTAAATCATGCGCGGTGTATCCACTTGGGGTGCAATACACCGCGCACAGAGTACACCGAACGTACGTTTTGGAAACCTGTCAACACAGGTCGGAGCAATTACGCGAAACTGGCGACTGCCGCATCCACATCGGGATACGATTTCATGATACTCGTGAAACCGGAAAGGTCGAGCACTTTTTTCACATTCGGCTGAACGCCTGCCAGACGCAAATCGCCGCCCTTCTGGCGCGCCTCCTTGACCCCATTCAGCATGACGCGCAAGCCCGCGCTGCTGGTGTAATCGAGCTGCGACAAATCGGCGACCAAACTGGTCTTGCCGTCGCGCAGCTGCGTCGCAATTGCGTCCGCAAACTCGGGCGCGGTGAGCGCATCCAAACTTCCACTTACCGCGATGACAAGCGCATTGTTACGTGTTTCGGTTTTCAACTCCATGACATACTCCGTGTACAAGAGATTATATCGTCCGCCGCGTTACGCTTGCAAGGCGGCATTGCTTTGGCGTGCCGCTTCATGCGAGCGCAGTCAAAGCGCTTGGCACGTCGGGGTAGATCGGCAGCATGGCTTTCAAACCCGCTAGGTCCAGAACGCGGTCCACGCGCGTGGTCGGATTGACCAACGCGATTTGTTGTTTGGTAGAACCACTGCGCGCGTCGTCCATCGCCTTGAGCACCGCCCAGCCGTTTTCCATGTTGGGCAGACTATCGCCGTGCAACAATTTTGCCAGCGCACTCAGCGCGACCAAGCCGGAGCTGCTCATATAAGTACATTGGCTCAACTCGAGCACCAATTGTCGAACCCCGTCGGCATATAACATTTGCCCCTGCTTGATAAGTTCTTGATAGTTCGACCCATCCACGTTCCCTGCCACATACACTACCGCGACTGCCGGCTTGTCGGCGCGACGCTCCGTTTTGAGTTCCATGAACCTATCCTCGACTTTCCGTCGTGAGCCGCCGACGCATTGTCAACACATTGCCGTTGACGGCGTCAAATTCAAACATGATTTCGTTCATCAGCTGGCGCATAAAATACAACCCCAGACCGCCCTCGGGTCGTTCCTCCAGCGGCGCATCCAGTTCAGGCTCGGGAACCCGTGACGGGTCAAAGGCTCTGCCATGATATTTGATCTGCACCGTCATCGCATCGTCGTCACGCCACATTGCAAAGTACAGCTGCCCGCTTTTGGATTCGAACGCGTGGTGGAAGACGTTGGCAGCTGCCTCGTCACAAGCCAATTCCAACGCGAACGTATCCTCTTCGCTGCATCCGTACTGCGGCGCCTTGGCGCGGATGAAATCGCGCAACTGTGCCAACTGCTCCAACGAGCCGGTCAGCGTACAGCGCGCGCGCGTTTCCAATCCAGACACACTGGTCCCGGAGTTAAAATGAATCCAGCGCGCTTTGGAGGTCGGGATGAATCTCCAGAAACATGTCAAAGCCACTCATCTTGAGCATTTCCATCACGCGTTTGGTCGGCGCCGCCAATTTCAAATGCGGTGACTTGTACGTTCCTTTGGTAACGCCAGCGCTCACTTCGCTGCGCGTGGCGTTTTCATCGCGCAGGGTGTTGTAAATCTGATTCAGCGCGCGCAGTCCCGCGCTGCTCATGAACGGCACCTCACTCAGGTCAATGACCAAATTGCGCGCGCCGTTCTCGATACTCTCCAACGCCCGCGCCTGAAAGGCTTCGTACGAAGTCGAGTCCACATTTCCGTGAACGTGCATGACGGTGATGGGTTTTTGCCCCTCCGTCTGCGAAATCGTGATTTCCATACTGCTCCTTCGGTGACTTAGTTGCAGTCCGCGTCAGAGTGCCCTACAATGTGTTCGTTGCGCCAAGCGAAAGTGATTCTATTATCGTTTGATGTACACTGTCAAGAGGAAAAACCCCGTGACCGAAACCGAAGCAATGCTCTCGCGTGTGCCCCTGTTCGCCAATCTGCCGCAAGAGGAAATCCACAATCTCGCCACCACGCTGACGCTGCGCCAAGTGCCCGACGGAACCGTCTTGTTTTATGAGGGTGACGAAGGGCGCCATTTTTACATCGTCTGTGAAGGCGAGCTCCAAGTCATCAAAAGTATCAACACGCACGACGAGCGTCTCGTCAACACGCGCAAGCGCGGCGAATTTGTCGGCGAAATGAGCTTGTTTAATCTCGACGGCAAACGCACGGCGAGCGTACGCGCCCACGGCGACACGCGCCTGTGGGAAATGACGCGTGAAGAATTCGACGCTCTGTTGACGCGGCAGCCGTTTCTCGCTTACGAAATGGTGCGCGTCCTCTCCAATCGGCTCACCGATGCCCACAACAACGCGATGGCGGAATTGATTGACATCAATCGTTCATTGGAGCAAAAGAATGTCGAACTCGCCGCCGCCTATGAAGAGCTCAAAGCCGCCCAAGCGCAAATCATCGAAAAAGAGAAATTGGAGCGCGAGCTGCAATTGGCAGCCGAGATTCAAATGAGTATTCTGCCGCGCACCTTGCCTCGCTTGCAGGATTTCTCTTTCGGCGCGCAAATGGTCCCCGCCCGTCAGGTCGGCGGCGATTTGTACGACTTTATTCCATTGAGCGATGACGTGATTGCCATCGTCATCGGCGACGTGAGCGACAAAGGTGTACCCGCTGCGATTTTCATGGCGCAAACGCACGCGCTCATTCGCGCCGAAGCGCGCCAAAATCGTTCCCCGCGCGAAACCCTCGAACGCGTCAACCAATATCTTTTGGAGATGAATGCTTCGGGCTTGTTCGTCACCGTGCTGTACGGGATTCTCCATCGCGTCACGCATGAATTTCAATATGCGCGCGCCGGACACGAATTGCCCATCGTGCGTCTGGCAGACGGCACACTCGTCACGCCGCGTCAAGGGCACGGCGCGCCGCTTGGCATTTTCGATTTTGTTTTGTTGGACGAGGGAAAAGTGACCCTGCCGCCCGGTGCGACTATGCTGTTGATTACCGACGGCGTAACCGAAGCATTCAATTCCGCCCGCGAACAATTCGGCGCCCAGCGCATTCAAGACGCTCTCGGCGCCGAGACGCAAGCGGACCCGCAAGCCCTCTGCAATTACATGCTCGCTTGCATCGCCGAATTTCGCGGAACTGCCCCCGTGCACGACGACATTACTTTGGTTGCCGTACACGCCGAATAAAAAATCCCAAGCCGCGCGCTTGCGCGCGGGAAAACGCCGAAAAATTTTTCGCTTACGGGCACACGGTAAAATTCAGATAGTGAATGTTCCCATCGGGTTGAAGAAATGGCGTCCGCGCTTTGGCTTGGTCTTCTGAAATCGCGCGCGCAAGGTACTGCGTACACGCTCCCTCGCGCACATTCCACCCCGTCGAAGGAAATTCGCTCGTCCCCGGACCGATTTTTTCCGTCGTGCACGTACTGATGCCGACCGATTTGGAAACGTCTTGTCCCCGGAAAATCTCGACGCAAATCGTGTACTCTTGCACCTGGTCTTTCGTGTTCAAAAAAGTCGGGTAAAACGTGATTTGGTCTCCGGAGCGCGGCGATGCCGGGTCAACCCGCAAGTTCGTCACATAAACGCCGGGGGGAATCACCGCCGTCGCACTAGCTGCGAGCGTCGGCGTGACCGGAACGCGCGTAGGCGGCACACGCGTGTTAGTCGGCGGAACCGTCGGCTGCGCAACCGGTGCCGTCGCCGCGACAGGCGTCGCACTCGGCACAACGACCTGAATCGTCACACTTTGCGTCGTCTGACCGCCGCAACCTTCTGCCGTCAGCGTATATTTGGTCGTCTCTTTCGGCTCGACCGCTTGCGAACCCTCAACATTCACACTGCCCAAGCCGGGCTCAATTCGCACACCCGTCACACGCTGCGCTCCACTCCACTGCAAATACACCAGTTCACCCGCCGCGATGGTTGACCGCGACGCAGAAAACTTGATGCTCGGCGCGCCCTGACAAGTGACCGCGGCGGCGCTCGTGCCGATAGCTGCAGCAGTCGCGCGCAACGCGACGAATGTCGGCGGACCCTGCGCATCACCGGTCGGTTGGGTGGACAAAATCGCCTGGCTCAAATCTTGCGCCTCTTGCGCCTTTTGCGCGAGCGCGCGTTGACTCTGATACAGATTGAACAGCAACACGCCCACGACCAAGAGCGTGACGAGACCCCCTACGCCAATGGCGGAATAAATGATTCGATTGCGTCGTTGTTGATAATAGCGCCGCCGCCAATCCAACATCGCCGGCGCCAGCACGTCGTGGAAAATTTCGTAACGCGTGGGCGCGTCCATATGATCGGGCGGCGGCGCCACGGGGCGCAGAATCCGAATACCCGACGCAGACATTTTTTCCAAAACGGGCGTCAATTCTTTTTCTTGATTGCCGGTGTATTCGGCGAGGTCGCGCGCCGTGTGCGCAATTTTCGTACCGGACGGCGTGACCAAATAATGAAACATCGCCGCGGCGGCGGCGCGCTCTTTGGCAGGCAGCGCGCCCAGCGTCTTGTCCAAATGCGTACGCACAATGCGTTCCGCGCCGCCTAAACGTCTCAATGTTTCCAATCGCAGCACATGCGAACCGGCGCGCAGTTCTTCATCCCATAAACGCGTCATGACCAATTGCAGAAACGGCGTTTCAATCCGCGTCGCGTTACTGTCGTGCCCGCCAGAATCTTCGCCTTTGACGACCCCCGCGCCCATATCCGTCAGCGACACGCGTCCGGTTTTCGTTTGGTCCAACACCGCTTCCACCAATTCGGGTTCAATGCTCACACGAAAGCCCTGGTCGCCGATGCCTTTGTTGTACTGTTCAATCGGTTTGACAATCGCGTCGCGCGCCGCGCTGCGGTCGAGATGGTCAACGCGAATGTAATTGTCAAAAAGCGTGGGGATGCGTCCCTCGAAGCGGTCGAGTTTGGCGAGCGCGTCTTCGCGAATCGAGATGAGAAAGTTGACGTGCGCTTGCGAATCGGTCACCGCGAGCGGAAATTCGTACGCAAAGGTGCCGGGTCCGTCTTCGCTGGCGTGATACAAAAAATAATCTTCGAATTGGTCGAGGATAATGAGCAGCGCGCCGTCCACGCGCTCTGCCCACGTCTTGAGCTGTTCGTCGAACGATTTTGTCTGAAATGCGTCGTCGTCTTGAAAGGTTTGTCCGAGCAGTTCTTGCACAGACTCGCGTACGGTGCGCAGCAACCCTTTGACCGGGTCATCGCGCCACTGATTAAAATACACGACGGCAAATTCGGGACTGCCGCGTTTTTGCAGGTTTTGTTTCGCGCGCTCGCGCAAAAAATGCACCACGCCCGCGCCGACGACCGAACTTTTGCCGACGCCGCTGGGTCCGTACAACAGCGTAAAACGCGCCGAGCGCAAATTGGCGACAATAATCGAACGCTCGGCATCACGCCCGAAAAAGAGCGCGTAATCATTGTCGGTGTACGGAACAAGTCCTTTGTACGGCGCGGGAGGAATCGGACGTCCGCTCGACGATGCTTTGCCGTTCGGAGAAGCCATTACTCTTCACCCCCCCCTTGCGGCAGCGCTTCGAACGCCGATTGCAGAGATTCAATATAATCATCCAACGGCATCTTGATAATGTCCACATCGCGCAGGCGCCAAAATTCTTGTTCGAGCGGCTGCGGCTTTTCGCCGGGCACCGTCGTGTCAGTGACCGCCCAGGCTTTGTATTTGAATTTTTGCTCGCCCCAAATGCGATGCAGAATCACGCGCAAATTCCAATCGCGCAGCGAATAGCCCAAAAAGAGAAAATGACTCCAACTCATTTTTTCCAACAACTGCGCGGGCAGTTGTTGGGCAATATCTTTGTGCGCGAGATAATCAATGTAATGGTCTTCGGTGATGACATAACTGTCGCGCGCGCGATTCTGCCGGTCCACCACGCCGTGAATTTTGAGAATCGTCACGCGCTCTGCGGGGTTCAGTCCCAGATATTTGTTCGGCTTGTCAATCGGGCGCGCTTTGCCGTCCGGCGCAATGTGCAAAAATTTGCCGCGCGAATCGCCTTCGGCAATGTACGTGACCAAATCGAATGGTTCATTTACCGCGCGAAACGCGCGTTCCAACGCGTCATCGTAATTGGTCGTCACAATCAACAGTTCGGGCGGATAGCCCTCTTGGCGCATCAACGCGGGCAGCGCCGCGAAAAATTGATGCAGCATCGTGGGCGGATAATCCACCTTGAAAATTTTGCGCAGCTCGTCGTACAACGGACCGATGCCCGCTTTCACGGCGGCAAATTGCGACACGCGCACGAGATCGCGCGGTTCATCGGATGGATAATCAAAAACGCGTGCGAGATGGTCGGCAAGTTCGGAACCCACCGGCAAAAAATCCGATTGTCCAAACTGCCAGGTTTTGTCCGGCGGACGCCCGACGAGGTTGACGCTCGCGCCCAAAAAGGGCACGACGCGATTTTCGCTCATCGCGCGTACCACTGTCTCGAAATGAAAACGGTGCGATTCCAAAACATTGAGTGGCGGAAATTCCGCCGGTAAATCCGGCACGACGAGTTGAAAAAGATGCTCGGGGATTTTCAAACCCTTGAGGCGGTGCTTGCCCATATCCCTCAAGTTTGCGCCGGCGGGCAGAGCGCCATTCAAACTTTCGACCGCGTCGCCCGAAACCAAAATCTCACCACCGTGCCCCGCCGACATGATGCGCGCGACGCGATTCAAAGTGTGACTGACTGCGTAATCGGTCCCCAACCATTCTTCGGGTCCGGTGTGAATGCCCATGCGCACGCGCAGCGCGCCCGTCTCGCCCCAGCTCGCGTCGCGCAGCGCGCGCTGCGCGGCAAGACTGGCTTCCAACGCGTCGCGCGGCGACACAAACGCGGCTTGAAACGCATCGCCAATTTGCTTGAACACAAAGCCATTGTGTTTGGCAATCGCCAAGTGCAGCAGTTGGTCGTGTTGCGCCAACGCGTGTTTCATCGCTTCGGGCATTCGTTCCCAGAGCGCGGTACTTCCTTCGATATCCGTAAACAAAAACGTCACCAGACCGCTGGGCGGTGTAGGGTTCAACGCATTCGACATGTACACAGTCTCCATCACAGACTGAGAGTTGGGATGTGCCAAAAAGCGAACGGAGAAAGAACCAGAACCGTATTTTTCCTCAACGGCGGAGGAAAGAGCAAGAAGACGCGAACGTTCTCCCTAATGCAGCATTAACCAACTTGTTTTGGGTGAGTGCTCGGGCAAGGTGCATTTCTAAACGATTCATCCTCTTGGATGCGCAAGAGCTTGGTTAATGCTGCACTAATTCGGCGCCTATTGTTTCACGCGCGCCGCGTTTTGTCAAATGCTCGGCGCCGCGCTCGCGCCAAGAGCGCGTAACGAGTAATGAGCGCCAAGAGTCCCGTATGACAAAGACGATGAACTGCATCGCAGTAATTTGTCAGATGCGCGGATGAAAGGCGATACGACAAATTACAGCGATGAACGGCATCGCCTTTGTCATGCCCTTTCATAGTAGATTGGCAATGCGAGAGCATCTGACTTTTTTCAGTCAGTGAATTCGATTCACAGCATCGCCCCAAGTACCGGACGGATTCGCAAATGTGGTATCATCCACACACATTCTTTCGGAGGCGCGCAAAATGAAATTGAATCGCTTTGCCAAATTCGCCTGGCTGGTCGTCGGCTACAATATCCTCGTCATCTTGTGGGGCGCGTTTGTGCGCGCGTCAGGTTCGGGCGCGGGCTGCGGCAGTCACTGGCCCCTCTGCAACGGCGAAGTGATTCCGATGAATCCGGGCACGGAACGCATCATCGAGTTTACGCACCGCACCATGTCGGGCGTCGCGCTTGTGCTGGTTGTGGGACTAATCGTTTGGGCATTTCGGAGTTATCCGTGGGGACGCGTCCGCTATGCCGCGCTGGCATCCGGCTTTTTCATTCTTACGGAGGCATTGTTAGGCGCATCACTGGTGCTCTTTGGCTGGGTCGGCATGGACCAATCCGTCATGCGCGTCTATTCGATGGGCTTGCATTTGGTCAATACTTTCCTGCTGCTCGCAGCCATGACGTTGACCGCGTGGTGGGCTTCGGAGGGCAATGCGATTCAACTGCGCGGGCAGCCGGCGCGCGTATTGGCGCTGGCAGTGGCGCTGTTGGGCGTCATCGTCGTCGGCATGAGCGGCGCCGTCACGGCGTTGGGCGACACGCTGTTTCCCGCCGCATCGCTCGCGCAGGGCATTCAACAAGATTTGAACCCCACCGCGCATTTCTTGGTTCAACTGCGCGTTATCCATCCGTTAATCGCGATTGGCGTCGGCGCGTATCTGATGTTTCTCACGGTCATCTTGACAAACACCCGCGTCGCGCTGACACGTCCGTTTGCAGTGGCGCTGCGCCTTCTCGTCGCAGCACAATGGATTGCGGGCGTTGTCAATATCGTTTTGCTCGCGCCGATTGGGATGCAAATCGCGCATCTGCTGCTCGCGGATTTGGTGTGGATTGTGTTGATTCTGTTTGCCGCGTGTATGCTCGCCGCAAAACAGACCAGCGTGAACCAAGCTGTGCCGAGCGAGCGCGCGGTGGGCGCGCCGGCAGAATAAAATTCCCCTGTTCGCCTCATGCCCGAACTCCCCGAACTGGATGTCGTACGCGAGGTTTTAGCGCAGCGCGTGGTGGGCAAACGCATCGCGCGCGTGGAATTGTTTCAACCGATGGCGTCCCTCGTCGTGCGCGACCTCACCGCGCGCGGTTTTGTCGAAACGCTGACGGGCACAGTGTTTGAAAACGTGACGCGGCGCGGCAAATTTTTGCTCTTGGCGTTTAGGCATCCCGTCACCGCGCAGTTGGCGCTCAATCCAAAACTGACCGGACGTTTGCAGCTTGCCGCGCCCAACGCGAAACGCCACAAAAAAACGGCGGTCGCATTTTCCTTGGCGAACGGCAGCGAGCTGCGTTATTACGACGACAAAAGCATGGGGCAGTTGTATCTGACGGAGGATTTAGCGCGCGTGCCCGATTTCGCGAGGATGGGTCCGGAACCGTTCGACCTTACGCGGGAGCAATTTCGCGCACGTCTCAAAAGTTATCGCGGGGAAATCAAAGGCATCCTCACGCGCGGCGATTTCGTCGCCGGCATCGGTAATGCGTACGCGGACGAAATTTTGTGGCACGCGCAACTGCATCCCTATCGCAAGCGCACGCAATTGACGCCGCAGGAAACGGACCGGCTGTATGACGCGATGCAGACGACCCTCCGCGAGGCAATTGCGCAAGTGCGCGCCGCAATGGGCGAAAACATTCACCTCGAACCGCGCGCTTTTTTTGCCGTCCACATGAAAACGGGTGAACCTTGCCCGCGCTGCGGCACGACCATTTCCGAAATCCGCGCGAACCAACGCGTCACGAATTTTTGCCGCGCGTGCCAGCCCGGCGGCTTGATTCGCGGAATGTGAAACAATGTTGGTTTCCGATTTTCGCTTGGTTGTTCGCGATTTATTTTTCACCCCACGCGCGTTTCACCGCCGCATACGCGTCCACGATGCCATAGCCCACCAAATCGTTCGGCGTCGCGTTCGGGTCGCCGCACACAATTTTTTCATTCGCCACATTCACAGGCTGCGCCGTCTCGCGCAAGATTTGTTCCGTCGCCTCAATCTTGCCAATCAATTTCGGATTCGCCGACCACATCAGCGCGACCACGCCGACCACATGCGGGCCCGCCATTGATGTACCTGATTCTTGACCATAGGTGTCGCCGGGCAGCGATGAATAGACCTCAACACCCGGCGCAACAATATCCGGTTTCACGCGTCCACTGCCGTCGGCAGTCACCGGACCGCGACTGGAAAATGTGGCGAGTCGCCCAAGCCGGTTAATCGCACCCACCGAAAATACATCGCCATACAACGCGATTGGGTCTTGAATAGTGCTGCAGCCCGGACCGTCGTTCCCCGCCGACGCGACGACGAACACACCTGCGTCGCGCAACGCGCGCACGGCGGCGAAAAGCGCGTTCGCGTCGCACCCTTCTTCCGGCGGACAGCCCCATGAATTATTCAACACCATCGCGCCGCGCGTCGCGTCACCATCACGCAGTGCATCCCCGTTTTGCGGATACGGCGCGAGCAAGAATTGCATACAGTTCAAATACAAACCCGAGTTGCCCAAATTGCGCGCGAGGTTCACACAACCAATCCATTCCGCCTCTGGCGCGACGCCGACGTGTTTGCCAAGAATGGAACCGAGCGTGTGCGTGCCGTGTCCGCCAATATCTGTCGGGCTCGCGGTATGAAACCACGGGTCGAGCCAATTGTAATCATTGCTGCCGTCACGCCCACGATACTGCGCGCGCAATTCGGGATGTGTTCCATCCACACCGCTGTCGGCTTGTCCGACGACGATGCCTTGCCCGCGCACGCCCACCTCGTTCCACACGCGGTCCGCGCCAATCATTTGGAGATTCCATCCGGGCGCATCCGGCACCGTCGTCGAGTCGCCGCGCGCGGTGGGCGGTTTTGCGCGCAGCGGACGCATCACCGGCGCGGGCAGGACGCGGTCCACATCGCCGTGCAGCAGGAGCAACCACGCGGTCGGAAAATCCATATCCACTTGCAGCGCGTTCACCAAATAGTACGGCGTGTAATGAAGGCGCAGCGCGTCGAGCCACGCGCGCAAATTGTTTTGCGTCTGCGCGGCATGGGCAGTCAATGCGTTGTAGACAAACGCGCGCCGCGCGTCATAGTCTGCGATATTTTGCGCGGCAGACACATCGGCTTGATTCTTCAAAATCACAAACACTTGGTCGCCAAACAAACCCGGCTGCCCCGCGAAAAAATACACCAACAGCCCAATCGAAATCGCCGCGCTCGCGCCAACCCACGCCGCACGCGCGCCGCGCCACTGCGCCAAACGTTGGCGCAGCAGCAACAACGCGATGCCCATCCACCACGCGCTCACGACGATGAGCGCCGTCGCCAAGAACGCATACACCAAGAGCTCGCCGTCGCCAAGCACTGCCACCAAAATACCCGCTTTCGGATCGAGCAAAAGCATCGGCGCGGCGACAATCATCGCGAGGAGAACGAACAACGCGGCGACATTCCCGCCGCGCGCGGCTTGCGCATTCACTTGCGTCAACCCCATCAACAGCCAACCTGACGCGGCGAGCGGAAATAGAAACCAGATGGCAGCGCCGTCGAAACCGATCGCGCTGCCCATCACCAAAAGCAGCGCGCCAATCACAAATCCGCCGAACAGAACGACGCGCCCGCGCAGGATTGGCAGAGAACTTGACTCGCTTGAATTCGCGTCCGGTTTGCGCGCCTCGCGCCCCAGTCCGCGCAGCCATACGCGCGTGATGAGCAGCGTCGCCGCGAGAGCAATGGCGCACGCCGCCGCGATTCCGACGATTACATCCGTTATGGAACCGAGCGCGCCCCACACGAGCCACGGCAGCGCCAATACGATTCCGCCAATGCATGCCAACGCGAACGCGTTCGACGCCGCGCGCGGCACAAGATTGCCGCGTCCTGTAAACCGCCACAACGTCAGCGCAAACGCGAGCGCGAGCAGCATCTGCGCGAGCATGGTGAGCTGCGGCAAGGTGGAGGGAATCAAGCGCGTCGGCGCAAGCAGCAGCAAAAATATCGCCGCGCCGAGCCATGCGCGAAAGGCAGCGCGATAACGCGGCGCGCGCCACCACCACGCGAGCGGGAGCAGCGGCACGAGCAATAACAACGCATGGACGACCGCCGCGCCAAAATAGATTTGCGGGGCGGTAATGTCCGTACGCGACAAGAATACGCCCGGCTCGGTCGCCAAAAGCACAGCAGCTCCTTGAATCGCCGGTGTGATGGCGCTCATCCAAACGACGAGCAGCATCGAGACGAGCGGACCGAGCCAGTCCGTTTTCTTGTTCGGGGGTAAAACCATATTCTATGGCGCTATGCGCTTTTCTTGGCGCGTTCCAGTTTCACCGTATGGTAGACGCATGGATGGTCGCTGTGCAAATCAAATTCACACGCGGCAGCCATGGAGGCTTTGGCAATCTCGAGCGGAGTTTTGTAGCGGTCGTAATTGGCGTACAGCGCGCCCAACGCATATTCTTGTCCCGAACCAATTGCCCAAAATTTAGAAAAATTCGCCACCGAACGCATATCGGTGACATAAAACGTCCCGTGCGGATTGCAAATCAACGCGAGAATGCGCGACGATTCGTACGGGTCGTCTTTGTCATCGCGCGGATTCACAAAATATTGATCCTTGAGTTCGCGATGCATCTTGCGCCAAAATTCAAAAATGGCTTCACTGGACGACAGGTCCGCTTTTTCTTTGAGCGTGGACAAATAACTTTTCAAAACCATTTGGTGCCCGGCAAAGCCGACCATGCCGATATACGAATCGTGATATTGAAAAATTTTGTTGTTGTCGAATTCGTACGCCTGGCGTTCGCGGATGTGCCCGCCCCACGTGGTCATCGAATCGGCGGCGATGCACGCCTGTCCCCCCTTACGCACGACAATGATGGTAGACATAAAAACTCCTTTGAGAATAACCCTCATCCCTAATCCCTCTCCCAAAGGGCGAGGGCGCCTTTCAGCGAAAACGTATTAAAAACTTTTGAGCGCGTATTGTACACGAAAACGCGTTTCTCGAACCTGAATTGAGGTTGAGAAACGCGTGAGAACAATCAATTTCCAACTATGCTGCGACAGCGCAAGTTCGTTTACGATTTCGATTCTTCGGCAGTCGTTTCGTCGAGCACACCTTCTTGCGCGAGATTCTCGCCCGCTTCGCCCAACTCTGGAGCAGCCGCGCCGATACCGCCTTGCGCCGCCGGACTGCCTTCTTCGGGCATCCCGCGTTCGAGATTCTCGACCACACGTTCGACATTATCATTCATCGGCGTCATGGGCATCATGAGCTACCTCCTGTTGAATCTGGGTCACCGCGTGATTCTAACACAAAAAGGGTGCGCCGGGGGTTGACTCAATCCTCTTGGCGCAAACGTTCGTTCAATTGCTCGCGCACCTTTTCATCTTGAAATTCGCCGTACATGACCTGCGTCACCATTTTCGAACCCGATTTATTGACGCCGCGCATCATCGAGCACATGTGCTGTCCGGTCACAATTACGGCGACGCCGCGCGGGTGCAACAGGTCTTGGAGAAAATCGGCAATCTCGTGCGTCATCTTTTCTTGCAGCTGCAAGCGGCGCGCGTACATATCCACAATGCGCGGAATTTTCGACAAACCAATGACTTGCCCATCGGGAATATATGCCACATGCACCTTGCCAAAAAAGGGCAGAATGTGATGTTCGCACAGACTGTAAAACTCGATGTCTTTGACCACGACCATATCGTGATAATCGGTTTCAAAGAACGCGCCGTTCACCAAAGCGACCGGGTCAACGTCATAACCGGCGAGCAGTTCATCATACGCGCGCGCCACTCGCTCCGGTGTTTTCAACAAGCCCGCGCGCGTGGGGTCTTCGCCCACATTCAGCAAAATCGAACGCACCGCCTCCGCGATGGCTTCATGGGCTTGCGTTTTGTCGGGAGCGATTCGCATTTCCGGCAGCCGCCGTACCGGTTCCGGTTCGGGCATCGCAATGCGCCACTCCTCATCTCCAAAACGACTCGGGATGCCGAGTTTGCTTTCTGACATCATCATCCGCTCCTGAAAAGATTTCTGCACCAACTGCTCCACCTGAAGACTCATCTCGGGCACTTCGCGCATCTCGCCGCGCTGCCCGCGCAGCCGACACGCCAATTCCGCCAGCGTCGGACCGTCGGGCGGGATGACGTAATTGGGATTCACATGCGCCAGCGCGCGCGCCATAAAACCGCGCTCGAAAATGTCCGGGTCGGGAATGGTCAACTCGCCGTCGTCAATCACCACTTCGCCGTACAGCGCCAAATCCAAATCAATCGAACGCGGCGCGAATTTATCCGCCGTCCGTACGCGCCCCATTTGGCTTTCGATTTCGCGCAGCGCGTTGCGCAGGGCATGGGGCAGCAGGTCCGTTTCCAGCCACACCGCGCCATTGTAAAAACGCGGCGCGTGCGCGTCGTCGCCCAACGGCGGCGTATCGTACACGGGCGAAACTGCCACCAACGCGCCTAATTCGCGCAGCCGCTTGACTGCCTCCAAATAATTTGTCTCACGTTCGATATTGGAACCCACAAAAATATACGCATCACTCATGTTGCCTTCCTTCACTTCGCGCCGCCGATGTTTCACATCTCAAAATCCGCGCGCGTTCGCGTAATTGTCACGCCGACCGAACGCGCGAAACGCAGCGCGCCGGGTTTTTCCAAATTCACTTGCACTTGGCGGACATGGGAATCGCGCAAACAAATTTCGGCAATGCGTTCGGCAAGACGCTCGACCAAAAAATATTCCGAGCGTTCGACGTGTTCGATGATTTCTTTGGTGACGGTGCGATAATTGACCGTGTCGTCAATGTTGTCGCTCGCCGCTGCCGCGCGCGTGTCGGTCCACATGACGATATTAATCAAAACATCCTGCTTGTTTTTACGCTCGGACTCGTTAATGCCAATGATACAGCGCAGCAGCAAATCGTGGATTTCAATGCGGTCCATACTATCGTACCAACCTGCGCCCGCCCTCCAATGGAATGGTGGCGCCTGTGATATAAGCGCCTGTAGTTAGTAAATAAAGCGCCGCATTTGTTACGTCACGCGGCGAGCCAAATTGTTTCAACGGCGTTTCTTGAATCAACCGTCGAATCGTTTCGGCATTCGCGCCGGGCGGCGGCAAAATCGCGCCCAACGCCAACGCATTGACGCGGATGCGCGGCGCCAGCGCGTATGCCATCGCTTCGGTCATTTTGACCAACGCCGCTTTGGTGATCGTGTACGCAAAATGGTCTGTGCCGGGACGCAAGCCGCGCCAATCCGTCAAATGAATAATACTGCCGCGCGCTTTGCCGTGCATCTGCGCCGCCATCAATTGACTCAAGCGAAACGGCGCTTCCAAATTTACGGTGAAATTGGCGCGCCATTCGTCGAGCGTCGTCGTCTCGAACGTGCCGGCATCAAAACGCGCGGCGCTGTGAACAAGAATACGCACCGCGCCGAGCGTTTTTTGCACCTGCTGAAACAGCGCGACCCGCGCGGCATCGTCCATCAAATCCGCGCCGAACGCGTGCGCGATGCCGCCGCGCTGTCGAATCAAGGCGACCACGCGCTGCGCGTCGCGCGCCGAAGTATTGTAATGCACCGCGACATGCGCGCCATGGTCCGCGAGTCCCAGCGCCAGCGCGCGCCCCACGCGCACACCCGCGCCCGTCACCAACGCCACTTGTCCGCGCAAAAGATTGGTGTCTGACATGATTGTTTCGGCTTGACGTTCAACATGAAAGATACGTTGACGCGTCTGTTTTGCATCTTGACGCTCTAATCCACATGAACTATGTTCACCACCAAGGGTGAAAACCTCCCCTCGCCCGTTGGTGACGCATCATCACGCACCCCGCGACTCGATGGGCATTATGCGTGATGATGCGTCAGGGCGAGGGGCTGGGGGTGAGGGGTTTTTTGTGAATTAGACCAATTGTTTTTCAAGCATGACGTACGTGGGCGCATCGAATCCTTCATGCGTGTGCGCTTCCACGAACGCGTAACCGCGCCGTTCGTACGCCGCGCGCATCGCGGGCAAAACCACGCGCACGCCCAAACGCACGCGCGAGAATCCGGCTGCGCGGGCGCGCGCTTCGACTTGGTCCATCAACGCACTGGCAATACGGCGCCCGCGCATGTGCGGCAACACGCCGAGCCGACCGAGATACATGAACCCGTCGCGCGGCTCGTAGAACACACAACCCACCGCGCGCCCATCGCACTCGGCAAGCAGCCAATGCCCGCTTTGCATTTTCGCGCGCACGGTATCCGCCGATTCCTTGTGCACGCCGGAGGGCGGATTCAACACATCGCGATATTCGGCGAACGCCGCGTGCAAAATTTGCGCAATCGTTTCGGCATCCTGCGCGTCGGCTTGACGCAAATGGATTTCATTCATCTTGACCCGCAATTTTACATCAGCTTGCGGAATAGGTCAGAGCGCATTTCGCGCTAAAATCATACGCTGTGGCGACGATTTGTTTTTTCAGCATTCCCGCAACGGGGCATGTAAACCCGGCGCTGCCGCTCGTGCGCGCGCTCGTCGCGCGCGGCGACCGCGTTGTCTTTTTCGACACGCCGGAATTTCAAAACAAGGTGCAAGGGACGGGCGCGGAATTTCGCGCGATGGATTTGGACTATGATTTTGTTCCGCGCCAGGATGTGCTCGCGCCGTTCAAAGCGATGGGGCGCATCATCGAGCAATCCTTTCGCGTCATTCCACCCGGTCTGGCGGAAACGCGCGCGCTGCAGCCCGATTTGATTTTGTACGACTCGATGTGTCCCTGGGGCAGTCATATCGCGCAGTTGATGCGGATGCCCGCCGTGACCTTTTGCGGCATCATGTACACGGGCTGGAAAAATTTTTTCGCGTGGCCCCGCACGACCAAATTGACCGGCGGCATGGTACGCCATCCATTGTATGTCGCGTACGGTTTGGGACGCTATCAGGGACGCGCGGCGCAATTGTGGTGGAAACATCGCGTGCGTTCGCCGTGGTTCATTGATTTTTTCAGCAATCCCGGCGCCATGACGCTGCTGACAACCTCGCGCTATTTTCAACTCGGCGGCGAAAAATTCGACGGCGCGTTCAAATTCGTCGGTCCATTCATCGAACCGCGTCACGACGCGCCGCCGCTCCCCGCGCATTGGCTCGACGAGAAACCGCTGGTCTATATTTCGCTCGGCACACTGTTTAACGACCGCGCGGATTTTTTTCGCACGTGCGTTGACGCGTTCCGCGACGCGCCGTATCGCGTTTTGATGGCATTGGGCAAGCGCGTGCGCGCGGACGAACTGGGCGCGCTGCCCGAACACATCAAAGCGATGGATTACGTTTTACAGCTCGAAGTTTTGCCGCGCGCGTCCGTCTTTATTACGCACGCGGGAATGAACAGCGTCAGCGAAGCCGCGTGGTTCGGCACGCCGATGGTGCTCGCGCCGCAAGCGGGCGACCAGGACTTTATTGCGTATCAGACCGAAAAGTTGGGCGCGGGGATTCAGATTGATTCGCATCACATCACGCCCGCCGAATTACGCGCGCGCACGGAACAAGTGATGCAAGATTCACGTTATAGAAAAGGCAGCCGCAAAATTGGCGACTCGTTCCGCGCGGCAGGCGGCATCCCGCGCGCGCTCGAGGAAATTGACGCGTTCATGCAGCGCCACGCGCGCCGCCCAAAATAAAGCCACGCTTATCGAAACGCATCATCGAATCGCGCGACGAACTGCGTCGCCTTTGACGCCTAAACAAAGCGTTCAGAAAAACAAAGCAAAGACGGAACAAGGTTCAAGGCGCATTGTTTTTTGCCGTGCCTTGTTCAGACATTGAATTCCATTCAATGGTCAGTCATGCGCCTCATTGCTCGTTGCTCGTTACTCATCACTTTGTCCAACGAGCGCAAGTACTATTGCGTATCAAGTGGGGGGAACATAAAATCAAATTATGCAGCGTCGCACCGCGCTTTTTTTCCGTGTCGTCATTTTTTTCGCACCGGCGTTCTTGTTTCTGCTTGCGGTATTCGCCTTGCCCGCGTTCGCCCAGCGCGCCGCCGCGCCGCGCGATTTGAATTACCAAGTCTTTTTGCCGCTCGTCACCCACAGCGCGTGTGACAATATCGCCGGTGAAACGTACGACACACTCGTGCCCAATCCTCCGCCGACGGACCGTCCCGCCGCGCAGCACGCCGATTTGAATCTCGCCCTGCGCGGCTATGCGCCGACGACCGATTTTCTCGGTCTGGTGGATTTAGACGGACCCACCGACAGGCGTTCTCCCAAACTCTACACGTTGTTCGCCGACCAACGCGTCCCCGTTTTCGCAAACGTGTCGCAAGTGTATGGCTGGGATTGGGCAACCAATTCGCGCGGCGCATTGATTACGGAGCCGCCTGTCACGTTGGCAGGTATGCAGGTTACCGCGAATGAGCCGCTGTATGTTCCGTCTTCCGGTTACAACATCGGCACCTAACCGATGCATCCGCCGGAAGGATTTTTTTACGATGCGCCGACCGATGACCCGAACGCGTACGAAGTGTTGGTGCTCTATGCCACGCGCGAACGCATCACGTTAAAATATACGCGCGAGGACAACGTCATTCGCGGTTATACGGCGCACATCGAAAACGTCTGCGTCGCGCCGGCGCTCGTCGCCTTGTATGAAAAATGGAACAACGCGGGACGGACGCAGCTGCCTGCGCTCAAAGCGGGACAGGCGTTCGGACGCGCCATCGGTCCAAACATCGGCGTCGTCATCCGCGACACCGGCGCGTTCATGGACCCGCGTTCGCGCAAAGATTGGTGGCAGGGAAAATAAAAGGATCATTCTTTAACGGACCACGCCCACCGCCGCTTCAAACTGTTCGATTTCCTTTTCAAGCGTCCCCAAACTCGCGCGCCAGAAATCGGGTTGGCGAATGTCAAACCCGAAACGCGCGGCGAGCGTTGCCGCGTCTGCCATGCCGGTGGACGACAACAAATCGTCGTACCCTTTTTTGAATTCCGCCGGATTCGCTTGATACTGCGCGAACAACCCCAACCCGAACAGTAATCCGAACATGTACGGAAAATTGTAAAACGCCAAATTGTCGCGATAGTAATGCGGCTTGACCGCCCACATGTACGGATGCAATTGCGTTTCGTCCAAACCGTCGCCGTACGTTTCTTTTTGCGCGTCGGTCATCAAATCGCGCAATTCCTGAATGGACAATTCGCGCGCGCGGCGTCCGTCAAAGACGCGCTGTTCAAACAAAAAACGGCTCGTAATGTCCACGCTGACCTGACACGAATCTTGCAGCGAGTTTTCCAAAATCGCGAGGCGTTCCGGCGCGTTTGCTTCTTTTAACGCGGCTTGGCGCGCAATCGTTTCGCAAAAAATGCTCGCCGTCTCCGCCAGTGTCATCGGCGTACTGCGCTGGACGGCGGTGCGGCTCGCTTTGACGAGATTGTGATACGCGTGCCCGAGTTCGTGCGCGAGTGTGCTGACGCCGCCATATGCGGCTTTGTAATTCGTCAGCACGCGCGATTCGTCGCCGCGCACCAACATACAAAACGCGCCGTCGCGTTTGCCCGCGCGCGGTTCCGCGTCAATCCAGCGCTCGTCGAACGCGCGCCGCGCCAAGCCCTGCATTTTCTCCGAATACGTTCCAAACTGCGTCAAAATAAAATCGCGCGCGTCGTCATATTCCCACACGCGCGTGTTCGCGCCCAGCGGCGCAAAGATGTCGTACCACGCGAGTTCTTTCAGCCCCAACGCGTGCGCTTTGGCGCGCAAGTAACGACGGAACGCGGGGAACGCTTCGCGCGCGGCGGTCATCATCGCGTCGAGCGTGGCGCGGTCAATCGCCGCGTCGAAAAGCGCTTCGTCCAACGCGGATTCCCAATTCCGACGCGCGGCGAGCGTATTCATTTGCCCTTTGATGCTGTTCAACGCGGCGGCGAGCGGTACGGCATGGTGTTCCCACGCCGCGAGTTCGGCGCGATACGCGCGTTCGCGCACCGCGCGGCGCGCGTCGAACGCCAAGTTGCGCACCGCGCTCATCGGCAGCGTTTTCGTCTCGCCGTCCAGTTCCACCTCTACCATAATTTGCGACGAGACATTGCCGTGCAGGCGCGACCATGCCGCGCCGCCCGTCAGATTCAGTTCCGCCGCAAGTTCTTCTTCGACCGGCGACATTTGGTGCGCGGCTTGGATTTTTGCGCGGCGCAGCGCGTATTCATGCGCCTTGGCAATCTGCGACTGCTCGACGAGTCTCTCGACATCGAGCGAGCCAAGCCACGCGGTGAAACGCGTTTCGAGTTTTGACAGCGTGACGAGATGCAGCTGCAGCGCGCTCAGCTTCGCCTGCGCCAACGCGTCGCGCGAATCGGTGGCGACAAACGCTTGAATGTACGCCATGAGCGTCGAAATTTCGTCGAGCGTCGCGTTGTAATGCGTCATGACCGCGTCGAACGCGCGCACGGTTGCGTCGTCGGTTATCGCGTCGGAATGGCGTTGGACGCGCTGTGCATCGAACAATTGCGCGAGCGCGTTCACGCGTTCGACCGCGCGCGCAAAACCCTGCTCGAATTCCGGCGCATCGAGCGCGGGAAAAATATTGGTCATGTCCCAATGAGGAAGTGGCATTTCGACAAGAGCGAATCGCTTATCGCAAATGGCATGTCGTCTTTTGTCAACGATACGCGAGACGCCATCCGCGTTCAAAGAAATTTTCGTAAGATTCCGAGCAGTTTGCCGTACGCGTTCATCGCCAGCGGCGACCATGAGGAATCGGGCAGCATTGGCGGAAACGAGCTGGTGCCGGGCTGTTCCCATGTGTTATTTGTACCGGAACCATCCCAAATCAATTCCGCAGTCGGAAAACCGAAGGCTTTCGCGGCGGGATGCGGGTCGTACGCATTGTGCGCGATGGTGTTGCCATAGATGCGATTGTTTTCCGGTTCCGTTCCCACGTCGAATGTGCTGCGGTCGGTGAAAAACGTATGCAGGGAAATCAGCGCAATCGCCGCGCTGCGATTGTCGCGGATTTCATTGCCGGTCACGACGGTGCCGTCCGGTCCGAGCAAGACCATGCCTACACCGGGCGGAACGCTCGACACGATGCTGCCGGGCTTGCCAAAATTTTCGCCATTGTTGTTGATGATGCGATTACGCAGCACCTGGTTGTTGGTCGTCTCTTTGCGCGCGAGGTCGGGCAAGACAAAGACGAGCAAGCCGCTGGTGTTGTCGTGCAAGAAATTGTTTTCCGCAATGCCGTTCGACGTGTTTTCAAATTCCAGTCCGGTCACATTGCCGTACGCCTCGTTGTTGCGAATCATCACATTTTCCGATTGCCCAATATACAACGCCGCGTCGCTCGCGCCGGTCACAACATTGTTTTCCATCAAAACATTTTTGGAATGCACAGGGAACAAGCCGTACTCGCCCGTGTCCTGCGCCAAGATCTTTCGCATCGTGACGCCGTCCGCGCCGTTGGTGAGAATGCCGTTGGCTTGATAATTTTTCACGATTAAATTTTCGACGACGAAACTATCGCCGCACGCAATGATGCCGTTGCCGATTTGTTTTTGCCCGTCGAGAATCGGACGCGCATCGCCTTCACCCTGTCCGCGAATAGTGATGTTGTTGCGTTTCACGACGACGCCTTCGTTGTAAGTACCGGGCAGAATCACAATCGTATCGCCCGGGCGCGCCCGGTCCACCGCCGCTTGAATTTTTTCACCGGGGTTGACGGTAATGGTTTGCGGATTGCCGACCACATCCAGCTTTTCGACCGCGCAGCTCGGCGTGCGGTCTTGACGCGCCTGCGCCGCGCCGGACGCGGTATCGGGCGCGGGCGGCAAAACGAAATACAACAAGCACGCGAAAATCAGAACGAGTGGAATGGCAATCACCCAGAGTCTGCGATTTTTCATGCGGCACCTTTCTGCGCGTTCTTACGAGGACTGACCGGGCACCGGCTCGGCATTTTCCGGTGCTTGAATCTTGACCGGCACGCCGAACTTGGAAAGATGCTCGGTGACGCGGATTGTCGCTTTGTTAGAAGCATTCTTGGCATCATGGATGTCCAAAACGACGACCATTTGATGAATGTAGCCGTCACTGCACGCCCAAAAGGCAATCGAAGCATCGTCGAGCTGCGCCTGTCCCAGCTGCTGCTGCCATTGCAATACCCCCCCCTGCTGCAAAAGTTCCAGCGCGACTTGTTTGGAACCCGTAAACACGTCGCACCGCCGCCCATCGAGCGCCTCACTGGAGGTTTTCTTGATCGCCGTCGTATCTAAATCGGCAAAGGTTGTCGGCTTGACGGTTCCTTGCCCCAGATTCTGCTGCTTGGGCATGATGTACCATTTTTCCTCATTTGCCTTGAGCAGCGGCAGAGGTCCCTTGATAAAAGTTTGCCCCTCCACGACCAACAGTTCAATCGCTTTGTCCGGGCTGCCTGTCATGAGCACCGCCACGAGCCCTTTCATGAAAATGTGCGCGCTCTTGCCGCTCACATCAGATTCCACGCTCAGCGCATTCGTTTGCTGTACACTCGTGGTCACTGTAGTCGGCAAAGTCATATGCGCCGACGTCAGATTCGCCGTCTTGGTCAGCGCGCCTTTTAACGTAATGGGCACCAATGTGGCGGTGGCGGTGGGCGATGGGGTAAAAGTCGGCGTGCGCGTTGGCGTGTGAGTTGGCGTAAATGTGGGAGTGTGCGTCGGCGTGAACGTCGGCGTAAATGTCGGCGTTGACGTCGGCGTATCGGTGGCGGTGGGCGCGCTCGCGGTTTGGGTTGCAAAAATATTGGCTGCCACTTGCGTAATCGTCGCCGGAGCGTCCGGCGTGGGCGGAACGGGCGTCGGCGTGGGCGCGGGCGCACAAGCAAGCAGCAGCGCGGCAAAAACCGTGAGAATACAAGCAAGAGCTTTCAGCATGGTTTGCCTCCAATCAGATTTCAACGAACTAATGCGCGACGCGCGTCTTTCAAAAGCACACTGCGCGTTGCGTTGCGCCTCATTCTATCCAAATCCGCGCGCGCACACAATAGCTATTCTGTGTATAATCGGCGCATATGAAACCAAACCGCACTGACCTACTCCGTTACGCGTTGTGGCTGGGCGTCGTCGGCACGGCGAACGCGAATCGCAAATATTATGGCTTGCCGACTACGTGGATGTTCCACCTCACGCTCAATTCGCTGCTTTTGTTTTTGCCCGAATTGTATCGCGGCGCGTCCGCGTTGTTGCAGCTCGATGCGCGGGCGCGTCACCGACGCGATATGATTTCCGCCGCGCACGGCATGATACAGGATACGGTGGTGAATCATCCACAGTACGCATTGTACGTGTCACCCGTCCCGTTGGCGTACATGGTGTCGCATCCCAAGTTCAATATCTACAAGGGACATTTGGCAGAGCTGCGTTTGTTTGGTTTCGGGCTGGATGCGATTCCCCATGCGGCGACGGCATTCGGCTTTACGACTTTGGTCATGGAGGCGCTGCGCGCGTTTCGCCGACACGCGCCGCCGGACGCGCGGTGGTATCCGTACGCCGCGCGCGCCGACGAACATTCCGCTGTCGTCGCCGGCGCGTTATTGGCGAGCGCGAGCGCGCTGTATGAATCGGGCGAATACGCGATTCACGAAGAAGAATTGCGTGAGACCGGCGGCGACATTACGAGAATCAATCTTGTCTGGAGCGCGCAAGACACCTTGTTCGATTTGATGTCCAATTCGATTGGATGGCTGGCGGCGGCGCTCGTTGCCGCGCGCAAGCGCAAACAAGACCGCGCAGTGGCGCGCGGCAAAACAACTGTCACGGCACGGACGCCGGTTTCGGCTCCACACCGATGATTCGATTCACCTGCACCAAAACAAGCGCCAAGTTTTGCTCCAGCAGAGTGTGCGTTTGGTAATGCCACAGGGTGACATTCGTCAGCGGAATAAAATCCGCGCGCGCCGCCCTGAGCGCCGCGAACCAGTCAATGATTTCGGGCGTGTGAAAGTCGCCTGCGAGTAACAGCGGCGGGATGTGGATCACCAGCGGCGTCGGCACTTTGGGCACGCGTTCGATCAAGCGATCTTGGCTTGGCGAGGACGACGCCGCGCCGGCGGCAATCGCCGCAATGTTCTGTTTGACCAGAACGATGGAATCGCGTTCCTCGATTGTCTCGTAGCTTTGATTTTGCCATTGCGCGTATTGCACGCGCCGCAGCACCAAGTACTGCAAATCGCGGTCCGCCATATGGTCGGACAAACGCCGATGCGCCGGAATATCGAGCAGCCCTTCCCAGCGCACCGGGTCAGTAAATACGGTGACCGCGTGTGTAGCGATGTTCGGATTCAACATAAGCCATCCGTTTCCATTGCGGCACGGTCTGCCTTACAACTCCATTCGATACCCTTTGATGAGCGCCCCTTCCATCGGGCTGAAATCCAGTTCGGGCGCGCGCGCAAAACCCATTTTTTCGTACATCCGCATTGCCACTGCCATCATTTCGTGCGTGTGCAATGTGATGGAAGGAAAACCGGCTTGGCGCACGCGGCGGATACATTCCTCCATCAACGCTTTGCCGACGCCGTGCCCGCGCGCTGGCGGCGTCACCGCCAAGAGCCGCACTTCCGGCACATCCGACGTTTCCGGTCCAATCGAATCGAGCGGTTCGTGTTCGGGGGAGATCAGCAAAACGCTTCCGACGATTTCGCCCGCCCATTCCGCCACAATATGGTCGCCATTGTCGGGATGCGTCACCGTTTCGACAATCTCTGCGCGATACATTTCCCAAGCGAATGAGGGCATGAATGCCGCGTATTGTTCGTATGCCGCCAATGTAACCGCAACCGTCGCGTCCCGTTCGTCCGCGCGCGCGTCGCGAATCATCAGCGTATTGGATTCCGTCATGTTTGTTCCTTGCGTGAAATTTACGCTATTGTCGCACAAAAACCGATGGATGCGCAAGCGCATTTCGTGTGTGGGGTGTGCGTCACGATTTTGGGTGAACGAATGGAACATCTGGATTTTAGCCTTTAGGCGGTTTGTTGACATGTGCGCGAACCCGTTAAAGCGTCGAATCCAAGAATTTGACGCACACCCGTCCAACCGCCCGCCGCGCGCGCCATCGGTCAACCTATGCTACAATAGAAAGCCCCTATGGAGATTTCGAGCGCGGCAAAAGCACTGCGCGGCAATGTGGCGCGCGTCATCGTCGGCAAAGATGAAATTATCAATCTCGCCTTTGTGGCGTTATTGTGCGAAGGACATTTGCTGCTTGAAGATGTGCCCGGCATCGGCAAGACGACACTCGCCAAAGCGCTCGCCAAATCACTCGCCTGCACCTTTCGCCGCATTCAATTCACGCCCGATTTACTGCCGAGCGACTTGACCGGTCTGGCAATTTACAATCAAAAGACGCAGGACTTTGAATTTCGCCCCGGTCCCGTCTTGACCCAAATTTTGCTCGCCGACGAAATCAATCGCGCCACGCCGCGCACGCAATCCGCGCTGCTCGAAGCGATGCAGGAGCGCCAAATCACGGTGGACGGCAACACGATACTTTTGCCGCGTCCGTTCTTTGTCATGGCGACGCAAAATCCCGTCGAACTCGAAGGCACGTTCCCACTGCCCGAAGCGCAGGTGGACCGCTTTTTCATGCGCGTTCAACTCGGTTATCCAACCGCCGACGAAGAAAGCGCCATCCTGAAACGCTACGAACACGACGAGCCGCTGCAAACCCTTGAACCCGTCATTGACAATGCAAGTTTATTGGAAATGCAGCGCGCCGTGCAAAACGTGCGCGTCGAGGACAGCATTCGCGAATATATTGTTTTGATTGCGCGCGCCACGCGTGCGCACAACGCGATTGAATTGGGCGTCAGTCCGCGCGGCACGTTGTTTTTGTATCACGCCGCGCAAGCGTACGCGGCGACGCAGGGGCGCGATTACGTTTTGCCTGACGATGTGAAATATCTCGCGCCGTACATTTTGACGCATCGCCTCATGCTCGGCGCGCAGACGCGTTTGCGCGGGCGCACGACCCAAGACCTCATCAAAGAAATCGTCGAATCCGTTCCCGCGCCGGTCGAACGCCCGTAAGTGAATGTCGAATGCGAAATGCTTAATGCATCATTCAAATTCGCATTCCGCATTTTGCATCCTACATTCTGCATTCTGCATTGTTCACTTCCGCTTGGCTCGAGTTTGCGTTAATGATGGTCTTGCTTGGCGCCATCTTTGGGCAAGAGACCTTGTTGACGCTGTCCGCGCTGCTGGTCATCACCCTGCCGCTCGCGTGGGTATGGCAGCGCGTGGCGTTTCATCGCGTGACCTATGAACGCCATTTGGACGAAACGCGCGTGTTTGAAGGCGAACATGTTACGCTCACCCTGCGCGTGGCGAATCACAAATGGCTGCCCCTGCCGTGGCTGCGCGTCAGCGACCAAATGCCGCTCGCGCTGGCGCCGCAAGAAAAACCGCTCTCGCCTTCGCATCTTCCGCTGACCGGCTTTTTGGAATCCCGCGCGTCGCTGTTGTGGAATGAACGCGTGCGCTGGGAATATCACATTCCCTGCAACAAACGCGGCTATTACACGCTCGGTCCGGCGACGCTTGCTTCGGGCGACCTGTTTGGTTTGTTTGAACGCGCGCTCGGCTATCCGCACGTGGATCGTCTGATTGTGTACCCGCGCATTGACCCCATCGAAGAATGGGGCTTGCCGCCCAAAGAACCGTTCGGCGATGCGCGCACGCGCCTGCCCGTATTCCAAGACCCAACGCGCATTCGCGGCTTGCGCGATTATCATCCCGACGACGCGCCGAAACATATTCACTGGCGCGCGACGGCGCGTCACCTTGCGCTCAAGGTCAAACAGTACGACCCGACCATCAATTACAATTGGGTTTTCTTTTTGAATATCGCTACGTACGAGCAAGCGTGGCAAGGCGTGGACACCGAACGCGCGGAACGCGCCATCCGTCTCACCGCGTCGCTTGCCCATTTCGCGGCAGAGCAAAAATACGCGTTCGGACTCGTCGCCAATGGCACCTATCCCGATTCCGACCAACGCTTGCGCATCATGCCCGGACGCGACCCGCTGCAATTGCGTAATGTGTTGGAAGCGCTCGCGGCGGTCTCGTACTTTGTCGCGTCGCCGATTGAAGCGCTCCTGCGGCGCGAGTCGGCGAATCTGCCGTGGGGCGCGACATTGATTGTCGTGACCGCGCTCGTGACCGAAAACCTGTTGGCGGAATTGGCGCGTTTGCGCCGCGTCGGGCGTCGGCTCGCGCTGATTTCGCTGGATGAAAATTGGACGCCGCCGCTGCTGCCCGGCATCATCGTCTATCGCGCGCACGAACCGGGACAACGCGTTTTAACGTTAGAACACTCTAACGTCGAAACGTTTTAATCACGCGTGACATCCGCCGTGTTCAAATTCCATTCCGTCAATCTCCGCGCCGAACTGCGGCTCGCGCTGCTTGCCGCCAGCGAAGCGTGTTGGATTTACGCGGTGGTGCTGACCATCGGGACGGTGGCGGGCGCGCCGCGTCAAGTTTCACCGCTCGGCATTTTTTTCGTGTATTGGATTGCGCTGCTGGTGGGGCGCTTTTTGCCGCGCGTACAGCACGCGTGGCGCGTCCTGCAATTCGTGACTGTTGCGATTGCGCTGGCGGCGATTTTAATTGCCGTGCGCGTCGGGTTATACGGCGATGCGCCGCTCGCCGATTTGTCATGGCTGCCCAATTATTTGGGACGCACGCTGGCTTTTTTTGAACGCACGACCGCCGAAGAATTTTCCACCCTCGCGTTGATTTTTGCTTTTTTGCGCGGCATGAGTTTCGCGCCGCGCGCGCTGACGTTGTGGGTCGTCGGTTTTTATTTTCGTCTCGGCATCGTCATCTTTTTCGGCGCGGCGCTTGTTTCCGCGTTGACGGTACCGGTGGATTTCACCGTTTGGATTTTTGTTTATTTCGCGTTGTCACTGCCCGCCATCGCGTTGGCGCGCATCGAAGAAGCGGGACAGGAGCGCCCGCTCGGTCCAAGTTGGGCGCTCGTGATGCTGACGACAATTGCCGCGACCCTGCTGCTCGGTTTCTTGGCGGCACAATTTTTTACGCTCAAAACCATCAACGCGCTTTTTGAGCTGCTTGCGCCGTTGGATTTGATCGCGCAAATCATTTTTACGCTGCTGGCAGTCCCGCTCTTTTTTCTTTTGGAACTCGCCGCGAATTTGCTCGCGCCCGTGTTTGATTTGATTCGGAACGCGCTGGCAAATTTGCAGACCCTGCCCATCGGCAGCAATCCCGAAATCGTGCGTGTGCTGAATGTCATCGCCCACGTGGTCGTAGACCTTGTTCCGTATTTGCGTTTGCTCGGCGTCTTTGTGGTCGTCATTTTCCTTGGCTGGTTAATTGCGCGCGCGTTAAACAAACGGATGAAATGGGAAGAAAAAGAATTGTATGCGCGCGCAGCGTTGGAAGACCGCGATGGGTTTGCCGCCGCAAAAGCCCCGCCAACGCAGCCCGCGCGATTTGCGCGTCATGAAATTCACGCCGAAAATGTACGGCGCATTTATGCCGCGCTGCTGGTACAAGCCGAAGACGCGGGCATGGCGCGGCGCGCGGCAGAAACCCCACTGGAATTTTTGCCGCGTCTCAGCGCGCGCTTTCCCGACATTGCGCCGGCGCTGCAAGCAATCACAAACGCGTACATCGCCGTACATTACGCGCAGCAGCCCGCCACCGACGCGCAGGTGCGCGAATTGCGCGCGGTGTGGCAGCAGGCGCGGAAAAAAATGCGCGAAGCGGGGAGGAGAAGGTAATCGGTTTATGAAACTTGTGACTGCGAATCAAATGCGCGCGTTCGAACAGCGCGCTGATGCCAGCGGCAATTCGTACGCCGCGATGATGGAACGCGCGGGCACGCTCACCGCGCACGCCATCACCGAACGCTTTGCCGTCCGCGACCAACGCGTGCTCGTCCTCGTCGGTCCGGGCAACAACGGCGGCGACGGGTTGGTGTGCGCGCGCGTCTTGCATGACGCGGGCGCGCGCGTCGCGTTGTACGTGTGGCGGCGTGTTCCCGCCCAGAGTGATGTGAATTGGGAATTGTGCATGCGGCGCAACATTCCCTTTACGCGCGCCGAAGACGACGCGGATTTTTCCAAACTTGCCGCCGAGCTCGCGCAAGCGCATTTCATCATCGACGCGCTGCTCGGCACCGGCGTCACGCGACCAATTGAAGGAATGCTGCGTGAGGTGTTAGAGACGGTGAAAAATTCAACGGCGCGCGCAAATCGCTCCGGCGAAAATTTGTTGACACTGACGCGCGCGCCCAATCGCCCTATCCCCCAATCACCTCATCCACCAATTGTCATCGCCGTTGACCTGCCCACAGGTTTGAACCCCGACACGGGCGCGCTTGACCCCGCCGCGCTGCGCGCAGACCTGACCGTCACATTCGCGTTTCCCAAAGTGGGACAATACACGTTCCCTGGCGCGGACGCGGTGGGCGAATTGATTGTGGCGGATATTGGCATTCCGATGGCGTGGGCGGACGACATCGCGCTCGATGTGGCGACGCCGCAAGAAATTCGCGCGCGGCTGCCTTCCCGCGCGCGTGATTCCAACAAAGGCACGTTTGGCAAAGCGATGCTCGCGTGCGGCTCGCTGCATTTTACCGGCGCGCCCACTTTGGCGGCGCACGCGGCGGGACGCGTCGGCGCGGGGCTGGTGACGCTGGCGCTGCCGAATACGATTCATCCCCTCGTCGCCGCGAAAATTGACGAAGCCACCTTTCTGCCCCTGCCCGACCGCCTCGGCGATTGGCGTCCGCGCGGCGCGAATGAACTGCTCGCGCATTTGTGGGATACGCCGTACGATGCGCTGCTCGTCGGCTGCGGCATCGGGCAAGCCGACAGCACGCGCGATTTTTTGATGCGGCTGTTGGAAAATTTCGACACGTTGGAGTACCCGCCCGCGCTCATCCTCGACGCGGACGCGTTGAATTTGCTCGCCGGAATTTCGGAATGGTGGACGCGCGTCGCTTTCCACACGCCGCCGATTCTGACGCCGCATCCCGGCGAGATGGCGCGCCTGACCGGAACAGGTGTTGCCGAAATCCAGCGCGACCGCGTGAATGCGGCGCGTCACGCGGCGCGCACGTGGAACGCCATCGTCGTGCTCAAAGGCGCGTTCACCGTCATCGCCGCGCCGGATGAACGTGTGACACTGATACCGTTTGCGAATCCCGCGCTCGCGACGGCGGGCACCGGCGATGTTTTGGCGGGCACCATCGCGGGACTTGCGGCGCAGCTGCGCGCCGCCGCGCGACGCGCGGAATCATCCGACCCTGCGCGCCAAGCGTACGACGCCGCTGTGGCGGGCGCGTATGTTCACGCGTTCGCGGGCGAATTTGCCGCGTCCGAAATTGGCGCTGCCGGAGTCGTCGCGGGAGACCTGCTGCCGCGTTTGCCGCTTGCGCTCCGCCGCTTAAAGAATGATTCATGAGACTCGTTAGCCACTGTACACGCGCGCTGCCGCTGTTCGTTTTGCTGTTGGGTCTGTTCGCCTGTGTTCCATCACCCACCGCGACGCCGCCGCGTCAAACGCCTTTTCCCACACTGCCGCTCATCAACGACGAACCGACCCTCGCGCCCATCGAAACCGCGCCAAATGTTCCCCCCCCCC
>Ga0070741_10003733_pt1 | contig 36910 bp, 40 predicted proteins | sample Coa_R1_4_FD_66440 | JGI IMG/M metagenome (GOLD analysis project Ga0070741, IMG submission 66440) | Surface soil microbial communities from Centralia Pennsylvania, which are recovering from an underground coalmine fire - Coalmine... | ecosystem: Environmental > Terrestrial > Soil > Unclassified ... | reverse complement strand
CAAAACCTCGCCGGCGGACATCAGCACCGCCGGCGTCTTGGCGACTACAGAGCTTCGAAAGGGGAGTCAGGTTGTTCAAGGTCGGCGACAAAGTGGTGTATCCACACCACGGGGCAGGCACCGTCGTGAAGAAGGAGCAGCGCGAGGTCCTCGGTCAGAAGCGCGACTACCTCACGATCAAGATCCTTCACAACGACATGACCGTCAACGTTCCGTGCGAGAACGCGGAGAAGGTCGGGCTTCGGCGCGTGATCGACGAGGTGATGGTCGAGAAGGTCCTCAAGGCGCTCCAGGGATCGGGCACGACGATGCCGAAGAACTGGAACCGCCGGTTCAAGCACAACCGCGACAAGATGAAGACCGGTGACATCTTCGAGCTGGCCGAGGTCGTGCGGAATCTCTCGCTCCGCGACCACGAGAAGGGGCTTTCCACCGGCGAGAAGCAGATGTTCGTGAAGGCGAAGAAGATTCTCGCCAGCGAGCTCATGTACGCCAAGGCGATGGACGAGGACGAGGCGGCCGCCTGGCTCGACGAGGTCCTCTCCACGGTCGCGAACGGCAAGAAGAAGACCGCGAAGGTCGCCGCGGGCGCCAGCGCGTAGCACCGCGTGTCGGTCTGGGCCGTTCTCGCCGCCGCCGGTCGCGGCGAGCGATTGCAGCTGGACCGACCGAAGGCCTTCGCCCAGCTCCGCGGACGGCCGATGCTGGCGGAGAGCCTGGAGCGACTCGAGGCCTCCCCCTGGGTCGACGCGATCGTCGTCGTCGCCCCGCCCGGATGGGAGGAGCCGGTGATCCTGCTCGCCGAGGAGCTCGGGTGCGGGAAGGTCGTCGCCTCCGTGGCGGGTGGAGAGTCACGGGCGGACTCGGTCCGGCTCGGAGTCGCCGAAGTCGATCGCGAAGCCGCGGCCGTCCTCGTCCACGACGCGGCGCGGCCGCTCTTGCCGGACGGGCTCGTCGAGCAGCTTCTGCAGCCCCTCGGCGAGGGGTGGGACGGTGCGGTTCCGGGTCTTCCCCTTGCGGACACCGTCAAGCGGGTGCGCGACGGAGCCGTCGAGGAGACGCTTGCGCGGGCAGAGCTGGTCGCGGTGCAGACTCCTCAGGCCTTCGTCGCCTCGGTCCTGCGCGAGGCGACCGCCGGCGCCGCTCAGGCGACGGACTGCTCGACACTCGTCGAGGCGCGGGGCGGCCGGGTGAAGGTCGTGCCGGGCGATCCTCGCCTGCTGAAGGTGACGACGCCGGACGACCTGGCTCTCGTCGAGCGGTGGCTCGCGGAGCGCGCGTGATCGTCGACTACCACATGCACCTCCGCGATCCCCGGGAGCGGATCGTGCACAGCGTCGAGGCGATCGAGCGCTTCGTCGAGCAGGCGGTTGCCCGCGGCGTCGACGAGATCGGGTTCACGGAGCACGTCTACTACTTCCACCAGACCCGACAGGTGTGGCGGCTTCCGTACCAGATCGAGCGCTGCGTCTACGACCTCGATTCCTACGTCGACGCGATCCTCGAAGCGAAACGGGTCGGCCTGCCCGTCAAGCTCGGCCTCGAGGTCGACTACGTCGGCGAACGCCAGGACGAGCTGGCCGAGCTGCTCGACGGCTATCCCTGGGACTACCTGCTCGGCTCCGTCCACTGGCTGGACGGGCTCGCCGTCGACCTGCGGCCGGGGATCTGGGCCGAGCTCTCGGTCGAGGAGGTGTGGCGGCGCTACTTCTCCGCCCTGGCCGATCTCGCCGCGTCGGGGCACGTCGACGTCCTCGCCCACCCCGACCTGGTGAAGATCTTCGACCTCCGGCCGAAGGCGTTCGACTATCCCTCGCTCGACGGCGTCGCTCTCGAGATCTCGACCGCCGGGTTGCACAAGCATGTCGGCGAGCTGTATCCGGATCCAGCGCTGCTGTCCACGCAGCCGCCGATCACCTTCGCCTCCGATGCGCACGTGCCCGCCCACGTCGGGCGAGACTTCCCCAGTGCGCTGGAGCTCGCCCGTGCGTCAGGCTACGCGACCGTGACCGTGTTCGAGAGCCGCCGGGCGCGGCAAGAACCGCTGGGATGACCGCCCGGCCGCTCCGCACCAGGCTCGTCACCGAATCGGTGCACACCCGTGACGGACGCGTGCGACCTCGGCCGATAGGATCGATCGCGGGAGGCGGGAGGAACTCCCGGATCCCCTCCCCGGGTGGGGCAGTGGCGTGACGGGGTCACAGGCCTCCGAGAACGCGGGTGTCGGGGAGCTGCGGATCGGCAGCGGATTCGACGCGCATGCGCTCGAGGAGGGGGTGCCGCTCGTCCTCGGCGGAGTGCGCGTCGAAAGCGCGCGCGGGCTCGCCGGGCACTCCGACGGCGACGTGATCACGCACGCGCTGATCGACGCGTTGCTCGGCGGCGCCAATCTGGGCGACATCGGCTCTCTCTTCCCGTCCGACGGGCGTACGCCGCCTGGGATCTCCTCGCTCGTCCTGCTCGAGCAGGCGTACACGCGCGTCCGCGAGGCCGGCTGGGAGCTCGTCAACGCCGACTGCGTCTTCATCGGCCAGGAGCCGCGGCTTGCGCCGCTCAGGGCCGAGATGTGCGCCGCCCTCGCGGGCGCCCTGGGTCTCGAGCCGGACCGGATCTCGGTACGGGCGACGACGACGGACGGCCTCGGGTTCACCGGACGCGGCGAGGGGCTCGCCGCGCAGGCGGTCGCGCTGATTCGTCGGGTCTAGAAAGGACCCTCCGCAGCGCGTCCTCGAGCCGGTCGAGGGCCAGGTCGAGCTCCTTCGGCGCATAGTCGAGCTGCTCGTGCACGCGGGCGATCGAGCCGCGAAGAGCGGGAAAGGAGGCGACGACGTTACGGTCGCCGATCTTCGTCGTCTCCAGGAGGAATGACCGCCCGTCGTCGGGGTTGGGCCTCCTCTTGATCTGACGCCTTTCTTCCAGCCTGCGCAGGTAGGACGAGAGCGTGGTCGGTCTCATGCCGAGCAGTGCGGCGAGCCGCGAGGGCGTCACGGGCTGAAAGGCGCGAATCGCGCTGGCCACGGCGAAGTCGTTCGGGTTGAGCTTGCCGTCGGCCATCGCCTGGTCGAGCAGGTCGTTGGCGAGCTGGCCGAGGATGAACAACCGGAAGAGGACGTTTCGTCCGCGTGACTCTCGTGCGCTCATGAAGTGCGAAGTCGTAGTAAATTACTGCGAACTCGTACAAGATTGGAGGCGCTGATGATCAGATACGCCATCGGCTTGGTCATTCTGACTGGTGTCGTCGCGGGCGCGGCGAGCGGAGCGGAGGCGCTCGCACCCGCGCGCGTGGTCGCACGCATCGTCACCGGGCCGGGGCCGTGCTCCGAGGCCGGAGGCTTCGACAGCGTCTGGGTCGGAGTCGCGGGCGAGGCGAAGGTTGCGAGGATCGACCCGGCGACGAACAGGGTCGTGGGCAAGGTCGACGTGGGTGCGCAGCCGTGCGGGGTCGTCGCGGGCGCCGACAGCATCTGGGTCGACGGGTACGGAACGGGAACCGTCGAGCGGATCGACCCGGCGCAGATGAAGGTCGTCGCACGGATTCCGGTCGGGCCGAGCCTCTGGGACGTCGAGTTCGGCGCCGGCTCCGTCTGGGCGACCAGCGAGGGCTCGGGACGATCAGCAGGATCGATCCGGCGACGAACGCGATCGTCTCGAGAATCAGGGTCGGCGCCGCGCCGAGGCAAGTCCGCTACGGAGCAGGCGCGATCTGGGTCGGCTCGAACACGGGGAAGAGCATCTACCGTGTCGACCCGGCCACGAACCGAGCCAGGGCGGTGCCGGTCGGCATGATCCTGCCGGACTCGGTCGCCGTCTCCGACCGGGCAGTCTGGGTCGCGTCCAGCGCCGGCCGGGAGATGGTCCGGCTGAACCCGCGGACGTTGAAGGTCGTCGCTCGGATCAGGGTCGGGCTCGGCCCGCACAATCCGGCGGTCGCACCCGACGGTTCCGTGTTCGTTCCGAACAACCTCAGCGGCACCGTCAGCCGTATCGATCCTGCCCGCAACCGCGTCGTCGAGACGTTCAAGGTCGGGCCGAAGCCCTTTCCCGCCGCCGAGGCGTTCGGCGACATCTGGGTTCCGGCTGCCGGTGGCGCCCAGGTCGTCCGCATCCACGTGGGGTGAGCGACCGCTATGCCAGTGCATAGCCGCTTGCGAGCATCGCCGGCGCGCGCGCCAGAAAGCTCTCGTACGGCGGCACGTCCCAGCCGAGCGAGTCGGCGAGACGCACGATCATGTTGAAGAGGGCGGCGACATGGATCGCGTCGACCATCGCCTCGTCGGAGACCCCGGCTGCGCGAACCGCCGCGGCGTCTTCGGGACCGAGCTCGTCGGGCCTCAGCGTCAGCTTCTCGAGGAACTCGAGCATCGCGCGCAGGCGGCTGTCGATCGGGGCTGTCCGCCAGTCCGCTTCGACTGCTCTCCAGACGTCCTCGCCGAGCGCATACGACGCGACCGCGCCGTGAGAGCTCGTTCAGAACGGGCACTGGTTGAGGGACGAGACGAAGGCCGCGAAGAGCTCCCGTTCGCCCGCGCTCCAGTCGGAGGGCCCGCGCATGGCCAGGTCGAGCGCTGCGGAGAACGGGCGGCCGAACAGATCGGGCCGGTAGTAGAGGGTCTTCAGCACGCCGACCGGTTCCGTCCCGCGTTCCTCGCGGATCTGCTCGAGGACGGAAGCCTCGGCCGGCGCGTGGCCGCTGTCGACGACCTGCAGCCTCATCGCAGCGCCGCGAGCCCGGCCTGGAGTCGCTCCAGCCCCGCGGCGACGGCGGCGGAGACTGTGTGCTCGAAGATCTCGTCCTCGGAGTGTCCGGCGTCCTTCAACGCGGCGATGTCGCCGTCGGTGACGGCATACGCTCCGGTTCGGACCTTTGCCAGGTACGGCCCGAACTCGGGCGGTGCGGGCCGGTCGGGCTGTGCGGCCGCGCGCAGGTCCCGGATCAGCTCGTCGTAGCGGGACACGCCTTGAGTGTATGCGCAGCCGCGAGCGCTCTAGGCCGGCAGCGTCACGATGCCTGCCTCCACGCGCACGAGCCCGTCTCGGCGCAGCGCGGCGACGGCCTCCGCGTCGAGCAGGTCGGCCGGCACCGGCTCGGCGGTGACCGCGCGCAACGTCTGGGCCCGCCGCTGACGGAACGACCCCTCGAAGCGACCCTGCTTGCGCGCAGGCTCGTACGTCTCGCCGCGCGACGGGCACTTGCCCGCCAGCGGGCAGAGGGCGCAGCGTGGAACGCGTGCGAGGCACACGGTCGCGCCGAGGTCGAACAGCGCCTGCGCGGCCTCGGGGGAGAACTCTCCGCCCGTTCGCTCGAGAACTCGCCCGATGTTCACGTCGATTGGCAGCACCGCGCGGCCGAGCGCGAAGCTCTCGATCGCCGCGGCCGTGTAGGGACCGACTCCGGGAAGCTCGGTCAGCTTCTCGGGCCAGCCGCGCTGCGCGACGACGCACGCGGCGCGGTGCAGGTTGATCGCGCGCCGGTTGTACCCGAGCCCCTGCCAGGCGCGGATCACGTCGGCGGGCGAGGCCGACGCCAGGTCGTCCACGGTCGGCCACCGCTCCAGCCACTCCAGATACCGGGGGACGACCCGGGAGACCTGCGTCTGCTGGAGCATCACCTCGGAAACGAGGATCGCGTACGGGTCGCGCGTGTGTCGCCAGGGCAGGTCGCGCCCGTGCTCGGCGAACCAGGCGAGCAGCAGCTCCTGCATCGACGTGAACCGTACTGCGCGGGTCGCCCGGGCCGACACGTACCCTGGGACGAAGGTGAGCACGCAGGCCTCGACCGAGCCCCGCGCAGAACGTCGGCGCCGCACGTCGGCGCTCTACGTCGACCTGCACAGCCACGTCGTCCCTTCCGGCGACGACGGCGCGCGCAGCGTCGAGGAGGGGCTCGAGCTCTGCCGGCATGCGGCCGCGCACGGGACGAGGCTGCTCTACGCGACGCCGCACGCCCAGCCCGCCGGCAGGTGGCACGCGTGGACGGTCGAGCGTCAGCGCCGGGCGGTCGAGAGCCTCGAGCGGATGCAGGACGCCTGCGCTGCGTTCGGGCTCGAGCTCCGCCTGGGCTGGGAGGTGGCTCCCCGGGGGATCGTCGGCGAGGTGCGATCGTTTGCCCTCGACGGGCTGGACGCGGTACTGGTCGAGTTTCCGGGGCCGTGGTTCGAGTTCGCCGATTCTCTGCTCGAGACCCGAAGGCAGATCGACCAGATCCGGGCGGCCGGCCTCGAGGTCGTCCTCGCCCATCCCGAGCGCTGCGTCGAGATCCAGCAGGATCCCCGGCTGGTGTTGCCGTTCGCCGAGGACGGTGCGTTGATCTGCTTCAACGCGGACTCGTTCCTGGGCGGCCACGGCGACGCGACGGAGCGGTGCGCCTGGCAGCTGCTCGGGCTCGGGCTCGGCGACCTCGTCGCGTCCGACGCCCATCGACGCGACCGACCGAGCCGGCTGCACGAAGCCGTCGAGGCGATCGCACGGCGGACGGACCGCGAGCGGGCCGTCGCGCTCGCCGACGGATCCGCGCTCACCCGCCTGTCTGCGCTCTGAGCCCCGCTCACCGGGGTGGACGAAATCGTCACTCCGGGGCTAACCCACGGTTAACGAACTCGCGCTACACCTTGGAGCATGGTTCTTCTCCGGATCGAGGCGGAGCTCGCGGCCGAGCGTGCGATCGTCAGCCAGCTGCAGCGCTACGGGTGCCGGATCGTGGAGCGGACCGAAGACGGGATCCGGGTCGAGTTTCCGTACGCCGAGTCGGAACGCGAGGCGCTGGCGGAGGCTCGCCTCTATCTCGGAGCGCAGAACGGCTCTGTGCTCTCGGCGCGTGCGGCCTGAGCGGCCACACCGTCCTGTCCACCTGGTTACCGCAACGGTGCCTCGGAGACGCAGGGCCCGCAGCTACCGTCGGAGCATGAGCGAGCGCTACCTGATCCTGATCGAGGAGCTCGTCCGCGACGGCCGGCCCGAGCGCGAGATCGAGCAAATCGTCGAGGGCGTCGTCGCCGAGGACGAGCGGGCCGAAGGGCTCGGAGTCGACGACGGCGAGCCCGGGCTGCGCGCGGCCTGAGCTTGCCGGATAGGCTCGCGTCTGATGCGAGCCGTCGTCGTCACGCGCTTCGGCGGGCCGGAGGTCCTCGAGCTTCAGGAGGCGCCCGCACCCGAGCCCGACGTGGGCGAGCTGCTCGTCGACGTCACGGTTTCCGGAGTCAACTTCCGCGACGTGTACGAACGCAGGGGAGCCTACGGGGGGACACCGCCGATCGTCGCCGGAGTCGAGGGCGCCGGCCGCGTTGCCGCGTTGGGCGACGGAGTGGAGGGCGTGGCAGTCGGCGCCCGCGTCGCCTGGAACAGCGCGCAGGGCAGCTACGCGGACCAGGTCGTCGTTCGCGCTGCCAGAGTAGTCCCGGTTCCGGACTCCTTGAGCGACGAGGTTGCCTGCGCGGCGCTGCTGCAGGGCATGACGGCTCACTACCTGACCCACTCGACGTACCCGATCCAGGAGGGTGACGAGGTGCTCGTCCACGCCGCGGCCGGCGGGGCGGGCCGGCTCGTGCTGCAGATGGCGAAGCTGCGAGGAGCTCGCGTGACCGCGACGACCTCGGGCGGGGAGAAGGCCGAGCTCGCGAGGGCCGCGGGCGCCGACGAGGTGATCGGCTACGAGGACGTCCCGGAGGGCCGTTTCGCAGTCGTCTACGACGGGGTCGGCCGGGAGACGTTCGACCGATCGCTCGCGGCGCTGCGCACGCGCGGGCTGCTCGTCCTCTACGGGGCGGCCAGCGGGCCGGTGCCGCCGTTCGAGATCATGCGGCTCAACGCGGGGTCGACCTACCTCACCCGGCCGACGCTCCATCACTACGTCGAGAGCCGGGAAGACCTGCTCCGGCGCTCCGGCGACGTCTTCGGCTGGGTGGCGGACGGAACCGTCGAGGTGCGGATCGGCGGTCGCTATCCGCTCGAAGCGGCGGCACGGGCGCAGCAGGATCTGGAGTCCCGGAGCACGACCGGCAAGCTGCTGCTGGCCGTCGCCTGACGCAGGCGCCGCGGGGAGCAGGGCCGCTCGACGGCTGGCCGAGACAACGCAGGATCGGCGAGAGCTCCGGCGCTACTGCTCGTAGCGCTCGACGACCTCCGGCGATCGCACCTCGGCCGCCTCGGGATCCTGGCCTGCCTCGCGGCGCGCGCGGCGCTGGCGGAGCAGGTCCCAACACTGGTCGAGCGAGACACCGATCTGCCCGAGGCGCCGCTTGTCTTCCGCGCCGGCGTCGCCGGCGGATTCCCGCTGCCACAGCTCGTGCTCCTCCGCGACCAGCTCCTCGATCCGTGCATGAATCCGGCTGTCGTCCATCACGCCTCCCGCGGTAGTGGCTCGTCGACCATTCTCACTGCTCCGGCCTCCTTGCCGGCGGCGGGCTCGGGAGCCCCGGCCAGCTGGCCGCCGGCGCACCCGGCCGCACCGATCTCCCCGCGCGGGTTGACGATCCCCGCGAGCGCCGCGACTCCGCCGCCGGCGACCAGGGCGGCGCAGATCGCGATCGCCTCGTGGAACGCGCGCACGGAGGCGGCGTTCGCGGCGAACGTGTCGCCGTCGAGCATGCCGGCGACGACGATCACCGAGACGCCGACGAGCCCGGCGACGCGGGCGACGGCGTTGTTGACCGCCGAGGCGATGCCCGCGTCGCTCCCGTCGGCGTCGGCGAGCACGGCTGCGGTGAGAGGCGCGACGGTGACGGTGAGCCCGAGGCCGAACAGGAGCAGCGCCGGCAGCAGATCGCCCAGATACGACGTGTGCATCCCGGTCCGGAGCAGCAGGAGGATGCCGCCGGCGGCGAGGAGCGGCCCGACGCCCATGAACAATCGCGGTCCGTACCGGTCGGCCAGGGCGCCGAAGCTTCGCGACAGCGCGAACATGACGAGCGTCACCGGCAGGGTCGTCAGGCCGCTCCGTAACGCGCTGTAGCCGGCGACCTGCTGGAGGAAGATGACGAGGAAGAAGAACAGGATCGCCAGGCCGGCGTAGACGAAGAGCGTCTCCAGGTTGCCGACGACGAAGTTCCGGCGCGCGAAGAGCTCGAGCTTCAGCATCGGCTCGCGTGCCCGTCGCTCGTAGGCGAGGAAGGCTGCGAACACCGCCACGCCGGCGACCAGCGGGACGAAGATCGCCGGGCTCGACCAGCCGAAGCGCGGCTGCTCGATCAGGGCGAAGACGAACGCGCCGAGGCCGGAGACGCAGAGGAACGCTCCCGGAAGGTCGACGCGCCTGGAATCCGTGCGGACCGCCTCCGGCACCGCGGCGAGCACGAGGGCGAGCGTGGCGATCACGAGCGGGACGTTGAGCGCGAAGATCCAGCGCCACGAGACGTGATCGACGATCACGCCTCCGGCCAGGGGGCCGACGACCGAGGCGATCCCGCCCCAGGCGGTCCAGGCGCCGATCGCCGCCGACCGTTCCCTCGGCGGGAAGGCCGCGACGATGATCGCGAGCGAGCTCGGGGTCAGGAGCGCACCGGCGGCACCCTGCAACGCGCGCGCAGCGATGAGGACGCCGATCGTCGGGGCGAGCGCGCACGCGACGGAGAAGACGCCGAAGGCTCCGACACCGAACGCGAAGACCCGCCGCTCGCCGTAGATGTCGCCGAGCGACCCGCCGATCAGGATCAGCGAGCCCAGCACGAGCAGGTAGGCGTTCGACACCCACTGCTGCGCGGGCAGCCCGCCGCCGAGGTCGTGCTCGATCGACGGCAGTGCGACGTTGACGATCGTCCCGTCGATCATCGCCACGCCCGAGCCGAGAATCGCAGCCACCAGCGTCAGGCGCTGGCGGCGGGTCATGCGCCGAGGATCCGGGCGAGCTCGGGAGGCCCCGGGCACCAGGACGAGGCGAGGGCGGCGCGATCCCAGCCGAGAGCCTCGGCGCCCGCCTCGTACGCGCTCTCGAGAAACGCGAGCAGGGCATGCCGCGGGCTCGCTGCGCCTCGAACGTCTGCGTAGCGGAGCAGCGCGAGCGAGCCCTCACCCTGCTCCTGCCAGAACGCCTGCTCGGGCCGGAGTCGCGTCTCGCGCAGGCCCGGAGGCTCGGGCGCCGCGTACGAGTAGTAGCTCGGCTCGCGCACGTTCCGGTCTCCGGCCCAGAAGCCGAACGACACGACCTCGTGCGAGTAGGCCTCCCGGGTGACGGGGTCGGCGTCCGGAAGCTCCGGCGCGCGGCCACCGCCGAACCTCGTGACGGCGAGGTCGAACGAGTGCCAGAAGAGGTGGACGGGGCTCGACTTGCCGCAGTACCAGCCGCTGAACTCCTCGAAGACGTCGGCGGTCCAGGCGAGCACGCGCCAGAAGCGCTCGACGGCGTCGGCGTCGTACGAGGCGTGCTCGTGGTCCTCCGGGAAGGGGGTCGTCATTGGCACGCCGAACGGCGTCTCGACGATCGGCACGTCCAGGCCGAGGCTCGCGAGCGTCGCATGGAGGAGCCGGTTGAACTCCGCGACGGAAAGCCCGTTCTCGAGTGCGAAGGACTCGGACTCGCCGGCGGTCTCCACCACGAGGCGGTGGCCGGCGAAGTCGAACCGGATCTCGAAGGAGGCTCCGTCGGGTGCGCCCAGCACGCGCGTGGTCAGACCGTGGACGTCGACGTACAAAGGCACGTGCCACCAGTGGTTCCGCGGCCGCGACGAGGCCAGCTTCACCTTGCCGACGATCTGCGCCCACAGGTGCAGCGTGTCCTTCGTCGGCTCCCAGTCCGCAAAGGGCAGCTCCGGGAGCTCGGCGGTCATCCGACCACGAACGCGATCTCGTCCACGTAGCACCAGCTCCAGTCCTCACCCGGCTGTGCGGAGCGGGCGATCGGATGGCCCTCGTCGCGCGCGTGGCGAGAGGCGTGCCTGTTCGGCGAGGAGTCGCAGCAGCCGATCTTGCCGCAGGTCATGCACATCCGCAGGTGCAGCCAGCGACCGCCGGTCTTCAGGCACTCCTCGCAGCCGGCAACCGGCTCGGGCAGGCCGGTGACCTGGATTCGGTCGAGATGGCTGCAGTCGGCGGGCGTCATTCCGTGGCCCTTCGTCGGTGAGATCGGCCACTACACTCTTCCTGCGAGGACGCTATCAATCGTCCCTGGGTCGACCCTCAAGGCCGCTCCGGCGAGCGGTCTGCTCCTCGTCCTCGCGTGCTTGCTCGCCGGCTGCGGAAGCGGCGGTGCGCCTGCCGTGTCGCAGGCGGAGCGACGCGAGGTCGCGGCGCGCTTCGCCCATGCGGTCCTGCGCGGCGACGTGGCTGCCGCAAGGCGCGCGCTCGCCCGGAACGAGCCGGCGCTCGTCACCCTCGTCCGCCGGGCGGCCGCCCCCTGGAAGGTCCAGCACGCGACGGTCACACCCCGTCCCCGACGGACCGGCGAGCGCTGGACGTTCACGTACGCCGGGCGGCGGACGTACCCGGACGGGCGATTCGAGACCGAGACCGGGTCGCTGGTCGTCTTCGTCGGCCCGGCGGCTCGAGGCGCGGGCGTGACCTACTTCCTGTTCACCGACGTCCGCCGGCGGTTCAGCACGCACCACGACTCGGTGCTGCTGCCCTCGAACCGGTAGGCGCTCGTATGATCAGCCCGCCGTGACGATCCGCGTCGCCAACGCACCCTGCTCGTACGGGGCGTTCGAGATCACCGTCGGCCGGCTGCCGAACGTCCCGGACGCCGTCGAGGTGCTCCGGGCGATGGCCGACGCCGGCTACGAGGGCACGGAGCTGGGGCCGCCCGGGTACCTGGGTGACGGTGCGGAGCTGCGCTCCCGACTGGAGGCGGCGAACCTGGAGCTCGTCGCCGGGTACGTCCCGCTTCGGTTCAGCGAGCCGGCCGGGCTGGACGAGGACCTCGCCGGCCTGCGGGCGACCCTGGACGCCTTCGATGCTGCCGCTGCGCAGCGCGCGATGCCGGTGTTCGCGGACGGCGGCTCTCCGGAGCGCGCCGCTCGCCCGGGAGCGGCTGCGACCGACCGGAGCGTGGGGCTCGACGAGGCCGGCTGGGGCCGGTTCGCGGACGGGGTCGCTCGGGCGGCCGAGGTTTCCCGCGCGCGCGGCTACGAGCCGACCTTCCACCACCACACCGCGACCTACGTCGAGGCGCCGTGGGAGATCGAGCGCATGCTGGAGCTGACGGACGTCGGCCTGCTGCTCGACACCGGCCACCTCGCGCTGGGCGGCGGCGACCCGGTCCAGGGCCTGCGCGACTGGGGCGAGCGGATCAACCACGTCCACGTCAAGGACTACAACCGCGCGATCCTCGAGCAGGTGGTCGCGGACCGCGCCGGGATGGAGGAAGCGTGGCGTCGTCGCGTCTTCTGCGAGCTCGGGACCGGCGACGTCGATCTCACCGCGTTCTTCGAGGCGCTGACGGCGAGCGGCTACAGCGGCTGGCTGGTCGTCGAGCAGGATCTGATCCCGGCGCCGGACGAGGACGCCTCCGCCGCGATCGAGGCCCAGGCGCGAAACCGCCGGTGGCTTCGCCAGGTCGCCGGGCTCTGAGCCCTCGACGCTGCTCGCCGGCGAATCACGGGCTCTCGGTCGCATCGAAGTCGTTGCCGCACGACGGGCACCAACCTCGGTACGAGACGAGCACGTGGCCGCTGCGAACGAGCTCCTGCGTCCGGGTCACATCCGCCGGGTCACCGCAGAAGGGGCAGATCACCGTCCTCCCCGTGCGCGAGTGCGTCGTCGGCGGCCGCTGCCGGCTCGCCGGATCAGCGCTCGCAGAGCGTCCAGCACCACGCGGTCTCGGGTGTCGCGCCCGTGATCGTCGTCACCCTCGCCGGCCGCCGGCGCCGTCGACGGCGGAGACACGGATCGGCGCGGGCTACGGCATCCACGGCCAGTCCTGCCCGACCGCCCGCGGCTCGCCGGCAACCGCGCTCGCGCGGGCGGCGATGCCGATCTCGACCGCGCGGCGGTCGTCCTCGAGGGTGGCGCCGCGCTGCTCGCCGCCGAGACACGCCTCGACGAACGCGGCCAGCTCCAGGCGGAACGCCTCCTCGAAGCGCTCGCGGTAGTCCTGCGGGAAGCGCCCGCGGTCGGCCGCCGTCAGGACGCCCGAGGCCTCGCCGACGAACAGCGAGCCCTCGCTGCCGACGATCTCGAACCGGATGTCGTGTCCGAACGCGCACGTCCTCGAGACGTGCGTCGCGGCGATGCCGCCGTCCTCGAAGCGAATCGTCACGATCGCGTTGTCGAGGTCGCCCAGCGCCTCGAGCTCCGGGTAGACACGCGCCTGGCGGACGGCCGAGACCTCAACCGGCCTCGAGCCGAGGAGCCAGCAGGCGGTGTCGTAGTCGTGCACCGCCATGTCGAGCAGGAAGCCGCCCGTCTCTGCCGGCGACTCGCCCTCCGGCCACTCCGTGTCGCGGCTCGTCCCGAGCACGAGGAGCGGCTCGCCGACCGCGCCGGCGTCGAGCTGCCGCTTCGCGGCCGCGAAGGCGTCGTCGAAGCGCCGCTGGTAGCCGATCTGGACGACGAGCCCCTCCGGTACGTGCAGGCGGTCGTGGCCGGCCAGCGTCGTAGCGCCGGGCTTCTCGAGGAAGAGGTGCTTGCCGGCGGCCAGCACGGCCGCGGCGACCTCGGCGTGGTCGACCGAACGAGCCGCGACCACGACCGCATCGACGTCCTCGCGGCCGATCAGCTCGGCGTAGGTCGCTGCCGCGACCCCGAGCTCGGCGGCGACCTCGTCGGCGCGTCCCGGCCGGGCGGCGGCGACCGCCACGAGCTCCGCGGAGGGCAGCGCGGCGGCGTTGCGGGCGTGCACCGTGCCCATGCCGCCGAGGCCCGCGACGCCCAGTCGAAGCCGGTCTCTTGACACCCCGAATCGAGTATGGCAGCGTCAGCAATCGCTTGCGCAATCGATTGACGACCGAGCAGAGCGGGTCGAAGCGTCGAAACGCGACGCTGGCGGACGTCGCTGCGTCGGTCGGGGTCTCGGCCTCGACGGCCTCGCGCGCGCTGAACGGACGCGGCGAGCTGAGCGCCGCGACGAGAGCCGCTGTGATCGAGGCGGCCGAGCGCCTCGGCTTCCAGCCGTCCCCGCTCGCCCGCTCCCTGCGGACGCGCCAGACCTACACGGTCGGCTTCGTCGTGCCCGACGTCGCCAGCCCGTTCTATGCCGCCTCGCTCAAGGGCGCCCAGGCGGTGCTGGAGGAGTCGGGCTACCGCGTGATGCTGATGGACACGGAGCTGAGCGTCGAGGGCGAGATCGCGGCGCTCCGGACGCTCGTCAACCACAGGGTCGACGGCCTGCTCGTCTCGACGGCGGGCCTCGGCGAGGCGGAGTTCGAGGATCTGGTCGGGTCGACCGGAACGCCCTGCGTGTTCCTCGACAGTGTCGTCGACGGCGCGGGCGCGGGCTCGGTCACGCTCGAGAACCGCGAGGGCATCGAGGTCCTCGTCCGGCACCTGCGCGAGCACGGCCACGATCGGATCGCGCTGCTGGCCGGCTCGCAGCAGGAGACCTCCGGGGTGGAGCGGCTCGAGGCGTTCGTCGCCGTCGCCGATGCCGACCCGGAGCTGATCCGCGTCGGGCCGTGGACCCAGGCCGCCGGCGCCGACGGGACGCGCGCGCTGCTCGCGCTCGACCGGCCGCCGACCGCGATCGTCGCCTCGAGCGCGGAGCTCGGTCTCGGCTGTCTCGCCGCGTCGCGCGAGCTCGGGGTGCAGCTTCCGGACGAGCTCGCGCTCGTCACCTTCGACGATCCGTACTTCGGCTCGCTGCTCGAGCCGTCCCTGACCGCGGTCGGCTACGACCCGGCCGACGTCGGCCGGGCGGCGGCCGCGCTGCTCGTCGAGGCTATGCAGAACGAGCCGGGCGAACGGCGCGAGGTGCGCGTCCCGGTGTCGCTCGTCCGACGGCGGTCCTGCGGCTGCGGAGGCGATCGGTGAGCGCGCAGGCCGCGGCCATCCGCCTCAGCGGCGTCAGCAAGCGCTACGGCACGCACGAGGCGCTGACGACGACCGACCTCGAGATCGGCGAGGGCGAGTTCTTCTGCCTGCTCGGCCCGTCCGGCTGCGGAAAGACGACGACGCTGAACCTGATCGGCGGGTTCGTCGCCCCGACCACCGGCTCGATCCTGATCCGGGGGGAGTCGGTCGAGCGGCTCCCGCCGCACCGGCGGCCGGTCAACACCGTCTTCCAGTCGTATGCGCTCTTCCCGCACATGACCGTGCGTGACAACGTCGCCTTCGGCCTGAAGATGGCGCGCGTTCCGAAAGCCGAAGCCGGCCCGCGCGTCGACGAGGCGCTCGCGCTCGTCGGCCTCGAGCAGCACGGCGACCGGCTCCCCGGCCAGCTCTCCGGCGGCCAGCAGCAGCGGGTGGCGGTCGCCCGGGCGCTCGTCAACCGGCCGGCAGTTCTGCTCCTCGACGAGCCGCTGGGCGCGCTCGACCTGAAGCTGCGCAAGCGCCTGCAGGTCGAGCTCGCGCAGATCCATCGCGAGATCGGGACGACGTTCGTGTACGTCACGCACGACCAGGAGGAGGCCATGTCGATGGCCACCCGGATCGCGGTGATGAATCAGGGCCGGATCGAGCAGATCGGCGCGCCGAGCGAGATCTACCACCGGCCGATCTCTCGATTCGTCGCGGACTTCATCGGCGAGTCGAACTTCCTCGACGTGACCGGCAACGGATCCGTGCTGATGGTGCGGCCGGAGTCGATCCACATCTCGACGGAGCCACGAGAAGGGCTGCGCGGCCGCGTGCTCCAGACCTCGTTCCTCGGCAATCAGACCAGGGTCGCAGTGGCGTGCGACGGCCTGGAGACGCCGGTTCTGGCCTCGCTCTTCGGCCGCGAGCGGACCGCGGATCGCAGCCTGCAACTCGACCAGGAGGTGACGCTTTGGTGGGAGCCTGACGACGCTGTTCCGCTTCCTGCAACACGACCCCCAGAGGAGGAGAAGACGTGAGCGTCTACGAAGGGCGCATCACCCGTGCCGGCCTGCTCAAGGCCGGCGCCGCCGGAGCGGTCGGGCTGGCGGTGGCCAGGCCCGCCTTCGGCGCCATCAGCCGGCTCGAGAGCACGACTCTCAACTGGCTGACGTGGTCGGACCACTACGCCAACGACCAGCTCGCCGCGGTTGCGAAGGCGACCGGGTTGCAGGGCCGCCCGACGCTGTTCAGCGACAACGCCGACGCCTACCTGCGGATCAAGCGCACCGGCAGCCAGTTCGACATCGTCTCGGCCGACGGGCTGTGGGTGCCGAAGTACCACAAGGACGGCCTGACCGAGTCGTTCGACCTCACGTCGCTGCCGGTGGCGAAGCAGCTGTTCCCGATCGCCCGGCAATTCCCGTTCTGGAAGGACGGGTCGAACTACATGGCCTATCCGTTCTCGTGGTCGACCGTCCAGATCTACTACAACCCGAAGTACGTGAAGGTGAAGCCGACGTCCTGGCACGCCCTGCTGGACAAGCGCTACCGGGGCAAGATCTCCCTCGAGAACATCCCGACGGACATGATGGCGATCGCCGCCCGTGCGGTCGGCGCGAAGAAGCCGTACTCGATGACGAAGGCCGAGATCTCCCGGGCCAAGGCGTTCCTGAAGGAGTTCAAGCCCAACGTGCTCAAGCTCGCCTCGCAGAACAACGAGGTCGTGCGCGCGCTCGCCGACGAGTCGGCCTGGATCGGGATCACGAACCTGGGCACGGACGACCGCGTCAAGGACGCGGGCGGCCCGGTCGTCAAGGCCGCGTACCCGAAGGAGGGCACGGTCGGCTTCATCGACTCCGAGAACATCGTCAAGGCGTCGAAGCACAAGGACGTCTGGGAGAAGTTCATCAACACGACGGAGCAGGCGCCGTGGATCGCGAAGAACTTCCTCACCAACGGCCGTCCGCTCTTCAACGAGAAGGCGTACAAGCTCCTGGTCAACCAGGGCCACGGCGACCGGGCGCGTCGCCTGCTCTACAACAAGCCGGAGCGCGCCCTGCAGATGACGATCAAGGGCCCGGCCGGAAACGAGCAGGCCTACGTCGACGCCTTCAACGAGGTGTTCGGCGCGTAACCGGGGTGAGAGCGCTCGTTCGCATCACCGGGCCGATCGACTGGCCCGCCGGTCTCGAGTGCCAATCGGGCCGGGCTTTGCCCGGCGGGAGGCACCGGCCGGCGGGCCCGCCGAAGCGGCGAAGGAGAGGGCTGGCGGGGGAACCATGGGTTCCCCCGCGCTAGCCGGCTCGGAACCCGTTGCCGAGTCGGCCGGCGGGCGGCGTCGCCTCCGCCTTGCCGAGTATTCGGGCTTCGTCCCGGCGCTGATCCTCTACGGCCTCTTCTTCGCCGCGCCGCTCGGGATCGTCGTCGCGTACAGCTTCTGGAAGGTCGTCGACTACAACGTCGTCCACGACTGGACGACCGAGAACTACACCTACTTCTTCAGCGTCCCGACCTACGTGCGGACGCTGTGGGCGACGGTCTGGGTCTCGGTGCTCTCGACCGTGCTGACGATCGCGGTCGCGTTCCCGTTTGCGTACTGGCTCGTCCGCTACGTCCCCAAGCGGCTGCAGCGGACGCTGCTCGTGCTCGTCATCCTGCCCTTCTGGACGAGCTACCTGCTGCGGGTCTACTCGTGGCTGAACATCCTCGGAGACGGCGGCGCGATCAACCGCTTCCTGCAGTGGACGCACATCACGAACCACCCGCTGTCGTTCTTCCTCTACGACCGGCCCGCCGTGGTGCTCGTCCTCGTCTACCTCTACTTCCCGTTCGCGGCGCTGACCCTGTACGCGTCGCTCGAGCGCTTCGACTGGGACCAGTTCAAGGCGGCGATGGATCTCGGGGCACGGCCGCTGACGGCGATGCGGCGGATCCTGCTGCCCCAGATCAAGCCCGGTCTGACGACCGCGGTGATCTTCGTGTTCATCCCGATCCTCGGCGAGTATCTCGCGCCGCAGCTCGTCGGGGGCGCGAAGGGAGTGATGATCGGCAACCTGATCGTCAACTTCTTCACCGGCGCCCAGTACACGCGCGGCGCCGCGGCGTCGCTGCTGGTCGCGGCCCTGATCGTCGTCCTGCTCGTCGTCTTCCGCCGCTCGCTCGAGCTCAAGGACCCCTATGCCTCGGGACGCTGAGATCGTCTCCCCGCGCGCGGGGCTCGTGCGGGCCGCCCTCGCAGCCTGGGCGGTCCTGATCTACATCTTCCTGTTCGCGCCGATCCTGCTGCTCGTCGCGTTCGCGTTCAACGCGAACAAGTACGGCACGTTCCCGTTCACCGGCTGGACGACGAAGTGGTTCGGGCAGGTATTCGGCGACTACCAGATCAAGGACGCGTTCTTCACCACGCTCGAGATCGCCGCCGAGGTGACGGCGATCAGCACCGTGGTGGGGACCGCAGCCGCCTTCCCGCTCGTCCGCTCGCGCCTCCCGTTCCGGACCGGGATCCGGATCGGGATGACGCTGCCGATCATGATCCCGGGGCTGCTGATCGGAGTCAGCCTGCTCGTGCTGCTGACGAGCGTATTCAAGTGGCAGCTCTCGCCGCAGACGGCGGTGATCGGCCAGAGCGTCTACACGACGCCGTTCGTGCTCTTGTTGGTTGCCGCGCGGCTGCAGGGCTTCGACCCTGCGCTCGAGCGGGCGGCGAGCGACCTCGGCGCCGACACGTTCCGCCGGCTGCGCCACGTCGTCCTGCCGCTGATCATGCCGGCCGTCTTCGCGGGCGCGCTGTTCGCGTTCACGCTGTCGCTGGACGAGTTCATCATCACGAACTTCCTGATCGGCGCCCGCAATACGCTGCCGATCTACATCTACACGCAGGTCAAGTTCGGGATCACGCCCGAGGTGAACGCGCTCGCGTCGCTGCTGCTGGCCGGATCGATCGTCCTGATCGCGCTCGCGTTTCTCTTGCCGACCGCGGTGCGGCGGGTGCGGCACCTGGTGCGGCGACCGGCCTAGGCCCAACCGGCCGAACCGGCCGAACCGGCCTTAAGCTACGCGTGCGATGAAGCTGCTCGGTCGCGAGCGGGAGCTGGCTGCCCTCGAGGAGTTGCTGGCGTCCGCGGCAGCGGGGAGCGGAGGGGCCCGCGTGCTGTACGGACAGCGTGGAAGTGGCCTCACAGCCCTTCTCGAGTATGCAGCTGCATCTTCGGGCCTACGCGTCGCCCAGATGGACGGTGTGGAGGCCGAGTTGGAGCTCCCCTTCGCCGGGCTCCATCGACTGTGCGTACCGATGCTCGATGGGCTCGAAAGGCTGCCTCGGCGAGAGCGAAACGTGCTGAGGCGTGTGTTGAGCGCGGACGCCTCGGCGGCTTCTGAACGGCTGCTCGTGGCAACGGCCGTGCACGTCTTCCTTTCCTGTGCTGCCGAGGAACAGCCGTTCCTGTGCGCGATCGATGACGCCCAGTGGCTCGATGATGCGTCGCTCGAGGCGCTTGCATTCGTTTCCCGCAGACTCGCCGATAAGCCGATTGCGCTGGTATTCGCCACTCACGAGCTCCCGGCGCGGCGCCTGCTCGATGGCATTCCGCAGCTTCGGGTGGGCGAGTTGCGTTCCGACGCCGCCGGGGATCTACTTGCTGCGGTCGTTCCCGGCCCCCTTGACGCACGCGTGCGCGACCGCATCGTCGCCGAGGCGGCTGGTTTCCCGCTCGGGCTCGTCGAACTCCCCGCCCAGCTGACGCCCGAGCAGCTGGCTGGGCTGTCGGCATTGCCCGAGCCGCTTCGTCCAGGAGATCGGCTCAGCCGGGCCTTCGCTGATGCGCTCGAAAGGCTGCCTTCCGAGACGCAGACGCTCTTGCTTCTCGTTGCCGCCGATCCCGAAGTGTCCGGGAGGCTGGTTTGGGCGGCTGCCGATCGACTCGGAATCACAAGCGATGCCGCTGCTCCAGCCGAGCGGGCCGGGCTGCTGCGTATCAGCGACCAACTGGCCTTCTGCCATCCGCTGATCCGGCTGGCCGTCTACGACCGCGCGCCGCTGTCCGAGCGTCGGCGGGTCCACGAAGCCCTGGCCGGCGCGATCAACCTGGGCGAGAACTCGGACCGGCGCGCGTGGCACCGTTCTGCCTCGTCGCTTGCGCCCGAGGAGGAAATCGCGGCTGAGTTGGAGGCTTCCGCGGCGAGGGCGCGGGGATATGGCGACAGTGCGAGAGCGGTTGCCCTCCTCGAGCGGGCCGCCTACCTCACCCCGGAACCTGCCACCCGCTGCCGTCGCGTTCTCGCGGCCGCGCAGGCGGCGCTGGCGGCGGGGTTGCTGGGGAGGGCAACCGCGCTCGTCGGTGAGGCGTACATAGACGGATCGGACGCCCTCCAACGGGCCAAGGCAGACAGGTTGCGAAGCGCGATCGGGCTTGCTCTGGGCCAGGGCGCTGACCGCGCCACAATGCTGCTCTCCGCGGCACGCGCCTTCGAGTCCCTCGACTGCCGGTTGGCGCGAGAGACGTACTTGGAGGCGATCGAGGCAGCGTTCTACGCGGGGCGACTAGGGAGCAAAACCTTGACCGAGACAGCCGACGCCGCCCGAGCGGCTCCGGCTGCGCCGACGCCGCCCTCTGCTACCGACCTTCTCCTCGACGGGCTCGCGCTACTGGTCACGGCGGGTCATGAGGTCGCCGCGCGTCCGATCCGGCAGGCGATCGGCTTGCTGCGCAACGCTGAGGAGCCGCGTTGGCTGGGGCTTGCGGCGCTCGCAGCTCTTGAGTTCTGGGATGAGGAAGGGTTTCACGATCTCGCTGTTCGACGAATGGAGCTCATCCGCGCCCGGGGTGTCAACGCAGATCGCGGAAGTGTGGACCTCCTGGTGAGCCTCGAGGACGTGCTCGCTGGCCGGCTGGACCTGACTCGTTCGCTCTCGGCTCGGCCGGATCATCCGTCAAGAGAACGCTCAGATAGCCTGGCCGAGCTTGGCGGTCCCGGTGATCTTTTGGCCGCTGCGTGGCGAGGAAGGCCGCTAGAAGCCCGGAGTCTGCTCGAGGCGGGTATGCGCGAGGGCTTCGCGCGCGGCCTCGGACTGTACGTGGCCACTGCTTGGCAGGCGACCGCCGTCTTGGAGCTCGGGTTGGGCGAGTACGAGGCGGCGTTGGCCGCGAGTCGCGAGGCGTGTGCCGACGAATCCGTCTTGTTCGTGGTCACCTCCACATTGCCCGACTTGGTGGAGTCTGCTGCAAGGGCAGGCGAGCGGGAACTAGCGGTTTCTGCAGTTCGCCGGTTGGCTCGACGCACGGCACCGGTTCGGAGCGAATGGGCGGCCGGCGTCCTCGCTCGCTCGCGTGCGCTCTTGGAGGAGGGCTCCAGGGCCGAGCGCTTGTATCAGCACGCGATCGAGCACCTGAGGCTGACCAGAGCGGCTCCGCAACTGGCGCGTGCACATCTGGTGTACGGCGAGTGGCTCCGGCGCGAGCGGCGCCGCCGCGAGGCACGCGAGCAGCTGCGGACGGCTCGCGACATGTTCAGCTTCATGGGAGCGCAGGCTTTCAGCGAACGGGCGCGCATCGAGTTGGCCGCGACCGGCGTGCGGCCACAGCGGGTGGTGACCGCCTCGTTGGAGCCTCTGACAGCGCAGGAGGCCCAGGTCGCACGGCTTGTCGTGGACGGCGCCTCGAATGCGGAGGTCGGGGCGCAGCTGTTCATCAGTCCACGGACGGTCGAATATCACTTGCACAAGATCTTCCGGAAGCTCGGAATCAGCTCGCGCACGCAGCTGGCGCGGGTGCTCAGCGAACCACAAGTCGAGAAGCCGGAACGCCCCCGATCCGGCGGCCCCGCGTAGGAGAAATCGGCGCCCCTAGTTCAGATTCAGACTGGGGGAATCCCGGATGCGGGGCGCAACGACCGATCGCGATCCTCCTCGCTCCCGATGCCTCAGCTCCTCGGCTTGGTCAGGAGAGCGATGAGACACGATCGCGGACAGGAGGTTCAACGCATGGGTTCGATCGGGCGGAACACGAGGCGAGTGGGATTGGCAGCGGTTGCCGCCGTTGCCGCCGTCGTCGTCGCTGCTGCGTCGGCGGCTTCGCCGCCGATTCTCTCGCGAGGGCCTCACGGGGAGAAGCCAACGCCTGTGAGCAAGGTGGTTGTCACGCCGGCCGAGGTCGCAAAGGTCAAGGCAAAGCACGCTACCGCCGCCATCGTTCTCCACTACGGTGGAAACGACTGGTCGACGGCGCAGGTCGCCGGCTTGCGAGCCGAGTTCAAGAAGCTGGGTATCCGCGTGGTCGCCGTGACCGACGCCAACTTCAAGCCGGACAAGCAGGTTTCGGACATCGAGACCGTGCTCGTGAAGAGGCCGAGCATCATCGTCTCGATCCCGACGGATCCGGTCGCGACCGCTGCCGCCTACAAGAAGGCGGCCCGCGCTGGAGTGAAGCTGGTGTTCATGGACAACGTCCCGAACGGAATGAAGCCCGGCAAGGACTACGTCGGCGTCGTCTCCGCAGACAATTACGGGAATGGTGTCGCCGCCGCAAAGCTCATGTGTCAAGCACTCGACGGCAAGGGCGATATCGGCGCCGTTTACCACGGCGCAGACTTCTTCGTGACCCGGCAACGCTGGGACGGCTTCCGGTCGACGATCAAAAAGTCGTGCCCTGGAGTCAAGATCGTCGTCTCGAAAGGCATCTCCGGTCCGGACTTTGCGGGCGATGCGGACACGGCTGCGGGCGCGATGCTCACTCGGTACCAGAATTTGAAAGGCATCTGGGCAGTCTGGGATGTGCCAGCCGAGGGAGTGATGTCGGCAGCGCGGGCGGCGGGGCGGAACGACCTCGTCATCGTCACCGAGGACCTCGGGAAGAACGTCGCCGTCGAGCTCGCCCGGAATGGACTGGTTAAGGGCTTGGGTGCTCAGCGCCCGTTCGACCAGGGCGTCACGGAGGCGAAACTCGCTGCCTACGGCCTGCTCGGAAAAAAGGCGCCGATCTATGTCGCTCTGCCCGCGCTGTCGGTAACGCACGCGAACGTGCTTCAGGCGTGGCGCCAGGTGTACCACGCGGCGGCGCCAAGCCAAGTCCAGGACTCGTACAAGAAGTAGCCAAGACACGGAGACGGACGTCCGGTCCTCCTCGGGCGTCCGTCTCCGTTCAGGGGGACGAAGATGACGCAGAAAGTCAACGTTGGCCTGATCGGCGCGGGCTTCATGGGCAAGGCACACTCGCTCGCCTACGCAGCGATGCCGATGTTCTTCTGGCCGGCTCCGGCCATTCCTCACCGAGCATTGATCGCAGAGGTGGGTGAGGAGGCCGCCGAAGAAGCTGCTCGCCGGTACGGCTTCGACCGATGGACAGGCGACTGGAGACGTGTGGTCGAGGATCCGAGTATCGATGTGGTCGACATCGCCAGCCCGAACGACACCCACTGCGAGATCGCTGTCGCGGCCGCCGAGGCGGGGAAGCACGTCCTCTGCGAGAAACCGCTTGCACGAACCCCTGACGAGGCGCGGCAGATGTTGGAGGCTGTGCAGCGAGCCGGAGTCGTGCACATGGTCGCGTTCAACTACCGGCGCACGCCTGCGGTCGCGCTCGCCAAGCGATACCTGGACGAAGGCGCGATCGGCCGCGTGCTCACCTTCCGAGGCACCTATCTGCAGGACTGGTCCGCTGACCCGGACTCGCCACTCTCTTGGCGTTTCCAGCGGTCGGTTGCGGGCTCGGGAGCGCTTGGCGACATCGGCACCCATGTTCTGGATATCGCCCGCTACCTCGTGGGCGAGGTGATCGCCGTGACGTCGATCCTGAAGACCTACGTGCTAGACCGCCCCATCCAGCAGGACGGGATCGATAAGTTGGGCGCGGCGGAGAAGCTCGCCGATGCTCCGCGTGGGCCCGTTGACGTCGACGACGAGCTGCATACGCTGCTCCGGTTCGACGGAGGGGCCGTCGGCTCGTTGGAGGCGACTCGAAACGCTTACGGCCGGAACAACTTCCTCACCTTCGAGATCCACGGCGAGCTTGGCTCGCTCTACTTCAACTACGAGCGACGGGATGAGCTGCAGGTTTGCTTTGCCTCCGATCCTCCCGATCGGCGCGGCTTCCGCATCGTCTACACCGGTCCAGCCCATCCGCATGGCGAGGCACTCTGGCCGATCGCTGCGATCGGAATCGGCTACGGCGAGACGAAGATCATCGAGTGCTACGACTTCTTCCGCGCAGTTGTGGACGGCGTGCCAGTCGCGCCCGACTTCGGCGACGGCTATCAGATCGCCCGCATCTCCGATGCGATCGAGCAGTCTGCCGGCACCGGGCAGTGGACGGAGGTTCCGGCGCTCGAGCCCGTCCCGGCGAAGTAAGGCAAACCGTCCGTGAGGGCCGCCGCCGTCGCCATGCACGGGATCTCGAAGTCTTTCAGCGGCGTGCGCGTGCTCGACTCGGTCGACTTCGAGCTGCGCTCTGGCGAGATCCACGCGCTGGTCGGGGGCAACGGCGCTGGCAAGTCGACGTTGATGAAGATCCTCGTCGGGATCTACGCGCCCGACGAAGGAACGTTCGATGTGGAGGGCCGGAGGGTCGTGGTTCGCTCGCCCTACGACGCCCGCGAGGCTGGCATCGGCATGGTCTTCCAGGAGTTCAGCCTGATCCCGACGCTCACCGTCGCCCAGAACGTCTTCTTGACACGGGAGGCGCGTGGCAGAGCGGGCATGATCGACGACCGCCGATCAGAGCGCCAAGCGCGGGAGCTGTTCCGCAGGATGGGTGTCGACATCGACCCGCGCCGTCCACTCGACGAGCTGCCGACGGTCCACTGGCAGCTGACCGAGATTGCGAAGGCGCTTTCCCAAGACGCGCGGGTGCTGATCATGGACGAGCCTACGGCGGCGCTCGCGAAGGCGGAGACCGAGCAGCTGTTCCAGCTGCTGAGGCGGCTGAAGGCACAAGGCATCGCAATCGTCTACATCTCACATCGCATGGAGGAAGTCTTCGAGATCTGCGACCGGATCACCGTCCTCCGAGACGGCCGCCGGGTCTTGACGGACGACGCGGCCAATCTGACGATGCAGCGCGTCATCGACCAGATCGTTGGCCGCAAAGTCGAGCAGGCTATGGAGTGGAAGGAGCGCCACGTCTCCCCCGGCGCGGACATGCTCCTCGAAGTTCGTCGTCTGGTCTCGTCAACGAAGCTCCGGGGGATCGATCTACAACTCAGGCGGGGCGAGATCCTCGGGCTGGCCGGATTGATGGGCAGCGGGCGCAGCGAGCTCGCCAGGGCGATCTTCGGCATCGACCGGATCGACAGCGGCGAGATTCTGATCGGCGGGCGGCCGGTGACTATTCGCAGCCCCGAGGATGCGATCGATGCAGGCGTTGCACTCATTCCAGAGGACCGGCGTGCGCAAGGGCTCGTACTCGACCACACGGTCCGCGAGAACTTCCTTCTTCCACTGCTCGGGCGGATCAGCTGGAGCGGTTTCGTCGACGATCGAGGTGGCGAGCGCCTCGTCGAAGCGTTCGTGAACAGGCTCTCGATTCGGCTCCGATCGATCGATCAGCCGATCCGGCTGCTGTCAGGCGGAAACCAGCAAAAGGTGGTGATCGCGAAGTGGCTCGGCGTCGAGCCGCGGATTCTGATCATGGACGAGCCGACCGCCGGCGTGGACATCGGCACAAAAGGCGAGATCGTCACGATGATCCGAGCATTCGCCGAAGCCGGTAATGGCGTGCTCGTCATCTCGTCCGAGCTGCCAGAGTTGCTCGCCGTCAGCGATCGGATCCTGATCATCCGCGACGGACGCGTCGAGCGCGAGCTCGCTCGCAGCGAGATCAGGAATGAGGAGCAGCTTCACCATGCCGTGCAAGGGATCGCCACTTGACCACCGAGCGGGCGATCTCGGTTCCACTCAGACGCGTACGGCTGCTCCGCGCATTCCGAGGATTCGACTGGCGCCAATACATCGTCTACATCGCATTCGCACTCGTCTTCCTGTACTTCAGCATCACGCTGCACGACAGCGGCTTCCTCACCTCGACCAACCTCCTCAACATCCTCCGGGCGACCGCGACGATTTCGATCATGGCGGTCGCCATGTCGTTCGTCATCGGAGCAGCACAGATCGACCTTTCGGTCGGAGCCACCGCCGGCCTTGCCTCGGTAACGACTGCGATGACAATCCAGGATCACGGCATCGCCGCCGGCATCGCGGTCGGACTTCTCACCGGCGTTGTAGTCGGCGCCATCAACGGCGCACTCGTGGCGGTGTTCGCCATCCCGTCCTTCCTGGTGACGCTCGGAATGCTGGGCGTCGCGCACGGCACCGCGATGTGGGTGACGAACACCGAGCCTCAGCCGATCCTCAACGACACCTACAACGAAGCCTTTGGGTCGGGCGACCTCGGCCCCATTCCGTCGCTCGTCGTGTGGACGCTCGCGGCCGTGGCGATCGGGCACGTCGTCCTACGGAAGACGTCGTACGGCCGCCGCGTGCTCGCCACCGGCGGCAACGCAATCGCAGCACGGTTCAGCGGCGTCGACACGCGGCGAATCACGTTCCTCGTCCTGACGCTGATGGGTCTCACCGCCGGGATCGCAGGCATGCTCTACGCTGGGCGGCTGCAGTCCGGGCGCTTCCAATGGGGGGAAGGCGACGAGCTCTCCGTGATCGCCGCTGTCATCCTCGGCGGAACGAGCCTGTTTGGCGGGCGCGCGAGCGTTATCGGCTCGCTGCTGGGGTCCGTGATGATCGGGCTCATCAACAACGGCCTCATCCTCGCCGGGCTCGAGTCGAGCCAGCAGGAAATCGTCCGCGGCGGGATCATCGTCGTTGCCGTCGCACTAGCACGACGAAAGTGAGGAGCAACTTGAAGCTGAGCTGTCACACGATCACCTGGGGCGGCGTCGTCGGCCACCCTGCCGGCGTGACGAGCGTCAAAGACCTCTTCTACCTCGCAAACGGTCCGTCTGAGCCGGCGATCAGGCAAGTTGCTGAAGCTGGCTACCTCGGCGTCGAACTCTTCGACGGCAACCTCGCCCAATACGAGCACCAGATCGACGACCTTCGCCGCCTACTCGCAGAGACGGACATCCGGCTCGTCGCGGTGTATTCCGGCGCCAACTTCGTCTTCGAGGACATCCTCGAGGAGGAGCTCTGGCGAATCGACAAGGCGGCCTCGCTCGCAGCACAACTGAACGCCGAGCACTTGGTCGTCGGGGGCGGTGCCCGGCGCGCAGGCGGAGCGTCGGCGCGAGATTACGACCGCCTTGCCGACGCACTCGACCAGGTTGTCGCGATCGCCGCGAAGCACAGCCTCCTTGCGAGCTACCACCCCCACCTCGGCACAATCGTCGAGCGCCCGGAGCAGCTCGATCAGGTGATGCTGGCTTCCCGGATCCACCTCTGCCCCGACACAGCACACCTCGCTGCCGGGGGCGGAAACCCAGTCGAGCTCATTCAGCGGTACGGAGAGAGGATCGTCTACGTTCACCTCAAGGACTACCGGTCGGAGCCGTTGGCGTTTCTTCCACTCGGCCGGGGCGAACTCGACGTCAAGGCGATCCTTTCTGGGCTCGACGCAGCTGGCTACGACGGTTGGGTCACGGTCGAGCTCGACGACTACGCGGGCCCACCGATCGAGGCTGCCCGTAAGAGCCGGCTCTATCTCGAGCAGGTCTTGGCCGAGATCCGGGAGTGACGCACCTGACAGGGGGGCGAGCGTCAGAATAGGCAGACTCCATGCCCCTCGCACACGCACTTCTCCTGCTCGCGCTGAGTGAGAACAAGGTGCTCGGCACCGGACCGAACGGAGAGCCCCCGACTCCGCCGATCCGGCTCGAGCTCACACCTGAAGAGCTCGAGGCGGTCAGGGCAATGCATGCGACCGCTGGGATCGTCATGCACTACGGCGGAAACGACTGGTCCCAAGCGCAGATCGCTGGACTGACGACCGAGTTCGACGCGATGGGCATCGACGTCGTTTCGATCACCGACACCGGTTTCGACCCGCAACAGCAGGTCGAGGACATCGTCCATTTACTCGACAAACACCCGGACATCATCGTCTCGATCCCAACGGATCCGGTGGTCACCGCGGCCACGTACAGGCAGGCCGCCTCGCAGGGCGTCAAGCTCGTATTCATGGACAATGTCCCGAGAGGTCTGAAGGCGGGCGAAGACTACGTCAGCGTCGTCTCTGCAGACAACTTCGGGAACGGCGTTGCCTCAGCTCACCTGATGGCACAGGCTCTCGACGGGACCGGAGCGATTGGCGTCATCCGTCACGAGGCTGACTTTTTCGTCACCCGCCAGAGGCATGACGCCTTCAAGCAGACGATCGCCGAGAACTATCCGGAGATCGAAATCGTCGAAGAAAGGGGAATCCACGGTCCGGACTTCGCCGCGGAAGCTCAGCAACTTGCCGCCGAGATGCTGGCAAGACACGACCTCTCCGGAATCTGGGCGATCTGGGACGTTCCGGCCGAAGGTGCAATCGCGGCCGCTCGAGCGGCAGGTCGCAACGACCTCGTCGTGACGACGATCGATCTCGGACTCAACGTCGCCCTCGAGATCGCCCGCGGCGGTCTTGTTTTCGGCTTGGGTGCACAGCGGCCGTTCGACCAGGGCGTTGCCGAAGCCGAGCTCGCCGCATACGGTCTACTCGAGAAACCGGCGCCTGCCTACGTCGCCCTTCCCGCCCTCCCGGTAACCAAGGTCAGCGTGCTCGAGGCGTGGGAGGCCGTGTACCACAAGCCTCCGCCACCCGAGCTCCGGGATGCGGCTGCTGCTGGCGCCGGAAAGCTGCAACGACAACTGATGACGCCGCCGACGTGATCGACATCACGTCGGGATCGTGTGGGCCTCCGGCTCGACGGGCGACCAGCGCCCTTCGCGCGCGCTCCTGACCGCGGCTTCCACCGTCGCGACTCCGCGCGCGCCGTCGGCGAAGGTGGGGTACGGCTCGTGCGGCTCGCGGCGGATCGCCGCGTAGACGCCGGCGAAGAGGTTGCGGAAGGCGCCGCCGTAGCCCTCGGCGTGCCCGGCCGGATAGCGGGCGAGCGGGCCCTCGGTCTTCGGAACGATCCGGGTCGGCTCGCTCGCGTGGCGGACGAGCAGCGTGTTCGGCTCCTCCTGGTCCCAGGTCAGCCCGCCGGTCGAGCCCTCGAGCTCGAGCAGGAGCTGGTTCTTCCGGCCCGCCGCCCCGGCCGTCAGGACGAGCGACCCGACCGCGCCCGACTCGAAGCGGAGGAGCAGCGACGCCCAGTGCTCGAGCGGCTCGCCGACGAACTCGGCGAAGACCCCGGCGACCCGGTCGCCGCTGACGTGCTCGGCGACGTCGAGCCAGTGCGTGCCGAGGTCGGCGACCACGTACGACGGCCCGGACGCGGAGGGGTCGTAGCGCCAGCCGGTCGGCAGCTGGTGCAGGTCGTCGCAGGCGTAGCGGCCGTGGACCGCCTGCACGGTTCCGACCGTTCCGGCCTCGACCTCGGCGCGCATCCGCGCGACCAGCGGATAGCCGCGGCAGTGGTAGCAGCAGGCGGCGACGAGACCGGTTGCGGCGGCCGCCTCGACCAGCTGCCCCGCTTCGGCCGAGGAGACCGTGAGCGGCTTCTCGCAGACGACGTGTACGCCGCGCTCGAGCGCGAGCAGCGCCTGCTCCGCGTGCGCGGCGTTCGGCGTGCAGACGTGGAGCGCGGTGGGCCGCTCGCGCTCGAGCAGCTCCGCGAGGTCGGCGTAGCCGGACACGCCGAGCTCTTCGGCCAGCTCCCGGGTGGTCGAGCGGCCGCAGACGGCGACGACCGGCACGCCGATCGCTCGCAGGGCATGCGCATGGACGCGGGCGACGTAGCCCGTCCCGACGATCGCGGCCTTCTGCGTCACGGGCTCGCGGCCTGGAACATCGCGGTCAGCACCGCGATGTCGAGCCGCGCCTGCTCGGCAGGCGTGCGGCAGGGCTCGCCCTCGGTGACGCAGCGATGGAAGTGGTCGAGCTCACGCGAGAAGGCCTCCTCGTAGCTCGTCACCTCCCGGGCCTCGTTCGCGCCGTCGACGCGCGCGGCGCGGCGGTAGATCGTCGGCCGCTGCTTCTGCCACGGCGAGGGGAACTCGAGCGAGCGGACGCCGTCGTCGAAGAAGAGCTGGATCGTCTCTCGGTACTCGTGCGTGGCGAGGAGCTGAACCCAGGCAAGATCCGCCCGGGCGCCGTTCGCGAGCGCCAGCGCGCCGGCGACGGCCCGGCCCTCGTTCCACCACTGCCCGTCGACCACCTCCGCCGGCAGCGGCTCTCCCATCGCCTCGAGCAGCCCGTGGACGACGTTCAGGTCGTGGATCATCGAGCCGAGAAAGCTCTCCGAGAATGCGCGGACGGTGTCGGGGTCGCCGGCGCCGACCGCCTCCTCGACCTGCTCGGCCTCGTCGCGCCGGGTCGCCTCGACCACCTCGGCCGGCACGTCGGTGCCGCGGACGATCTCCGGGCCGAAGTAGGGCTCGAACTCGGGGTCGTTGACGACCACGCTGAGGTAGCGGAGCGTCTCCGCCGACTCGGGCAGATCGGCGAGCATCCGCTCGTAGGCGGGGTCGTAGCGCTTCATCGTCCCGACCTGCACGACCCGGCCGCTGCGGTCGCGGGCCTCGACGATCGCGTCGGCGTCGCGGAGGGTGATGCACATCGGCTTCTCGACGAAGACGTGCAGGCCGGCGTCGAGGGCGGCGAGGACGATCTCCGCATGGGTGCCGGCCGGCGAGCAGACGACGAGCGCGTCCACCTCGCCGAGCAGTCCGCGGTAGTCGGCGTGCAGGTTCGGGATGCCGTAACGGGCGCCGAGCGCCTCCCGGACCGTTCGGCTCGGCTCGGCGAGCGCCGTGATCGCGAACCGGTCGCGCTTCTCGGCGAGGTAGGGGAGGTGCATCGCCTGGGCGACGAGCCCGCCCCCGACGCCGCCGACCCGAAGCGTCAAGCAAGCACCCCGAGGGCGACCTTGCGGAGGGCGAGCTCGTACTCCTCGAGGTCCTGCTCGTCGAGCTGCGGCGGAACGTCGACGTGGATCGTCCGGCCGAGCAGGTCGAGCGTCCGCGGGCAATCGGACGCGGGCCCGCCGGCCCGCTCGATCGCCTCCAGCACGGGCCGCCAGAACGGGTAGACGTGCAGGTCGACGAAGCCCGGATCGTAGATCCGCATCGCCGCCACGCCTTCGGCCTGCAGGGCTCCGACGGCCTCTGCGGCGAGCTCTGCCGTCTCGGCGAAGGCGATCAGCGCGATTCCGGCGTCTCCGGCGGGGTCGTTCGACCGCCGCAGCGTCATGCCGGGGAGGCCGGAGACCACCGCCGCCAGCCGCTCGTGGTTCGCCCGCATCCGATCGAGCAGACCGTCGAGACGGGTGAGCTGGACGCGCGCCACGGCCCCCATCAGCTCGGAGGCGCGGAAGTTCCAGCCCGGGAAGTGCGGCGGGTCGCCGCCCCGGCGGACCGGCCCGGAGCAGTCGTGCACCTCGATCGCGCGCTCGTAGACGTCGTCGCGGCTCGTGATCATCACGCCGCCCTCGCCGGTGGTGATGATCTTGTTGAACTGGAGGCTGAACCCGGCAGCGTCGCCGAAGGTGCCGAGCCGCTTGCCCCGGAAGGAGGCGCCGGCGGCCTGGCAGACGTCCTCGACGAGGGCGACGCCGCGGCTGCGGGCGAGCTCGACCAGCGCGCCCATGTCGGCCGCGTTCCCGCGCATGTGCACGGGGAGGATCGCCCGGGTCCGCACGGTGAGCTTGCGCTCGACGTCGGTGGGGTCCAGGGTGAGCGAGTCGTCGACCTCGGCGAGGACGGGCAGCGCTCCGGTCGCGAGCACGGCGTTCGGCGTCGCGTTCCAGGTGTAGGCCGGGATGATCACCTCGTCGCCCGGGCCGACGCCCGAGCCGATCAGGCCGCAGATCAGGGCCGATGAGCCCGCGTTGACGGCGAGGGCGCGGGTTGCGCCCATGTGCCCGGCGAACTCCTCCTCGAAGGCGGCGACCTCCTGCGGGCCGTCCCCGACCCCGTAGTAGCGAAAGAGGTTCTTGCTCCGGATCACACGCTCGAGCGCGCGCAGCTCCTCGTCGCCGACCTCCATGCCGCCGGGGAACATCGGGCGCTCCGGCCGTGTCCGTGCGGGCGCTCCGCCGTCGCGGGCCAGCCGCTGGTGCGCATCGATCGCCATGCCTCGCCTCCTTGGGTTGCCCGCATTCTGGACGTCGGCCGGACGGAACGCAACCGATTGAGCAACCGATTGCGGCCCTAGCCGCGAGGCGGACCGGTCGTCGCGCGGACGACGAGGCTGGGGGCGACCCGGTGATGGACGGCGGTCGTGCGCTCGCCGTCGATCCGCTCGACGAGCGTGGTCAGCGCGAGTCGGCCGAGCTCGGGGCGGGGCTGGTCGATCGTCGTCAGCGACATGTGGTGGAGCGCGGCCAGGAAGGTGTTGTCGTAGCCGACGATCGACATGTCCTCGGGGATGCGCAGGCCGGCGTCCTCGAAGCGGTCGAGCGCGCCCGCCGCGACGAGATCGTTGGCGGCGAAGACGGCCGTCGGGAGCACGTCGTCCCGGAGGAGCTCGCCTGCGGCGTGCACCCCGGCCTGCTCGGTGAACTCCGCCTTGACCACCCGTGGCTCCAGGCCCAGCCGCTTCATCTCGCGCACGTACGCCGACCGGCGGGCGGCCGCGCCGGCGCCTCTGCCGCCGTCGATGTGGGCGATGCGGCGGTGGCCGAGCTCGGCAAGATGGCGCACGGCGAGCGCGGCACCGGCACGGTCGTCGTTCGCGACCGAGTCGAGGTGCCGGGCGCGAAGCGCGCGGGCGGCCAGGACCGTCGGCGTGGAGTGGCCGATCGAGAGGATCTCGCGGAGCGGGAGGCGCGGGCTGACGAGCAGCAGCCCGTCCGTGCGGTGCTCGAAGAACGCCTCGACTGCACGTCGCTCGCCGACGGGCTCACGGCGGCCCGTCCCGATCAGGAGCCGGTAGTCGAGCTCGTCGGCTGCCTCGAAGATGCCGTCCATCATCTCGGCGAAGAACGGGTTGCGGAGGTCGTTGAGCAGGACGCCGATCGTGTGCGTGCGGCGGGTGGCGAGGCTGCGGGCCATGGCATTCGGCCGGTAGCCGAGCCGCTTGGCCGCCGCGAGCACTCGCGTCCGGCGCTTCTCGCTGACCTTCGGGCTCTCGCGCATCACCAGCGAGACGAGCGCCCGGGAGACGCCGGCCGCGCGGGCGACGTCCTCCATCGTGACGTTGTTGACAGGGTGGGTGGCCCGCCTCATAATCGCCGTCGTTAGAGCGCTCCAATATTAGAGCGCTCCAACGCGCCCAAGTATCCACCGGAAGGACAACGCTGTCCAATCAGGCGTATCCACTTCGAGCAGGAAGGAGGCCCGGATGACCGAGCTGGGCGAGCAGAGGATCAGCCGGCGGGGGCTGATCGTCAAGGGCGGGCTGCTGACGGCGGGAGCGACCGTCCTCGGCGGTCCCGCCGCCGCGGCCGCGTTCGGCAAGGCAACGGCAGGCGTGAAGGTGGCAGTGGTCACCCACGGTGACACAGGGTCGTTCTGGTCGGTATTCAAGAAGGGCGTCGACCAGGCGCACAACGACCTGAAGGCGCGCGGCGTCAGCGTGTCCCAGGTCTACGCGAACAACGACGTCTCCAAGCAGGTCGCCGGCCTGAACGCGGCGATCGCGGCGAAGGTCAACGTGATCGCGACCTCCGTCCCCGACGCGAGCGCGCTCAAGGACCCGCTGACCAAGGCGGCGGCCAGGGGCATCGAGATCATCACCGTCAACTCGGGCCTGGGGGCGTTCGACTCCCTGAAGACCTACATGGTCCACGTCGGCCAGACCGAGGACGTCGCCGGCCAGGGCGCCGGCAAGCAGTTCAACGCGGCGGGGGCCAAGAACCTCGTCGTCCTGATCCACGAGGCGTCGAACTCCGGCCTGACGCAGCGAGCGGCGGGTGCGAAGAAGACGTTCAAGGGGACGACGAAGACGCTCGTGATCCCGAACGCGACGTCCGACCTGCCCGGGACGCAGCAGAAGATCTCGGCCTACTTCAAGACGAACAAGAACACGGACGCGTTCCTCGCGCTCAACCCGGACGTCGCGACGGCGGCGCTCAACGCCGTTCCGAAGGGGACGAAGGTCGGGACGTTCGACCTCAGCCCGGGGGTCATCTCGGCCGTGCAGTCCGGGAAGATCCTGTTCGCGATCGACCAGCAGCAGTACCTGCAGGGGTACCTGCCCGTCGTCTTCGCCTACCTGTTCGTGACCAACCTGAACACGGTCGGCAACGGCGCGCCGGTGCTCACCGGTCCCGGCATCGTCAACAGGGCGAACGCGGCGCGGGTCGCGGCCCTTGCGAAGAAGGGAACCCGCTAGGCACGGTACCCGTCGAGGCTCGGGGTGGGCGGCTCCCTCCTCCGCCCACCCGCCCGCGGGGTCGGGAACGAGACCGCCAGGACGACGAGATGACGACGACGACCCCCTCCGCTCCCGCCACGGCCGCCGACGAACGGCTCGCCCGGGTCGGCGTCGTCACGCAGATCCTGAAGCGGCCGGACACCGGCGCGTTCATCGGCGCCGTGGCCGTCTTCGTCCTCTTCGCGATCACCGCGAAGGTCGACTGGACGGGCGACTTCGGCATCTGGAGCAGCTGGCTGAACACGGCCGCCTACGACGGGATCGTCGCCGTTCCCGTCGCCCTGTTGATGATCGGCGGCGAGTTCGACCTCTCCGCCGGCGTGATGATCGGTAGCTCGGGGCTGCTGCTCGGAATCCTGACGACGCAGGAGGGCTGGAACGTCTGGCCGGCGGTCGTCGTCTGCCTGCTGTTCGGGCTCGCGATCGGGTTCCTGAACGGCTACACCGTCGTCAAGACGCGGCTGCCGAGCTTCATCGTCACGCTCGGCACGTTCTTCATGCTGCGCGGGATCAACGCCGGCCTGACGATCAAGATCACCGGCGGAGTCTCGATCAACAACATCGACCAGGCGGGCGGGTTCGACTTCGCACACGACCTGTTCGCCTCGTCGGTCTGGCCGAAGTACGGCCTCCAGGTGACGGTGCTCTGGTGGCTCGGGCTCACCCTGATCGCCGCCTGGGTGCTCGCACGGACGCGCTTCGGCAACTGGATCTTCAGCTCCGGCGGCGATCCGGTCGCGGCGCGCAACGTCGGCGTGCCCGTCGCGCGGACGAAGATCCAGCTGTTCATGCTGACCTCGACGGTGGCGGCGCTGTGGGGCGTGATGACCGCGATCTCGCTGCGCGGCATGCAGAGCAACGAGGGCGTCGGCCGCGAGTTCGAGTTCATCATCGCCGCCGTCGTCGGCGGCTGCCTGCTCACCGGCGGCTACGGCTCCGTGATCGGCGCGGCGTTCGGCGCGATGATCATCGGCATGGCCCAGATCGGGATCATCGACTCCGGCTGGGACTCGAACTGGGTCTACTTCTTCGAAGGCGTCGTCCTCGTCGCGGCGGTGATGCTGAACACGGCGATCAGGCGGCGCGCGGAGAAGGCGCGATGACCGCCACGCCGCACCTCCTGGAGCTCGACCACGTCTCGAAGTACTTCGGGAACGTGATCGCCCTCAAGGACGTCTCGCTGCACGTGAACGCGGGCGAGGTGACGTGCCTGCTCGGCGACAACGGCGCCGGCAAGTCGACGCTGATCAAGATCCTCTCCGGCGTCCACCGGCACGACGAGGGGCGGGTGCTGGTGGACGGTGTGGAGACGGCGTTCAGCTCGCCGCGGGACGCGCGGCACGCGGGGATCGCCACCGTCTACCAGGACCTGGCGATGGTCCCGCTGATGTCGATCTGGCGGAACTTCTTCCTCGGCGAGGAGCCGACGAAGGGCTGGGGGCCGCTGTCCCGCTTCGACGTCGGCTTCGCCAAGCGGGCCGCACGTGACCAGCTGAAAGAGATGGGGATCGACGTGCGCGATCCCGACCAGCCCGTCGGGACGCTCTCCGGCGGCGAGCGGCAGGCGGTCGCGATCGCCAGGGCGATCTACTTCGGCGCCCGCGTGCTGATCCTCGACGAGCCGACCTCGGCGCTCGGCGTGAAGCAGGCGGGAGTCGTCCTCCGCTACGTCGTGCGCGCGGCGGAGCGGGGCGTGGGCGTGATCTTCATCACGCACAACCCGCACCACGCGTACCCGGTCGGCGACCACTTCGTCCTGCTCAACCGCGGCCGGGTGATCGGCGACCACGCCAAGGCGGAGGTGACGCGCGAGCAGCTCGTGCGCGAGATGGCCGGCGGCGCGGAGCTCGAGGCGCTCACGCACGAGCTCGAGGGCGTCGTCCAGACGTGAGCCGGCTCGAGCTCCTGACGATCGGCCGCATCAGCGTCGATCTCTACGCCGAGCAGATCGGCGTCCCGCTGGCCGAGGTCCAGACCTTCGCGAAGTCGATCGGCGGGAGCCCGACCAACGTCGCGGTCGCGGCGGCCCGGCTCGGCCACCGCGCGGCCGTGGTCACCGCCGTCGGCGAGGAGGGCTTCGGCGAGTACGTCCGCGGCGCGCTCGCCGGCTTCGGCGTCGACACCTCCTTCGTCGGCACGCATCCGCAGTACCGGACGCCGCTCGCGTTCGCGGCGATGGACCCGCCGGACGACCCGACCCTCCTCTTCTACCGCCAGCCCGCCGCCCCGGACGAGGAGGTCGAGCTCGAGCAGCGTCACCTGGAGGCGGCGCGGGAGGCGGCCATCTTCTGGGTCTCGGCGTCCGCGCTGGCGCCGCGGGTGACGGGGGCGACGGCGCGCGCGATGCTGGACGCGCGCGGGCGCAGGCGGCACACGGTGCTCGACCTCGACTACCGCGCGCTGTTCTGGCCGTCCGAGCAGGTCGCCGGGCGCGAGATCGGCGCGGCGGTCGAGGCCGTCACCGTCGCGGTCGGCAATCGCCGCGAATGCGAGGTGGCCGTCGGCACCGGCGAGCCGGACGGGGCCGCCGACGCCCTGCTCGAGCGCGGCGTCGAGCTCGCGATCGTGAAGCTCGGCGCCGACGGCGTGCTCGTCGCGACCGCCGAGGAACGGACTCGGGTGCCGCCCGT
>Ga0070741_10003732_pt1 | contig 36914 bp, 38 predicted proteins | sample Coa_R1_4_FD_66440 | JGI IMG/M metagenome (GOLD analysis project Ga0070741, IMG submission 66440) | Surface soil microbial communities from Centralia Pennsylvania, which are recovering from an underground coalmine fire - Coalmine... | ecosystem: Environmental > Terrestrial > Soil > Unclassified ... | reverse complement strand
TGTCCGTCGTGGCGACGGAGATCACGGCGATCACGCGGTCGTCCGCGATCAGCGGCACGAAGGCAGCGCTCTTCGCGCCGACCTCGGAGACGAGGCGCGGACTGACCCGGCTCGAGCCGGTCGCGTCGTAGACCGCGAAGCTCGTCGCCTCGAATGCCGCGCTTGCGATCCCCGACGGCTCGCGGGCGAGGTCGAGGCTCACGCCCGGCCACCAGGCGACGTCCTTGCCGCTCGTGCGGGCGAGAAAGCCGGATGCCTCGCGGCCGTCCTCGGAGACGAACGTGAGGGCGACGAAGCCGACGTCGAAGAGCGTCGCGATCTCGTCGAGGAGCGCGCGCGCGACGCCCTCGACGTCCGAGGTTCTCGCGAGCTCGGCCGCGATCCGGCGCAGGCTCTCGAGCTCGCGCTCCCGCTCGGCCGAGACGGCGGCTGCGGGCGCCCGGCGCGCCGCCCTGGCGCGGAGGGCCAGGCCGATCGCGAGCCCGACGAGGACCGCGCCGACGAGGACGAGCACGCTGCCCCATGCGAGGTCGAGGCCGACGATGAGACGCTCGTGTGGGGTCATACTGGGCGTCGGGATTCTACGGAGCCGCCACGGGACGCAGCGAGTGTTTTCAGCCCGTCGGGACTGATCCCTCTTCGTTCAAAAGATGGGCCGACCGGCCCATTGTCGCATTGGGGGGGCCGGGTTAGCGTCCCCCGCACTGGGCGATGCGAACCGCGGCGCGCGTACCTGGCCTTGCAAGCCCGCGGTAAGCACATCGAGAAAGCCCGTCGCGCCGACCCCCCCGAGCGGCGGGCTTTCTCCGCTTCACGGCTCCAGACCCTCTAACAAAGCTTTCACGAACCCGGAGCTATCCTGGCCCGCGGTTTGGTGCAGCGTGTCCTCCTCGCGTCGCCCCGCGGCTATTGCGCTGGGGTCGAGCGGGCCGTCGACACGGTCGAGCGGGCGCTTCGGCTGTACGGCAGGCCCGTCTACGTGCGCAGGCAGATCGTCCACAACTCGCACGTCGTCCGCGACCTCGAGGCGCTCGGCGCCGTCTTCGTCGAGTCGGTGCACGACGTCCCGGAAGGCTCGCCCGTCGTCTTCTCCGCGCACGGCGTGTCGCCGGTCGTGCGGGCGACGGCGGCCCGGCGCGGTCTGCTCGCGATCGACGCGACCTGCCCGCTCGTCACGAAGGTGCACACGCAGGCCCGCCGCTACGCGCAGGCGGGCTACACGATCGTCTTCATCGGCCACGCGGGTCACGAGGAGGTCGAGGGAACGATGGGCGAGGCGCCCGACCGCACGGTGCTCGTGGAGACTCCCGCCGAGGCGGCCACGGTCGAGCTGCCCGCCGGGCCGCTCGCCTACATCACGCAGACGACGCTCTCGGTCGACGAGACGCGCGAGATCATCGCAGTCCTCCGTGCCCGCTTCCCGCGCATCGAGGGACCCGCGAAGGACGACATCTGCTACGCGACGACGAACCGCCAGAGCGCGGTCAAGGAGCTCGTCGACGAGATCGACCTCCTGCTCGTGATCGGCTCCCGCAACTCGTCGAACTCCAAGCGCCTCGTCGAGGTGGCCCGCGCCGCAGGCGTCGATGCGCATCTCGTCGACGACGCACGGGAGATCGACGAGCGCTGGCTCGACGGAGTCGGGACCGTCGGCCTCACATCCGGCGCATCCGCACCGGAGCGGCTCGTCGCCGAGGCCTGCGACTGGTTCCGCGCGCGCGGTGTCGGCGAGGTCGTCGAGCACCGGCCGGTCGCGGAAGACGTCGTCTTCAAGCTGCCGGTCGAGCTGCGCCGCGCCGAGCGCTCGGCGGCGTAAGAACCTCTAAGTTCCGCTGCGTGAAGCTCGAGTGGCCGGGAGGTGCGCGCGCCGCCTGCGCGGTGACGTTCGACGTCGACGCGGAGTCGGCCGTGCTCGCCGTCGACCGCCGCTACGCCTCGCGCGCGTCGGTCATGAGCCATCAGGCGTACGGGCCGAAGGTCGGCGTGCCGCGCCTGCTGCGCGTGCTCGAGCGTGCCGGTGTGCGCGCGACGTTCTTCGTGCCGGGCTTCACCGCGAGGCGCCATCCCGACGCGGTGCGCGCGATCGTCGCCGGCGGTCACGAGGTCGGCTGGCACAACGACCTGCACGAGGCGCCGCATTCGCTGTCCGAAGACGAGGAGCGCACGATCCTCGAGCGTGCGGCGGAGGTGCTCGAGCCGCTGACCGGCACGCGCCCGCGAGGCTACCGCGCGCCGCTCTGGGAGCTGAACGCGCGGACGCCCGAGCTCCTCGTCGCGGCCGGCTTCGCCTACGACTCGTCGCTCATGGACGACGACGTCCCGTATCGGCTCGCGACGCCGAACGGGACGCTGATCGAGCTGCCGGTGCACTGGTCGCTCGACGACTGGGAGCAGTACGCGTACCTGCCCGAGCCGGACATCGGCTCGCAGATCGAGCTCCCGTCGAAGGTGCTCGAGCTCTGGACCGGCGAGCTCGACGCGATGCGCGACGAGGGCTGCCTCTTCGTCGGGACGATGCACCCGTTCCTGTCCGGACGGCCGTCGCGCGCGCAGGTGCTGCGCGATTTCCTCGCCCACGTGCACCGGCGCGGCGACGTCTGGACGGCGACGCTCGCCGAGATCGCCGACCACGCCGAAGCGACGATCCCGCGCCACGAGACGCGGACGCTCGAGCTGCCCGAGCCGTGAGGGGCCCCCGCCCCACCCGCCTCGAGCGGCTGCCAGAGCAGTACTTCGCGGCTCTGCTCGCACGCGTCGCAGCGGCAGCGGCCCGCGACGGCGAGCCGCTCGTCGATCTCGGACGCGGCAATCCCGACGTCGGCCCGCCGCCGCACGTCGCCGAGGCGCTCGACCGCGCCGCCCGCCGTCCCGACACGCACGGCTACGCCCCGTTCGCAGGCCTCCCGGCGCTGAAGGAGGCGATCGCCGCCCGCTACGCCGACGTGTACGGGATCGAGCTCGACGCGCAGACCGAGGTCGCGGTGCTGCCGGGCTCGAAGACCGGGCTGATGGAGTTCGCGCAGACCTGCGTCGAGGACGGCGAGACGATCGTGCTGCCGGATCCCGGGTATCCCGACTACCGCTCCGCGGTCGCGCTCGCCGCGGCCGAGCTCGCGTTCCTGCCGCTCTCGCCCGGCGGCGTCCCCGACTGGGATGCCGCGCCCGCGCGGGCGGCGGCGCTCTATCTCAACTACCCGTCGAATCCGCTCGCCGCGTGCGCACCTGCCGGCGTCTTCGAGGACGCGATCGCATGGGCACGCCGCTCCGGCGCGTGGGTGATGCACGACTTCGCGTACGGCGACCTCGTCTTCGACCGCCGCCGCCCCGAGAGCTTCCTGGCGGTCGACGGCGCGCGCGAGGTGGGCTTCGAGCTCTTCTCGATGTCGAAGACGTACGGCATGGCGGGCTGGCGGATCGGCTTCGCCCTCGGGAACGCGGAGATCACGGCGCGCATCGAGGACCTGCAGAACCATCAGTTCGCGGGCGTCTTCCGGCCGGTGCAGGAGGCGGCGATCGCGGCGCTCGCAGGCCCGCAGGAATCGGTCGAGGCGCGGCGCGCCACCTACGAGCGGCGCCGCGACCGCGCCGTCGCCGCGCTCGCCGGCTGCGAGCCCCGCTCCGAGGGCACGTTCTTCGTCTGGCTGCGGCTGCCGGACGGGCTGACGTGCGAGCGCCTGCTCGAGGAGCACCGCGTCGCGCTCGCGCCGGGCGAAGGCTTCGGCGAGCGCGGCCGCGGCTTCGCGCGGCTCTCGCTCGCGACGCCCGACGACGCGCTCGACCTAGGGCTGGAGCGTCTCCGCCTCGCGCTCGGCGCGGGCTGACGTCTCCTCGAGAAACGCCGCGAGCCGCAGGGCCTCGTCCTCGGTGAGCGACACCGCTGCGCGCGCCACGCCGTCGTCCCAGACGCTGAAGCGCACATGCGGGTCGTCGCCGAGATAGCGCGTGACGCGAAGCGCGCGGCCCGCGCTGTTCGCGTGCGGCCAGAAGAACTCGACGAGCTTGCGCCGCTGCGCCTTGCCGCACCACGGACAGAAGCGGTAGCGCGCCTCGATCTCGATGCCGCACGCGGTGCAGCCCGGCATGACGGAACTGTATTACCCGGCGGCGGTCTTTTCGATCCCCAGAGCGTCCCCGACCCGGATCTCGGTCGAGAGCACCTCGCCCGAGACCCAGTCGCCGTGGCGCTCGACCACGTCCCGCTCCGACTCGGGCACGGTCAGCACGATCCGGTCGGTCAGCTCGAGCCCCTCGTCCTTGCGCAGCGTGTTGACGGCGCGGATCAGGTCGTAGGCGCGCCCCTCGAGCAGCAGCTCGTCGTCGAGCTGCAGGTCGAGCGCAACCGTCATCCCCTCGGCCGACGCGACCGAGTACCCCTCGCGGCCGCTGCGCTCGACGAGCACCTCGTCGGGCGCGAGCTCGTGCCCGGCGGCGCGGAACCGGCCGCCGTCGAGCTCCTCGAACTCCCCGGCCGCGAGCGCCTGCTGGACGGTCCGGAGCTCCTTGCCGAGGCGCGGGCCGAGCACGGGCAGGTTCGGCTTCACGCGCAGCTCCGCGTCGACGCTGTCGAACGCGACATCCTTCACCCGCACCTCGTCCGCGATCTCGTCCGCGTGGCGGCTCGCGCCGTTCGCGCCCTCCACGACGAGGCGCCGCAAGGGCTGACGCAGCTTCAGGCCCGACGCGGCGCGGGCCTGATGCGCGAGCGTGACGACGCGGCGCACGTCGGCGATCTCGTCGAGCAGCGCGCGGTCCGCCTCCGGCACCTCCGGCCACGCCGCCAGGTGCACGGACTCGGGGCCGTCGAGCACGAGCCGCCGCCAGAGCCAGTCGGTGACGAACGGGAGGATCGGCGCCATCGCGCCCAGCACGTGGAGGAGCGCGTACCAGAGGGTCGCGAGCGCCTCCGGCTCGCCGTTCCAGAAGCGGCGGCGCGACCGGCGGATGTACCAGTTCGAGAGATCGTCCACGTACGCCGTGAATGCGCGCATCACGTCGGTCGTCATGTACGACTCGTAGCCGGCCTCGGCGTCTCGCACGAACGCGTGCGTGCGCTCGAGGAGCCAGCGGTCGAGCGGCTTCAGGTCGCCCGCGGGCTGCCGCCCGTCCCACGACGGCCGGAAGCCGGCGATGTTCGCGTAGAGGACGAAGAAGCGCACGGACTCCCAGAACGTCAGAAACTCGCGCTTGATCTGCTCGGCCGGGCCGAAGCCGAAGAGCAGGTTCTGGCTCGGGGGCTGCGCGCAGTACTGCCAGCGCATCACGTCGGCGCCCATGCGCGCGAACGCCTCTTCGGCCGGAATCGTGTTTCCCCAGGACGCGTGCATCTCCCGGCCCGTCTCGTCGAGCATCTTCTCGTAGCCGAGCACCCGCCGGAACGGCGCCCGGCCGGTGAGCACGACCGACATGAAGAGCTGCGAGTAGAACCAGAGCCGGATCTGCTCGCGCATCTCCGAGACCCAGTCCGCGGGGAACCATTGCTCCCAGTAGGCGTGGTCGGGCAGGTCGGCGCGCGTCAGGCCGCGCGCGGCTCCGGTCGCATACCCCTCGTCGACCCACGTCTCGTTCTGCCAGCCGAGCGTCGAGAACGGGACGATGCCGGCGTCGAGCCAGACGTCGCCGACCTCGCGGATGCGCTCGACGGGCTCGCCGCACTCGGCGCAGGCGACCGGCACGCGGTCGATCCACGGCCGCCGCAGCTCCTCGAGCTGCTCGAGCCCGGAGACCGCGCGCTCCTCGAGCTCGGCACGCGATCCGATCACGTTCAGGTGACCGCACACGCACGGATAGAACGGCAGCGGCAGCCCGTAGTAGCGGCGCCGCGAGATGTTCCAGTCGCCCATGTTGACGAGCCAGTCGTCCATGCGCTTGCCCATGTACTCGGGCGTCCACTCGACGGTCGCGTTCGCGTCGCGCATCGGCTGCCGCAGGTCGCGCACCGAGATGAACCAGTCGTCGGCGATCCGGAAGATGAGGGGCGTGTGGCAGCGCCAGCACTCGGGATAGCGGTGCTCGTGCAGCCCGGCCTCGACGAGCCGGCCCTTCTCCCCGAGCGCGCCGATGATCTGCTCCGCCGCCTCGGTCGTGGAGAGGCCGTGCAGCCAGCCGAAGTCGTCGTAGAAGCGGCCGGACTCGTCGACCGGCATCACGACCGGCAGGTCGTGCACCTGTGCGAGCTCGAAGTCCTCGGAGCCGCAGCCCGGTGCGATGTGCACGATCCCGGTGCCCTCGTCGAGCGAGACGTCGTCCCAGGGGATGACACGATGCGGCGTCGGCTTGATGTCGTCGAACGGCCCTTCGTAGGCCCAGCCGACGAGCGCCTCGCCCGGCAGCGCCTCCTCGAACCGCTCGTCGGGATACCGGGCGGCCGCCACCCATTCGCCGTTCGCGCGTCGGCCGTACTCCGCCGTCGGGTTGACCGCGGCGGCGACGTTCGCCGGCAGCGTCCAGGGTGTCGTCGTCCAGATCACGAGCGACTCGCCGGGCCGGTCGACGAGCGGGAGACGAACGTAGAGCGACGGGTCGGCGCGGTCGACGTAGGAGCCGATCAGCTCGTGCTGCGAGATCGACGTGCCGCAGCGCGGACACCACTCGGTCGAGCGGTGGCCGAGGTAGAGCCAGTCACGCTCGTGGACGACCTTCAGCATCCGCCAGACGTACTCGATGTTCGTGTCGCTGAACGTGAAGTAGTCGGTGCCCCAGTCCATCCACTGGCCCAGCCGGATCGAGCCCCGGGTGAGCGCCTCCGACGACCTGACGACGACGTCGCGGCACTTGCGTGCGAACGCCTCGAGGCCGTACTCCTCGATCTCGCGCTTCGAGTTGAGCCCGAGCTCGTGCTCGACGCCGACCTCGATCCAGAGCCCCTGGCAGTCGAAGCCGTTCTGGTAGCGCTGGTCGAAGCCGCGGAGCGCCTTGTAGCGCTGGAAGACGTCCTTCAGCGTCCGGCCCCAGGCCGTGTGGACGCCGAGCGAGAACCTGTTCGCCGTGACCGGCCCGTCGATGAAGGAGAAGCGGGGGCCGCCGGCGTTCCGCGCGCGCAGCTGCGCGAACGTCCCCTCGGCCTCCCAGGCCGCGAGCACCTCCTCCTCGAGGCCCGGATGGTCCGGCACCGTCAGCAGGCTCTGGAAGACTTGCTCGTCCATCGGGAAGCGAAGTCTAGAGAGCGACGTTGTTACAACTGGAGGATCGGGTAACCCGCCTCCACGCGCGAAACGAAAGGACACCCTGAATGGCAACCGACGTCACCGACGCGACCTTCGAGAACGAAGTCCTTCAGTCCGGAGAGCCGGTTCTGGTCGACTTCTGGGCGGAATGGTGCGGCCCCTGCCACGCCGTCGCCCCGGTGCTCGAGCGCATCGCCGAGGAGCGGAACCTGAAGCTCGTGAAGGTCAACATCGACGAGAACCAGGACCTCGCCCAGCGCTACGGGATCCAGTCGATCCCGAACATGATCCTGTTCGAGGGCGGCCAGCCGAAGGCGAATGCCGTCGGCGCCATGCCCAAGGGCATGTTGGAGCGCTCGCTCGGTCTGGGCGAGTGAGGATTGCGGCAGGGGGCCCGCGGGCCCTCTGCCGAGCTCAGCCGCTACGCCGCTTCTTGGGTGTCGAGGAAGCTGAGAAAGGCTGCGTGCTTGGCGAGGAAGTCCTCGATCTCCGCAACTCCGGCCCCGGCCCAGTCTTCGAGCCAGGTGTCGGCGAGGTCGTCCTCGATCCGGTGAAGGCCGCGTTCACTCATGGCGGAATCATCGGCGCGAGACCGGATAGGTGCCATGGGCCGTTCGGCTCAACTTGCCGGCCATGAGGACCCAATCCTTCTTGGTGGTGAACCCGCGCTCGGGGGACGCCTCGCCGAGCGCCGAGGAGCTCGCGCGCGAGGCGCGCCGGCGCGGAATCGAGGCGCACGTGCTCCGGCCGGGCGACGATCCCGGCTCGCTCGCGCGCGCCTCGGGCGCGGCCGTCGTCGGGGCCGCCGGCGGCGACGGCTCCCTCGCGCCGGTCGCCGCGGCGGCCCTCGACCTCGGCGCGGGCTTCGTCTGCGTGCCGTTCGGCACGCGCAACCACTTCGCCCGCGACGCGGGGCTCGACCGCGACGATCCCCTCGCGGCGCTTGCCGCGTTCACCGACGGCGTCGAGCGGGCGGTCGACGTCGGCCGCGTCGGCGAACGGTGCTTCCTGAACAACGTCGCGCTCGGCGTCTACGCCGGTCTCGTGCACCGGCGCGAGCACCATCGCCGTCGCCGCGAGACGCTGGCGCGCGCACGTGCGCTCGTCGCCGTGACGCGGCAGCGTCACCACGAGCGGATTCGCGTGGACGGCGATGCGCTCGAGGTGCGCGCGCTCCTCGTCGGAAACAACCGTTACGAGGTCGACCTCTTCACGGTCGGCGTGCGCGAGCGGCTCGACGCCGGCGAGCTGCAGCTCTGGACGGCGGCCGGCGTCCTGCCGACGACGTGGGAGGAGCGCGTCGCTCGTGCGTTCCGGATCGAGCTGCCCGACCGGACGCGCGTGCGGGCCGCGATCGACGGCGAGCCGGTCGAGCTCGAGCCGCCGCTCGAGCTCGAGTCGCTGCCGCGCGCATTAGCGCTGCTCGTTCCGGATAGGAGAGACGGCGACCGACCGAGAGGAGATCCGATGCACGACAATCCGGAAGCAACCGACGACGAGCAGGAGCTCGCGCACGAGGGCCGGCAGCAGGAGGAGGAGTCGATGCGCTACCCCGAGCACCACGATCCGGACGAGCAGCAGCAGCGCGCCCACCGCGAGAGCGACGAGGAGTAGCGGCTGCCGCGCGCGTCCGCGACCCAGCACGAGCTCGCGCGCGTCGAGCTCCTCGCCGGGCTTCCCAGCGAGGTGCTCGCGCAGCTCGCGAAGCGAATGGAGCGCGAGGAGGTCGCGGCGGGAACGGCGCTCGTGCGCGAGGGCGAGCCGGGCGACCGCTTCTACGTCGTCTTCAGCGGCATGCTCGCGGTCGCGAACAGCGCGATGGGCCCGCGCGAGGTCCTCCGGCCCGGCGACTACTTCGGCGAGGTCTCGCTCGCGATGGACATCCCGCGCACGGCGACCGTGAGCGCGATCACGCCTGCGGTCGTCGCGAGCTGCGACCGCGCGACGTTCGACGAGCTGCTGCGCCCGCTCTTCGCGGACGACTAGAGGGCGTCGATGACCGCGTCGCCGAAGCCCGGCCACGCCTCGACCGCCCACGGCCCGAACTCGCGGTCTGTGAGCACCGCGCAGGCGGCGCCGAGCTCGGGGTCGACCCAGAGGAACGTCCCGGCGGCGCCGAAGTGGCCGAAGGTGCGCTGCGAGTTGCCGGAGCCGGTCCAGTGCGGCGACTTCGCGTCGCGCAGCTCGAAGGCGAGCCCCCAGTCGTTCGGGTCCATCCGGCCGAAGCCGGGCAGCACGCCGGCGAGACCGGGCAGCTGCACGCTCGTCGCCTCGGCGAGCGTCTCCGGCGCGACGAGGGTCGGCGCGAGCAGCTCGCCGGCGAGCGCGAGCAGGTCGTCGAGCGGGCCGCGCCAGCCCCACGCGGGCGAGCCGGCGAGCTCGCCCGCGAGGCCGAGCGGCTCGGCGACCGCGGCACGCAGGTACTCGGCGAAGGGCATCTCCGCCCGCTCGGCGACGCGCTCCGCGGCGAGCTCGATGCCGCAGTTCGAGTAGATGCGCCGCCTGCCCGGCGGCATCAGCGGCGGGCCCTCGTCCACCGGCAGGCCGGAGGCGTGCGCGAGCAGGTGCCGGAACGTGGAGCCCTCTGGCCCCGCCGGCTCGTCGAGGTCGACGATGCCCTCCTCGAGCGCCACGAGCGCCGCGAGCCCCGTCAGGAGCTTCGTCACGGACGCCCAGCGCAGCGGCTCGGTGCGCGGCCCGTGCACCGCAACGTCGCCGCCGGCGCGGACGACGCCGGCCGCAGCCGTGCGCGCGCCCCAGTCGTCGATCGTCCGCAGGGCGTCCACGGCGGGGGATACTAGGGCCGTGGAACGGCGCATCGTTCCGGCGGTCTCCCCGTTCGCCTCGACGGTCGGCTACTCGCGCGCCGTCCGCGACGGCGCGCACGTGCACGTCGCCGGCACGGCGCCGGTCGGCGAGAGCTCGAGCGACCCCTACGTCCAGGCGAAGCGCTGCCTCGAGATCATCTCGGACGCGCTCGCCGAGGTCGGAGCGCAGCCCGCGCACGTGGTGCGGACGCGCGTCTACCTCGTCGACGCTGCCGACTGGGAAGGGGTCGGCCGCGCGCACGGCGAGGTGTTCGGCGACGTCCTGCCGGCGTCGTCCTTCATCGTCGTCGCCGGGCTCCTCGATCCCGCCTGGCGCGTCGAGATCGAGGCGGAGGCGCTCGTCGGATGACGCAGATCTACCCGCCGTCGATCACCGGCAAGGGCAGCCGGTTCGCCGAGGGCGGCAGCGTCCTCGACCATGCATTCGGGCAGAGCGACCCGTACACGCTCGGCGTCGAGGAGGAGTACATGCTCCTCGACGCGGAGACGTTCGACCTCGTGCAGCACATCGACACGGTGCTCGCCGCCGTGTCCGGCCACGAGCTCGAGCCGCGCATCAACCCGGAGCTGATGCAGTCGGTGCTCGAGGTCTCGACCCCCGTCTGCCGGCGGCCGGCCGACGTCGCCGAGCAGCTGCTCGCGCTCCGCAGCTACGTCCGCGGCGTCGCGGGCGAGCGCGGGATGCGCGTCGGCTCTGCGGGGACACACCCGTTCTCGCTCTTCGAGCGGCAGCGCATCACCGCCAAGGACCGCTACCGCGCCATGGTCGACCGGATGCAGTACATCGCGCGCCGGGAGCTGATCTTCGGCCTCCACGTGCACGTGGCCGTCGACGACCCGGAGAAGGCGATCCAGGTCGTGAACGGCCTGCTCGCGCATCTGCCGGAGCTCGTCGCCCTGTCGGCGAGCTCGCCGTTCTGGCGCGGCGAGTCGACGGGCCTGCACTCGTCGCGGCACATGGTCTACGCGGCGCTGCCGCGCTCCGGTCCGCCGCCGCGCTTCGAGAGCTACGGCGACTACGCCGAGGTCGTCGGCCAGCTGGAGCGCACCGGCTGCATCGCCGACTACACGCACATCTGGTGGGACATCCGGCTGCACCCGCGTCTCGGCACGATCGAGATCCGCATCTGCGACGCCGTCACGCGACTCGAGGACGTGATCGCGATCACCGCGTTCTGCCAGGCGCTCGTGAAGCACTACTCCGAGCGCTACGACGCCGGCGAGGAGATCCCGTCGTTCCACCGGATCCTCACGACCGAGAACAAGTGGCTCGCCGCCCGGTACGGAATCGAGGCGCCGGTGATGGATCTCCTGACCGCGCGCCGCAACCGCATCTCCGTCGCGCAGCTCGTGCGTAGGACGCTCGAGCAGGTGCGCCCGCACGCGGAGGAGCTCGGCTCGGCGGCCGAGCTCGAGGGCATCGAGGAGATCCTGCGCCGCGGCAACGGTGCGGACCGCCAGCTGCGCGTGTTCAACGCGAACCGCGACATCGTCGAGGTCGTGCGCGAGATCGCGGACGCGACCGAGGCGGCGTCCGCGTGATCGCCGTCGGCGCCCGCATTCCCGACGCGACCGTCTGGACGACGCCGCAGGAGAGCGCGTCGCTCCGCGAGATCGCCGCCGACGGGCCGATCCTGCTCCTCTTCTATCTCTTCGACTGGTCGTCGACCTGAACGAGCGAGCTGGAGCTCCTGCGTGACAGGAGCGACGAGCTCCGCGCGGCGGGCGTCCGCCCCTACGCGATCTCGCGCGACTCGCCCTGGACGCACGTCGCGTGGATGCAGGCGCTCGACCTCGAGACGCCGCTCCTCTCCGACTGGAATGGCGACGCGACGCGCGGCTTCGACATCGCATTCGAGTTCCGCGGGATGCGCGACGTCTCCGCCCGGTCGGCCTTCGTCGTCGACGAGACGGGCGTCGTGCAGGCGGCGTGGGGCTACGAGACCTCGGAGCTGCCGGACTTCGACGCCATCCTTGAGACCGTCCGGGCGATGGCGTAAGAATCGGCCATGGAGTCCATCTCATCTCCGCCCGCGGCCAAACGCGGAACGATCTACACGAGCCCAGCGGCGAACGCCGCGATCGCCGGCGCCTTCGTCGCAGCGTTCCTCGCCTTCGCGATCTGGACCGGCAGCTGGTACGCGACGTGGAAGGCGCTGCACGTCCTGATGGCGATCATCTGGGTCGGCGGCGCGCTGATGATCCAGCTCTTCGCGTTCCGGATCCTCAAGGAGTCGGACGAGCAGCGCATCGCCGCGTTCACGAAGGACGTCGAGTACATCGGCATGCGGACGTTCATCCCCGCGTCGCTCGTTCTCGTCGTGCTCGGCCTCGTGCTCGTGCACATGGGGCACTGGGGCTTCCACTTCTGGGTGATCGTCGCGCTCGTCGTCTGGGCGGCGTCGTTCGTCTCGGGAGCGGCGTTCCTCGGGCCCGAGTCGGGGCGCATCGGCAGGCTGATCGAAGAGCGCGGCGGCATCGACGCCGAGGTGCGGATGCGCATCGAGCGGATCCTGCTGCACTCGCGCGTCGAGCTGATGCTCATCGCCGTGATCGCGATGGACATGGTGCTGAAGCCGGGCGCCTAGCGCAGCTGCCGGGCGCGGAAGAACGTCCAGATGAGGCGGTCGGCGTCGATTGCGTCCGACTGCGGACCGAGGAGCGCGACGTCGATTCGCGGCAGCTTCGGGCCGCCCGGCCACTCGTGGCCCTCGCCGCCGATCGTGTAGAGCTCGACCCGCGACCCGTCGCGGCAGCGGCCAAACGCCGTGAGCGTGACGCTCGACGCCGGATGCGAGACGGACGGCTCCGAGGCGCAGCCGTCGTGCCGCGCCCAGTCGGCCTCGGCGCGGAGCACGGAGTACGTCCAGTACGCCTGCCCGTGCCCGCCGTACGGGTCGACGGGATCCGCGGTTCCGTGGAACGAGAGCACCGGCAGGCTCCGTGTCGTCGGGCACGGCGAGGGATAGCGCAGGCCGCTGACCGGGGCGACCGCCGCGAAGACGCTCGGCGCGTCGCAGGCGAGCTGACTCGCCATCCGCGCCCCGCCCGAGAAGCCGGTGGCATAGACGCGGCGAGCGTCGATGCAGTAGCGCTGCTCGAGCTGCACGACGAGCGCCTTCAGGAACGCGACGTCGTCGGCGGCTCCCGCAGGAACGGCTCTCCCGCCGACGAGCGGCACGCCCGGGACGTTCCAGTCGAAGCCGGCGCCGTCCGGAATGCGCGCCTGCGGATAGGCGACGATGAACCGCGACGCATCGGCGGTCGCGTCCATGCCCGTGAACCGCTCTTGCTGCTCCGCGGTGCTGCCGCTGCCGTGCAGGTTGAGCACGAGCGGCACGGACGTCTTGCCCGTGTAGCCGGACGGGACGTGCACGATCGCCGTCCGCGCGCGACCGCCGCTCCGGAGCGACAGCGACTGCGACTGCGCCGCGGAGCCACAGCCGGCGCGCGCTCCCGTTGCGACCGCACGTCCCGCGACGACGCCGAGCAGGCCCGCCACGACGACCGCGACGGCAACGCGAGCCACGGCGCTACATGCCCATCGCGTGGTACCCGCTGTCGACGTACAGCGTCGTACCCGTCACGTTGCGCGCCTCGTCGCTCAACAGGTAGCCCGCGGCGGCGCCGACGTCCTCCGACTCGATGTGCCGGTGCAGCGGCGCGCGCTCCTCCACGATCGCCTCCATCGTCGGGAAGCCGGCGATCGAGCGCGCCGCCAGCGTGCGGACGGGACCGGCGGACACCGCGTTGACGCGGATGTTCTTCTGCCCGAGGTCCCACGCGAGATAGCGGACCGAGGCGTCGAGCGTCGCCTTCGCCACGCCCATCACGTTGTAGTGCGGCACCGCGCGCTCGCCGCCGAGGTACGTCATCGTCACGATCGAGCCCCCGCCCGCGCGCTCCATCAGCGGCTCCGCGGCTCGCGCGCACGCGACGAGCGAGTACGCACTGACATCGAGCGCGAGCCAGAAGCGCTCGCGCGGCGTGTCCGTGAATCGGCCTTCGAGATCCTCCGCGGCCGCGAACGCGACGGAGTGCACGAGCATGTCGAGCTCGCCGCCGAACGCGTCGCCTGCCTCGGAGAAGACGCGCGCGACGTCGTCGTCCGAGCGCACGTCGCACTCGGTGACGAGCGCCGTATCGACCGTGGCCGCGAGCTCTCGCACGCCTTTCTCGATCCGCTCGCCCTGATAGGTGAACGCCAGCCGGGCGCCGCCGTCGGCGAGCACGCGGGCGATCGCCCATGCGATCGAGCGCTTGTTCGCGACGCCGAGTACGAGCGCGCGCTTCCCCTCGAACCGTCCGGTCACGCGGGCGATCCTACGGTACGCTCGGACCCTTGCGCCGCGCCCTCTTGCTTCTCGCCTGCAGCGCGGCGCTCCTCGTCGCCGCACCCGCGGGCGCGCGGCTCGAGCCCGTCCGCCACGACGGTCCGCGCGTGCGGCGTGGAATCCTGCCGGCGCACACGGGGCCGGCCGCCCGGGTACGCGTGATCGTCGACCTGCGGGCCGCACCGCTCGCCGTGTGGCATGCACGGCGGCTCGCGTCGACCGCGGCCCGCACGAGGCTCGACCTCGCCTCCGCGTCGGCGCGCGCATACCTCCGCGCCCTCGTCCGCGAGCAGGGTCGCGCCGCGGCCGAGCTGCGCAGCGCGATCCCGCAGGCGCGCGTCGGCCGTCGCTTCCAGGTCGTGCTCGACGCGCTCACCGTGTCGTTGCCGGTGAGCAGGCTGCCGGCGCTCGCGAAGCTGCCGTTCGCCGCGAAGGTCTACCCGAGCCTGACGTACCGGCTCGCCGACGACACGTCGCCGGCCGTGATCGGCGCGGACGTCCTGCACGCCGCGACTGGCGCCGACGGCGCCGGCATTAAGATCGCGGTCGTCGACGACGGCATCGACGAGACGAATCCGTTCTTCGATCCTGCCGGCTTCTCCTATCCCGCCGGCTTCCCGAAGGGGATCACGTCGGCGACCACGCCGAAGGTGATCGTCGCGCGGGCGTTCCCCGGGCCGAGCTCGGGCAAGGAGGGGCGGCTGCCCGTCGACCCGAAGGAGTCGTTCCACGGGACGCATGTCGCGGGCATCGCGGCGGGCGTCGCCGGCACGACCGCGCCCGCGGGCGCCGACCACCCGCGCGTCACGGGGCTCTCGGGCGTCGCCCCTCGGGCCTGGCTCGGCAACTACCGCGTCTTCACGGTGCCGACGCCGGAGGGCGACGAGGCCGACACGCCGGAGATCGTCGCCGCATTCGAGGCAGCGGTGCGCGACGGCATGGACGTGATCAACTTCTCCGGCGGCGGCCCGCAGACCGACCCGGCGAACGACGCGCTCGTCGAGGCCGTGCACGATGCGACCGCAGCGGGCGTCGTGACGGTGATCGCGGCGGGGAACGACCGCGACGACTTCGGCAACGGCTCGGTCGGCTCGCCCGGAACCGCGCCGGACGCGATCGCCGTCGCCGCGACGTCGAACACGCACGTCTTCGCTCCCGCGCTCGACGTCACCGCTCCGGACGCGCCGGCCGGCCTGCACGGCATCCCGTTCGTCGGAGCGGCCGGCGTGCACGCACCCGAACGCTGGGGGAGCGTCGACCAGACGCTCGTCGACGTCGGCACGATCACCGGCACCGACGGCAAGCCGGTGGAGCGGCATCTCTGCGGCCCGCCCGACGATCTCGCGCGCCCGGTGGGAACCCTGCCGCGCGGGTCGCTCGACGGTGCAATCGCGCTCGCCGAGCGCGGCATCTGCCCGTTGCAGGAGAAGGCGCAGCAGGCGAAGGCGGCGGGAGCGATCGGGATCGTGCTCGCGGACAACCGCTCCGGCGAGGCGAACGAGCTGCCGGTCGAGCTCGGGCTCCCCGGCGGCACGATCGCCGACCTCGACGCCGCGAACCTGCGCGCGTTCCTGGCCCAGCACGGCGGCCGCACGACCGTCCGCGTCGGCTCGAGGCCCCTCGAGCTCGAGACCGGCCGCAGCGGCATCGTCGCGAGCTTCTCCTCGTCCGGGCCGACCGCGTTCGGCCACGACCTGAAGCCGGACGTGTCCGCGCCGGGAGCGCAGATCCTCTCCTCGACGCTGCCGAACACCGACCGCTCGCGCTTCGCGGTCTTCGACGGAACCTCGATGGCGACGCCGCACGTCGCAGGCGCCGCGGCGCTGCTGCTCGAGCTGCACCCGCACTGGACGCCGGCCGAGGTGCGCTCGGCGCTCGTGTCGACCGCGGGTCCCGCCTACGCCGACAGCGCGCGCACACAGGAGGCTCCGGTGACGCTCGAGGGCGGCGGCCTCGTCGCGCTGCCCGGCGCGGCCGACCCGCAGCTCTTCACCAATCCGGCGTCGCTCTCCTTCGAGGACCTCGACGTGCGCGACGGCCCCGCGCGCCGGGGCCTGCTCGTGCGGCTCGACGACGCCGGCGGCGGCGCCGGCACGTGGCAGGTGGCGCTCGATCCGCAGGCGGCGACGTCCGGCACGGCCGTCGACGTCCCGGGGCTCGTCGAGGTGCCGCCCGGCGGCGAGGCGACGATCTCCGTCGTCGCGAGCGCCGCCGCAGGGGCGCCCGCAGGCGAGGACTACGGCTTCGTCGTCCTCCGCCGGGGCTCCGTGACTCGGCGCGTTCCGTACCTCTTCGTCGTCTCCGATCCGAGGCTCGCGGGCGAAGCCGTCCTGCCGCTCCTCCGGCAGCAGCGGGGCGACACGCGGACGGGAACCGACGCGGTCGACGTGTACCGCTATCCGACGGCGCCGTTCCAGAACAACCCGGACGAGCCGCCGATGGACGAGACCGGCGACGAGCACGTCTACCGCATCGAGCTCGACCGGCCGGCGGCGAACATCGGCGTGTCGGTGCTCGCGACCTCGCCCGGCGCGCAGATCGACACGTGGTTCCTCGGCGCGCTCGACGAAGACACGGTGCAGGGCTTTGCGGGCACACCGGTGAACGTCAACGGGCTGATGTACGGCTACCTCGAGCGCGACGGCGCCGCCGGCGCGTCCTTCCCGCGGCAGGGCATCTACTACGTCTCGGTGGACTCGGGCCTCGTGCCGTTCGTGAACCGGAGCGCAGGCGGCTCGTACGTCCTCCGCTCGTGGGTGAACGACGTGACGCCGCCGACGCTCACACTCCTGACGACGCGCGTCTCCACGGGACGGCCGACGCTCGCCTTCCGCACCACGGACACGCAGTCGGGCGTCGACCCGACCTCGCTGACGATCGGCTACGGAGGCGAGCTCGTCGCGGCGAGCGACTTCGACCGCTCGACCGGCGTCGCGACGTTCGCGCTGCCGGAAAGCGTCCCCGTCCTGCGCGCAGGGACGATGCGGCTGTCGATGCTCTCCGCCGACTACCAGGAGGCGAAGAACGTCGACACGGTCGGAACGAAGCTGCTCCCGAACACGCGCATGAAGCGCGCGCCGCTCCGGGTCGTGCGCGGACCCGCCGTCGACTGGCTCGTGCCGCGGCCGAGCGTCTGCACGACCGGCCGCGTGCGGCTGATGGTCGCGGCGAGCGCCCCTGACGGGATTCGCAGCGTGCGGTTCTCCGCCGGTGGGCGACGCATCGCGCTCGTGCGCCGAGGCACGCTCGGGATCTGGTCCGCGACCGCGACGGTGCACCGCGCGATGCGCACGCTCGAGGCGGCTGCGACCACCCGCGGCGGGAGGACCGCGACGGCGCGGCTCGCGCTCGGACGATGCAGCGCGTAGCCGTCGTCACCGGCGCGTCGGCGGGCATCGGCGCGGAGATCGCCCGCGGCCTCGCACGCACCGGTCACCGCTGCGTCCTGATCGCGCGGCGCGAGGAACGCCTGCGCATGCTCGCGGAAGAGCTCGACGGCGAGTACGAGGTGTGCGACGTCTCCGACCGCGACGCGGTGAGCGGCGTCGGCGCGCGCGTGCTCGAGCGCCACCCGGAGATCGGCGTGCTCGTGAACAACGCCGGGATCCCGGCCCGCGCCTCGTTCCTCGAGGGCGACCCCGAACCGGCGCTCCGAACGAACTATCTCGGGAGCATCTGGTGCTTGCGCGCGTTCCTGCCCGGCCTCGAGGCAGCGGCGCCGTCGGATCTCGTCAACATCGTCTCCGTCGCGGGGACGGTGGCGCTGCCGACGGCGGGGCCCTACGCGGCGTCGAAGTACGCCCAGCTCGCCTTCTCGCGTGCGGCCGCCGCCGAGCTGAAGGGCCGGGGCATCCGCGTGCACACCGTGAAGCCCGGCTTCGTCGAAACCGAGGGATTTCCGCAGTCCTGGCTGCCGCGCCTCGCCCGCCGGCTCGTCCTGCGCCCCGAGGACGTCGCCGCGCACGTCCTCGACTCGCTCGAGCGCGGCCGGGGCGAGACGACCGTGCCGGGCTACTACGCGCTGGCGTCGGCCGCCCAGGCGCTCCTGCCGAACGTCCTGGTGAGGGTGCTGGGATTGCGGGGCGATCCTTCTACAATCAAGCCCGATGGCGGGCCTCTCGACGACTGAAGTCGCAGCCGTTGCCGAGTTCCGGGCCGCGCTTCGGCGCTTCCTGCGCCGGACCGAGCGGATTGCCCGGCAGTCCGGCCTGACCCCGCAGCGCTACCTCCTGCTCCTGATGGTCAAGGGCGCGCCCGACGGCAGCGGCCGCTCCACCGTCACCGAGCTCGCCGACCGCCTCCAGCTGGCTCAGTCGACGGTGACCGAGCTCGTCAGCCGCGCCGAGGAAGCCGGGCTGCTCGAGCGCGAGCAGTCACCGACCGACGCGCGGGTCGCGCATCTCCGCCTCACCGAGGAAGGCGAGCGGCGCCTGGTCGACGCCTTCACCGGCCTCTCGACGGAACGCGACCACCTGCGCGACGCGTTCGCGCACCTCGACCTGCAGCTCGACGCACCGATCGGCTAGCGGGCGCCGGGCGAGTCGCCCGAGCCGTCGCCGTTGTCGCCGCCTCCGTTGTCGCCGCTGCCGGACGGCGGCGAGCTGCCGGGGGTGACGACGACCTCGCAGTTCTTGACGACGTCGAACGAGTCGACGACGGCGCGGTCCTGTCCGGGACCGCAGTCGATGATGTCGCGCTCTCCGTCCGCCGCGTAGATCGTGTCGGAGCCGGGGCCGCCGTAGAGCTTGTCCGCACCCGCGCCGCCGGTGATCACGTCATTGCCGGCACCGCCGTAGATCGTGTCGTCCCCTGCGCCGCCGAGCAGCGTGTCGTTCCCACCCTCGCCGTAGATCGTGTCGTCGTGGCCGCCGCCCGCGAGGTAGTCGTCGTGCGCGGTGCCGATGATCGTGCGCCCCTTGATGTGCGGTGGGGCGAGCGCGATCGGCTCGGTCGGATCGGACTGGACGACGAGGTTGCCGTACGCGTTCGTCGCGGTGACGGTGACGCGCAGCGTGTAGCCGACGTCCGGCGACGACGGGAGGTACACGATCTTCTTCGCGCCTGCGATCGTGTGGCAGGCGTTGCCGACCGCGTTGCAGCGCTGCCAGACGAACGTCGTCTTGATCGGCGCGTCGCCGTCGAAGGAGCCGGTGTCCGCGGTCAGCTGGCGCCCGAGCGCCGCCGTGCCGTTGATCTCCGGCGCCGACACGCTCGACGGGCTGAAGTGCGGCTTGTCGACGACCGGATACGTGTGGTTCGTGATCGCCTGGTCCGTGCCCGCCGGGTTCGTGCCCGTGATCCAGACGCGGATCGAGAAGCCGATGTCGGCTGTCGTCGGGGTGTACGACGCCTGCGTCGCACCCGGGATCGGCACGCAGCTCGAGAAGTCGCCGACCGGGTCGCAGCGGCGCCACGAATACGTGAAGGTGATCGGCGTCGAGCCCTGCCAGATGCCGGCGGAGAGATCGAGCTCCGAGTCGACGACCGGCGTGTCGTCCGAGATCTGCGGCGTCGACGTCACCTTCGGGGGAAGCGCGATCACGATCGCAGAGGATTCGGAGTTCTGCGCCGCCGAGCCCTGGTCGTTCGTCGCCGTCACCTGCACGCGCAGTAGCATGCCGACGTCGCTCGCCGACGGCGTGTAGAAGCTCGAGATCGCGCCGGGGATGTTCACGCACGGGCCGTCGAGCGGATCCGAGCCGTCGCAGCGCTTCCACTGATAGGCGTAGCTGATCGGGAAGTCGCCGTTCCACGTGCCGACGCTCGCGAAGAGGAAGTGGCCGACGACGGGCGAGGAGTCGCCGGTGGCGAGCGTGATCGTCGGATACGAGACGTTCACCGGCGGCCCGCTGCCGCCGCCGCTCGTCGGCGGCGCGACGGCCGACTGCCAGTCGGGCTGCGTGGCGCCGCTCGTGTTCGGGACCGGCGTCACCGCGCCGTTGATCTGCGCGGCCATCGTCTTCAGCTGGCCGCCGTCGACGAACGAGATGCGCGAGTTGTCGGGCGAGTACGACGGCTGCGTGCCGGAGACACCGAGGTCGGTGGGCGTCGTCGACATCGTGTCGAACGACGAGACCGCGAACAGATGCCCGTTCGTCGACGAGCTGTACACGAGCGTGAGGCCCGTCGCAGACCACGTCGGGTTCCGCTCGTCGCCGGCCGTCGCGGTGACCTGGGTCGCAGTGCCGCTCGAGACGTCGTAGACCCAGATGTCGTAGCCGGTCGATCCGCCGTCGTTGCGGGCGAACGCGATCTCGGAGCCGTCCGGCGAGTACTGCGGGTCGACGTCCGTGGCGTTCGTCGTGAACGAGATCTCCTGCCCGTGCCCGTTCGCGAGCACGGACTTGATCCCGGCGTCCGCCGTCGGCCCGACGTAGGCCACGCGTGTGCCGTCGGCCGAGAAGGTCGGCTCGGTCGCCCCCACCCCGGTGCCGAGCTGGCCGACGCCGGAGCCGTCCGCGTTCGCGACCGAGATCCCGTGCAGCGGGTCGACGAACGCGATCTGCGTGCCGTCGTCCGACCACGAGGGATCGGACGCGCCGGTCGGCAGCGCCGACAGGGTCGCCTTGCCGGTGCCGTCCGGATTGATCGTGCAGATCGTGGCGCCGCACGTGTACGCGAGCAGCCCGTTGTCGCCCGGGAACGTGCCGCCGGAGGCGGACGTGAGGCCCACGAGGGCCCCGGCGAGCACGAGAGCGAGGATCAGACCCCTGGGCGCGCGCAGCTGCACGCCAACGTTGTATCGGGGAAAGATGAGAGCCGCTAGGGTCATCGTCGCTCGAGCAGGAACCAGCCGATCGCCACGCGGAAGACCCTCGGCCCGTGGGGGGCGAGCGAGGCGGCCGCGGCCCGCGCCGCGCCCTCGCAGCGGGCGAGGTCGAGATAGGGGTCGAGCGGCCGTTCCTCCTCCTCGCGCTCGCTCCGCAGCAGCGCCAGCCGGTTCGCCTCGAAGAGGTCGCGCAGGTCGGCGTCCGGCAGGAGCCGCTCGTGCCCTTCGTCACGAGCGCGCTCGAAGCGGTCGACCGCGAACGCCTCGAGCGGGTCGATCGGCGCGAGCTGGTCGACGACGAGCACCCGCCCGCCCGGCCGCGTCACCCGGGCGAGCTCGGCGACGACGAGCTCGGGGCGGTGGACGTGGTGGAGCGTCCGGAGCGTGCCGGCGAGGTCGAAGCTCGCGTCGGGAAGCTCGAGCCGAGTCGCGTCGCCTTCGACGAACGTCGCGTTCGCGGGCGCGCGCTCGCGCGCGAGCTCGAGCAGCTCCGGGACGCGGTCGACGCCGACGACCTCGCGGACGAGCGGCGCGAGGGCGAGCGCGAGCGCGCCCGCCCCACAGCCGACGTCGAGCGCGCGCTCGTCCCCGTGCGGCAGGACGAACGCCTGCACGCGCGCGGCCAGCGTCGCGGCGCGCTCGTCCTGCAGCGCCGCCACGCGGTCGGCGGTGCGGGCGAAGCGGTCCTCAGCCATCGACCACCACCCGCCGCGCACGCGCGGGCTCGCTCGCGATCCGCGACGTCAGCTCGTAGGTGATCGTGTCGGCCACGCGCGCATGCGACTCCGCCGCGACGCCTCGGCCGATCAGCACGACCGGCGTGCCGACCGGCAGCTCGCGGTCGAGCTCGACGGCGAATGCATCCATCGAGATCGTGCCGACGACCGTGCGGAGTTCGCCGCCGACGCGGACCTGCGTCCCCGTCAGGTCGCGACGGAAGCCGTCCGCATAGCCGATCGGGACGATCCCGATCCACGTGTCGCGCTCGGCGACGAAGCGCCGGCCGTAGCCGGTGCTCTCGCCCGTGCGAAGGAGGCGCGCCTGCGCGAGGTACGTCGTCCAGGTGAGAACCGGCGTGAGCCCGTCCTCGGCGGGATCGGTGCCGAACGGCGAGAGGCCGTACAGAGCGATGCCGCAGCGTGCGGCGTCGAAGCGGGCCGACGGGTAGCGGAGCGCGGCGGCGCTGTTCGCGATGTGCCGCGTGAGGTGCGTGTGGTTCGCCGTCTCGTTGCGGAACCGCTCGATCTGCCACTCCGCATAGCGCGCGTCGCTGTCCGCGGTCGCCAGATGGCTCATCAGGCCGACGACCTCGAACGGCGGCGAGCGCATGAGCTCGGAGAGGCCCCAGCGACCCATGCCCGTGTCGAGCTTCAGGTGCACTCGCACGCCGTCCGGGATCTCGTCGGTCGAGACGACGAGCTCGAGCGACGCGTCGCGCGCCTGGGCCACCTCGCGGTTCGACCCGGCCGGGCCCAGCACGACGATGCGCGCCGCCGGAAACTCGCGCCGCAGCTCGAGCGCCTCGGGCACGGTCGCGACGCACAACGCCGTGGCGCCCGAGCCGAGCGCGGCGCCGGCGACGTCGATCGCGCCGTGCCCGTATCCGTTCGCCTTGACGACGGCCCAGAGCTCGGACCCCGCGAGCGCGCGCAACAGCGTGCGGACGTTCGCGCGAAGCGCAGCAAGGTCGATCGTCAGCTCGGAGCGGTGCATCAGGCGAGCGCGCGCGGCAGCGCGTCGATCACGTCTCCTGCCACGAGCCCCGCGCGTTGCGGCGCCTCCACCGACGCACGATGCTGTGCAGCCGCACCCGCGACCGCGGCGAGCTGCGGCTCCATCCCCTTCGCGAGAAACGCCGCGACCACGCCCGTGAGCACGTCGCCGGTTCCGGCGGTCGCGAGCGAGGGGAGCCCGAGCGACGAGACGAGCACCTTCGCACCGGGCGCGGTCACGAGCGTGTCCGCGCCTTTGAGCAGGACGACGCAGCGAAAGCGCTCGGCCGCCTCGCGCACGCTCGCGAGCCGGTGCGCCGCGATCTCCTTCGAGTCTCTCCCGAGCAGGCGCGCGAGCTCGCCCTCGTGCGGCGTCAGCACGCGCGGGCCGCCCCAGTCCGCGGGCTCGAGCTCGAAGAGCGCGTCGGCGTCGACGACCATCGGCAGGTCGAGCTCGCGCACGAGCCGCCGCACGAGCTCGCTCGCCGCGGGTCCGCGGCCGAGTCCCGGGCCGAGCGCGACGGCGGAGGCCTTTTCTGCGAGCTCGAGCACGACCTCGGCGCTGCCCTGCGCGACGGTTCCGCCCTCGTCGGGCAGGGGCCGCTTCACCGCTTCGAGCAGGCGCTGCTCGAAGACGGGGAGCGTCGACTCCGGCGCGGCGACCGTGACGTACCCGGCGTCGGCGCGCATCGCCGCGAGCGCGGTCAGCGACGGGGCGCCGGTGAGACCGCGCGAGCCGCCGACGACGAGCACGTGGCCGGCCGTGTACTTGTTGTCGCCGTCGCTCCGCCGCGGCACGCTGCGCAGAAGCTCGGGCGTCACGGCCTGCACGCTCGTGTCGGCCTGCTCGAGGCCGATGTCCATCACGTGGACCGTGCCCGTGTGCCTGCGACCCGGAGCGACGACGAGCCCGACCTTGCGGCCGTGGAAGGTCACGGTCTCCTTCGCCTGGACGGCGGCGCCCGCGACCTCGCCGGTCGACGCGTCGACGCCGGAGGGCAGGTCGATCGCGAGCACCGGGGCGCCGCACGCGTTCATCCGACCGATCAGCGCCGCGGCCTCGGGGCGGGGCTCGCCCCGGAAGCCGGTGCCGAAGAGCGCGTCGACGAGCGCGTGCGGCTCGCCGAGGTCGCTCTCTCCCGCCTTCGCGTCGACGATCCGCACGTCCTTGCCCGCGGCCTCGAGCCGGCGCGCGACGATGCGGCCGTCGCCTCCGTTCGCGCCGCCGCCGCAGACGACGGTCCAGCGCTCGGCGCCGCCGAGCACCTGCAGCGCGACCTGTGCGGCCGCGGCACCGGCGCGCTCCATCAGCTCCGACGTGTCGTAGCCCGCCTCGGCGGCGCGCATCTCGTCGGAGGTGTAGAGCGGCTCGAGCTCAGGCATCGCCGGCCACGGCGACGGCCTGCGCGAGCTCGCGCGAGTGCGTCATCGAGAGGTCGATCTCGTGCACGCCGCGGCGCTCGGCCACGGCGGCGAGCCGGCCCGTGAGGCGGACCGTCGGCTTCGGTCGCCCGACGATCTCGATCTCCTTCCACGCAAAGGCGCGCGCGACGCCGAAGCCGAGCGCCTTGCCCACCGCCTCCTTGCCGGCGAACCGGCCGGCGTAGCTCTCGGCCGGGTTCGGCCGCGAGTCGCAGTACGCCTGCTCGGCCGGCGTGAAGCAGCGGTCGCGGAAGCCCGCGTACCGCTCGAGCGAGCGCCGGATGCGCGCGATCTCGATCAGGTCGGTGCCGACACGGATCACAGATGCTCCTCGAGCCACTCGGGCAGCTGCGCGATCGACGAGACGATGCCGTCCGGCGGCGTGCGCGCGGCCTCGACGTCGTCCGGGCGGAACTTGCCCGTGCGCACGATCACGGTGCGCATGCCGATCCCCTGCGCCCCGGCGACGTCGGCCTCGACGTCGTCGCCGACCATCCACGCGAGCGACGGGTCGGCGTCGAGGGCCTCGCATGCGGCGGCGAAGTACGCGGGGCTCGGCTTCCCGAGCACGACGGCCTCCACGCGCGCAGCGTATTCGAGGCCCGCCACGAAGGCGCCCGCGTCGAGGAGCGGCCCGCGCGTCGTCTGCCACCAGCGGTTGCGATGCAGGCAGTAGAGCTCGGCGCCGAGCTCCAGCTCCGCAAACGCGCGCGCGAGGTTCATGTACGAGAAGACGAGGCCGGTCTCGGGCGTCTCGTCCGCGCCGCCGAGCAGGACGGCGCCGGCGCCCTCGCCGACGAGCTCGAGCTCCGCGAGGTCGGGCAGCAGCGCCTGCATCGTCAGGGCGAGCACGCGTTTGCCCTGCAGAGCCCGCACGGCCGCGCCTGCGGCCGTCTGGATCTCGTCCTCCTCGAGCTCGACGCCGTGCGAGCGAAGCACCGCCGCGAGCTGCGCGCGCGAACGGGTCGTCGCGTTCGTGACGAAGCGCAGGCGGTGGCCGTTCTCTCGGAGGCGCCTGATCGCGTCCGGGGCGCCCGGGATCGCCTCGCCCGAGACGTGCAGCACGCCGTCGACGTCGAGCAGAATTGCCGCCATGACCGACGCCGAGTCTATTCGCGTCACGCGCAGCGTCGCAGTGCCGCGCTCCGAGATCGAGCTGCGCACGTCGCGCTCGAGCGGCCCGGGGGGCCAGCACGCGCAGAAGTCGGAGACACGCGTCGAGGCCGTGTTCGACGTCGAGGCGTCGACGGCGCTCTCGGACCCACAGAAGCGACGCGTGATCGCGAAGGCAGGCCCCGTGCTGCGCGCGGTCGCGCAGGACGAGCGCAGCCAGCTCCGCAACCGCGAGCTCGCGATCGAGCGTGTCGTGGCCGCGCTCCGCGCCGCCCTCTACGTCCCGCGGTCGCGCGTGCCGACGAAGCCGACGGCGGCGTCCCGCGAGCGGCGTCTCGATCAGAAGCGTCGGCGCTCGGAGGTCAAGCGCCTGCGCCGCGGGCCACCGGACTAGCGCTACTCGACCGTGACCGTCTTGGCGAGGTTGCGCGGCTGGTCGACGTTCAGCCCACGCAGCCGCGCGATCCGGTACGCGAGCAGCTGCAGCGGGATCACCGCGAGCGCCGCCTGCAGGAACGCCGGCGTCCTCGGCACGTAGATGACGTCGTCAGCGTGGTGCTGGATGTCCTCGTTGCCCTCGGTCGCGATCGCGATCACGTGCGCACCGCGGGCGCGCGTCTCCTGGATGTTCGAGACGATCTTGTCGTAGACGTGGATGTCGGTCGCGATCACGACGACCGGCGTGCCCGTATCGAGCAGCGCGATCGGCCCGTGCTTCATCTCGCCCGCCGAGTACGCATCGGTCGGGATGTAGGAGATCTCCTTCAGCTTGAGCGCGCCTTCGAGCGCGACCGGCAGCCCGATGTGGCGGCCGAGGTAGAGGAAGAAGCCCTTCTCGTGAAACTGCTGCGCAATCTCGTCGATGCGGTGGCGCCCGGCGTCGACGTCGTCGAGGAACTGCTCGATGCGTTCGGGCAGCTCGTGCAGCTGGTCGAGGATGAACTCGATCTCGTCCTCCGGCAGGGAGCCGCGCACCTTTGCGAGCTTCAGCGCGAGCAGGCTGAGCAGCGCGACCTGCGCCGTGAAGGTCTTCGAGGCCGCGACGCTGGTCTCGATCCCGCAACGCGTGAAGAGCGTCGCGTCGACCTCGCGCGTGATCTGCGTCCCCATCATGTTCGTGATCGCAAGCGTGCGCGCACCGCGGCTGCGCGCGAGCTTGACGGCGTTGACCGTGTCGCGCGACTCGCCCGATTGCGAGATCCCGATCACGAGCGTGTCCCGCGACAGGACCGGGTTGCGGTAGATCCACTCGCTGGCGATGTCGGGCTCGACCGGGATGCGCGCCCATTCCTCGATGATGTAGCGGCCGACGACGCCTGCGTGGTACGACGTCCCCGCGGCGACGATCACGATGCGCCGGAGGTTCCGCACCTCGAGCTCGGTCAGGCCGAGCGCCTCGAGCACGAGCTGGTGGCCGCGCACGCGGTCGCCGATCGTCTCGCGCACCGCCTCCGGCTGCTCGTAGATCTCCTTCAGCATGAACGTCTCGTAGCCGCCCTTCTCGGCGGCCTCGTCGTCCCAGTCGAGCTCCTCCACCGCGGGGTGCTCGACCTCGACGCCGCCGCGGAAGAAGCGCGCACCGGCAGGAGTGATCTCGACGACCTCGCCGTCGTCGGGGAAGACCGCACGGCGCGTCTGCGCAAGGAACGCCGCGACGTTCGAGGCCAGGAAGTTCTCGCCCTCCCCGAGCCCCACGACGAGCGGCGTCTGGTGACGCACGCCGACGAGCAGATCGGGCACGTCGTGGTGGATCGCGACGATCGTGAAGTGCCCCTCGAGCAGCGGATAGATGCGCGACAGCGTCTGCACGAGGTCGCCGTCGAACTCGCGCTCGAGGAGGTGCACGACGACCTCGGCATCCGTCTCCGACGTGAACTCGTGACCTTGCGAGATGAGCTCGTCGCGCAGCTCGCGGTAGTTCTCGACGATGCCGTTGAGCACGATCGCGAGCTTCCCCGCGTCGCAGCCCGTCAACGGGTGCGCGTTCAGCTCGGTGACGCCGCCGTGGGTCGCCCAGCGCGTGTGTCCGAGCCCGTGCCGCGCGGTCGAGCCGTTCGTGCCTGCGGCGGCGACGAGATTCTGAAGGTTCCCAACGGCGCGGACGTAGCCGAGCCCGTCGTCCTCGCGCAGCGCGATGCCCGCGGAGTCGTACCCGCGGTACTCGAGGCGTCGCAGCCCGTCGAGCAGAAGCGGCTTCGCCTCCCGGTCTCCGACGTATCCGATGATCCCGCACATCCCGACCGCCCTTCTGTCCACGCCTACCGGCGGAAATCCTTCCGAAAAACGCGTGGAGCCCGGCTTTCGAGCCCCGTCGCGCCGTTGCGACGAGTCAGCCGAGCTCCTGGGTGACGAGCGAGGCGATCCTAGCACAGAGGCTTTCGGCCTCCTGATCCGTCGCCGCCTCGGCGAGGACGCGGACGACGGGCTCGGTGCCGGAGGGGCGGACGAGCACGCGGCCCGCTCCGTGGAGCTCGCCGTTGATCCGCTCGATCTGCTCCGTCAGCGCGGCCGGAAGCGGCCCGCGCGCGCTCCGCGGCACGTTCTGCGTGCGTTGCGGATACCGCTCCATCACCGCGGCCGCCTCGGAGAGCCGCCGCCCGTGCAACGCGCCGCAGAGCAGCAGCGCAGACGCGAGACCGTCGCCCGTCACGTGGTCGCGCAGGCAGATGATGTGGCCCGATTGCTCGCCGCCGAGGACGCCGCCCTCGCGGTAGAGCGCCTCGAGGACGTAGCGGTCGCCGACGTCGGTCGTGATCACGCGGACGCCGCGCTCCTCCATGAGCCGATGGAAGCCGAGGTTCGTCATCGTCGTGACGGCGACGAGATCGATTCCGAGCTCGAGCGCGAGCATCGCGACGATCTGATCGCCGTCGACCGTCGCGCCGTTCTCGTCGACGGCGAGCATGCGGTCGCCGTCTCCGTCGAACGCGATCCCGAGATCGAACCCGCCGCCGGCGACGACCTCTTGCAACGCCGCGAGATCGGTCGCGCCGCAACCGACGTTGATGTTCGTCCCCGTCGGCTCGTTGCCGATCGCCTCGACGGCTGCTCCGAGCTGCTCGAATGCGCGCGGCGCGATGTCCGAATATGCGCCGTTCGCGCAGTCGACCGCGATGCGGAGCCCGCTCAGATCGGAGCCGAAGCGCTCGAGCACGTGCTCGAGGTAGCTGTCGACCGCGACGCCGACACGGTCGATCTCACCGCCGCCGGGCGCGGGCGCGTCGAGCAGCCCCTCGATCTGCTCCTCGACGGCATCGCTCAGCTTATGACCGTCGCGGTCGAAGAACTTGACGCCGTTGTACTCCGGCGGGTTGTGCGAGGCCGAGATGACGACGCCGAGATCGAGCCGAAGGAGGGCGACGGCCGGCGTCGGCACGACACCCGCGAGCACCGCGGAGCCGCCTGCCGACGCGACGCCGCGCGCGAACGCCTCCTCGAGCTCGCGACCCGACGCGCGCGTGTCGCGGCCGATGAAGACGCGGCCGCGTCCCGACCACAAAGCGGACGCCTTCCCGAGCTTCTCGACGAGTTCGGGCGTGATGAACTCGCCGACGACGCCGCGAACGCCGTCCGTCCCGAAGTAGCTGCGGGCCACGGCGCGAGACCCTAGCTGGCGCATATGAGGAGACGATGACAAGACGTCGACAGGAGTATGGGCGCAGCGCGGCGAGCGCGCATGCCACGTTTCGGCCGGCGCTGCTAGCGCTTGGAGAACTGCGGCGCCTTGCGCGCCTTGTGCAGGCCGGCCTTCTTGCGCTCGACCTGGCGTGCGTCGCGGCTGAGGAAGCCTTCCCGCTTGAGCGGTACCCGGAGCTCGGGATTCGCCTCGACGAGCGCACGCGCGATTCCGTGGCGGACGGCGCCCGCCTGACCGGTGAGGCCGCCGCCGTGCACACGGACGCGGAGGTCGTACTGGCCCTCGACGCCCGCCACCTTCAGCGGCGAGGTCGCGATCGTGCGCCAGATGTTCCGTGGGAAGTACTCGTCGAGCGTGCGGCCGTTCACCCACGTCGCACCGTCGCCGGGGCGGAGGATCACGCGCGCGACTGACGTCTTGCGCTTGCCGGTTCCGCGGTACTGGGCGATCTGGCTCAACTCACTGCTCCAAGTTCAGGGGTTGCGGGTTCTGCGGGCCGTGCGGATGCTCGGGGCCGGCGTAGATCTTGAGCTTTGTCAGCTGCCGGCGCGCGAGACGGTTCTTCGGGAGCATACCCTTGACCGCGACGCGCAGGACCTCGGTCGGGCGGCGCTCGAGCTGATCGCGCAGCGTGCGCGTCGTGAGCCCGCCGGGATAGCCGGAGTGTCGGTGATAGAGCTTCTGGTCGAGCTTCGAGCCGGTCGCGACGATCTTCTCCGCGTTCACGACGACGACGAAGTCGCCCGTGTCGACGTGCGGGGTGTACTGCGGCTTGCGCTTCCCGCGGAGCGTGTCGGCGATCAGGGTCGCGAGGCGCCCGAGCGTCTGCCCGTCGGCGTCGACGAGATACCACTCGCGCGCGATCTCACCCGGCTTGGCGGAATAGGTCTTCATGATGGAAACGGCGGACCAGGCGTCCGCCAGCGCGGGATTGTAGCGAAACCTGCTCTTCCCTTTCCGGGGGTCGCCTCAGAGGGAGAGCGTCCGTCGGAGTCCTTCGGCGAAGGCTCGGGCGCCGCCGTGGGACGGGTGGCGGACGTAGGGGGCCTCGAGGGCGGCGGCCGCGACCCGGCCGACAGCCACGGGAGTGCGGCCGCTCGCGACCGCCTCGAGGAAGGGACGCGACGCTGCGATCTCGGCGGCGGTCGGCGGCCGGTTCGACGTTGCCGTCCCGGGATGGGTCGGGACGACATTCCAGAGGAGGACGTGCTCGGCGAGCCCGAGCTCGGCGAGGACGCGGTGGACGATCGTCGCGGAGGCCTCGGCCGGCCCCGCACCGGTGAGCTGGCGCTCCGACGTGAAGGGGATCCCGCTCACGCGCGCGCCGCGATAGCCGGCCGCTTCGCCGACGAGGACGATCCGCGCCTCGGCGCGCATGGCGAGATAGGCGGAGAGGCGTGTCCGCAGATCGCGCGAGCCGGCGTACTGGTTGTACGTCGAGCCGATGCGCGCGGCGGCGAGCTCCGCTACGAGGACGTCCAGCTGTTCCAGCGCACGACCTCGTCGAGCGGGCGACGCGGCTGCGTCGCGCGGCTCGCGGACCTGCTCCATTCCGGATCCGGCAGCGGGCGTCCGACGGTCACGCCCGCCACGATCTCCAGCTCGTCCGGAATGGCGAGCAGCCTGCGCAGCTTGCTCTCGTTCTCGCCGAAGACGCCGTAGACGCCCGCGGCGAGACCCTCGTCGACCGCGGCGAGGAGGATGAGCATCAGCGCCGCGCCGGCGTCCACGAACCAGAACGGCACGGGCCACTCAATCTCGTCGCCGTCCTGCAGCTTGTCTTCCTTCTGATAGCGGTCGTGGTAGTCCTGCTCGCGCGTCAGCACGAGGATGTGGGCGGAGGCACTGCCGAACCAGGGCTCCATGCCGGCCGCCCAGTCGGCCTCGCCCTCGGCGAGCTGCGCGAGCAGCGACGGGTCGTCGATCACGAGGAGCCGCTGACCCTGGCTGTAGCCGCCGCTCGGTGCGCGTCGGACGGTTGCCGTGATTCGCTCGAGCGTCTCGCGCGGTACGGGTGCTCCGTCGTAGTGACGCACCATCCTGCGCCGCTTCAGCAGGTCGCGGAACTCCACGGCGTGAGCCTAACGCGCGTGAGCTGTGCGCCTCGTGTGACCGGTGCGCTGCGAGAGTCGGATGCATGCGAATCGTGCGTTGGGTTGTCCAGCTCTTCCGACCTGGTCAGGTCAGATCAGACAGACCGGACCGATCCGACGAGCCGGTCAGACCGGACGGTCCGCTCGGGCCGGACGCGTTGACGCGACTCGCCTACTACAACACGTACGAGGCGCGCATGTTCTTCTCGCAGATCATCAAGCGCGTCTCGTACGGCGAGGAGATCGTGATCGGACGCTCAGGCGTACCGACCGTGAAGCTCGTGCCGTACCGCGGCGAGCGGATCCGGCAGGGCCTGCTCCGCCTCCACCTCCACGTCGTCGCCGATCGAGACCGCCGCGGACGCGGCTGAGCGCTATTCCCACTCGATGGTCGCCGGCGGCTTCGACGTGACGTCGAGGACGACGCGGTTGACGCCCGGGATCTCGTTCACGATTCGGCCGGCGATCGTCTCGATCAGGTCGTACGGGAGCCGGGCCCAGTCGGCCGTCATCGCGTCGTCAGAGGTGACCGCGCGAATCACGACCGGATAACCGTACGTCCGCTCGTCGCCCTGGACGCCGACCGAGCGGATCGCCGGCAGCACGGCGAAGGACTGCCAGAGATCGCGGTACAGCCCCGCCCGGCGCACCTCTTCCTGGAGGATCGCGTCCGCCTCGCGCAGAATCTCGAGCCGCTCCTCCGAGACCGCCCCGATGATCCGGATCGCGAGCCCTGGGCCGGGGAACGGCTGGCGCCACACCATGCGCTCCGGCATGCCGAGCTCCTCGCCGACGCGCCGCACCTCGTCCTTGAAGAGGAGCCGCAGCGGCTCGACGAGCTTCATCTTCATATCGGGCGGCAGGCCGCCGACGTTGTGGTGCGACTTGATCGTCGCCGCCACGCCTTCGGTCCCGCCCGACTCGATCACGTCGCTGTAGAGCGTTCCCTGCACGAGCCAGCGCACGTCGCCGAGCTTGCGTGCCTCGTCCTCGAAGACGCGGATGAACTCGCGACCGATGATCTTTCGCTTCTGCTCGGGATCCTCGACGCCGTCGAGCAACTCGAGGAACCGCTGCTGTGCCTGCACGTGTACGAGCGGCACGTGGAAGTGCTCGCCGAACGTGTCGACGACCTGCTCCGCCTCCGACTTCCGCAGCAGCCCGTGGTCGACGAAGACGCATGTCAGCTGGTCGCCGACGGCCTTGTGCACGAGCAGCGCGGCGACCGCGGAGTCGACGCCGCCGGAGAGCGCGCAGAGCACCCGCTCGCTGCCGACCAGCGCGCGAATGCGCTCGACCTGCTCCTCGATCACCGCGGCGGGCGTCCATGCCGGCGGTGCAGCGGCGACGTCGTAGAGGAAGTTCTTCAGAACCGTCATGCCGTGCGGCGTGTGCACGACCTCGGGATGGAACTGCACGCCGTAGAGCGCCCGCTCGGGGGCTTCGAACGCGCCGATCGGCGTCGACGGCGAGCCGGCGACGACGCGCGCGCCCTCGGGAGGCGCGACGACGGAGTCGCGATGCGACATCCATACGGTCTGCTCGCTCGGCGTGTCGCGGAGCAGCCGCGACGCCTCGACGCGAAGCTCGGTCTTGCCGAACTCGGAGACGCCCGTCCGATCGACGCGACCGCCGAGGTCGAGCGCCATCAGCTGCATGCCGTAGCAGATGCCGAGCGTCGGGATGCCGAGCTCGAAGATGCGCGGGTCGACGTGCGGCGCATCGTCGGCGTAGACGGATGCAGGGCCGCCGCTCAGGATCACCGCGTACGGGTTCCGGGCGCGCACCGCCTCCGCGGAGATCGTGTGACCGACGAGCTCCGAGTAGACGCGGCACTCGCGCACGCGTCGCGCGATCAGCTGCGAGTACTGGCCCCCGAGATCGATGACGAGCACCGTGCGGTCCTCTGCCGCCGGGAGCTGTACGACATTCGAGGGCTCAGCGGCGATAGTTCGGCGCCTCTTTCGTGATCGTCACGTCATGCGGGTGCGACTCGCGGAGGCCTGCGCCGGTGATGCGGACGAACCGCGCCCGTTTCATCTCGTCGATCGTCGCTGCGCCGCAGTAGCCCATCGCCTGCCGCAGACCGCCGACGAGCTGGTAGACGATCGGACGCAGCGGGCCCTTGTAGGCGATGCGGCCCTCGATTCCTTCCGGCACGAGCTTGTCGACGTCCTCGACGTCGCCCTGGAAGTAGCGGTCCTTGGAGAACGACCGCGCGCGCATCGCGCCGAGCGAGCCCATGCCCCGGTACTCCTTGTAGCGCTCGCCCTGGGCGAGTATCACCTCGCCCGGCGCCTCGTCGGTGCCTGCGAGCAGCGAGCCGAGCATCACGGTGTCCGCCCCCGCGGCGATCGCCTTCGCGATGTCGCCGGACGTCGTCATGCCGCCGTCGCCGATCAGCGGCACGCCCTCCACGCCGGCGACCTCCGCGCAGTCGTAGATCGCGGTCACCTGCGGAACCCCGACGCCTGCGACGACGCGGGTCGTGCAGATCGAGCCGGGCCCGATGCCGACCTTGATCGCGTCGGCGCCCGCGTCGAGCAGCGCGCGTGCAGCCTCGCCCGTCGCGATGTTGCCGGCGACGATCTCGACCGACGCGGCGCCCTTGATCCGACGCACCATCTCGACGACGCCCGCGGAGTGGCCGTGCGCGGTGTCGACGACGAGCAGGTCGGCGCCCGCGCCGACGAGCGCCTCGGCTCGCTCGAGCGCATCGGGCCCGACCCCGACCGCCGCGCCGACACGCAGCCGGCCCTGCTCGTCCTTCGTGGCCTGCGGGTACTCGATCTTCTTCTGGATGTCCTTGACGGTGATCAGGCCGCGCAGGCGGCCGTCGGCGTCGACGACGGGCAGCTTCTCGATCTTGTTGCGTCCGATGATCGCCTCCGCCTCCGCGAGGGTCGTCCCGACCGGTGCCGTCACGAGATCGCGCGACGTCATGAGCGCCGACACCGGCTGGTCGACGTTGCGCTCGAAGCGGAGGTCGCGGTTCGTCAGGATCCCCACGAGGATGCCGTCGGCGTCCGTGATCGGGACGCCCGACACCTTGTAGTGCGCCATCAGCTCGAGCGCGTCGCGCACGAGCGCAGTCGGCGGCAGCGTCACCGGCTCGACGATCATGCCGGCCTCGGAGCGCTTGACCTTGTCGACCTCCGCCACCTGGTCGTCGATCGACAGGTTGCGGTGGACGATCCCGATCCCGCCCTCGCGGGCGAGCGCGATCGCGAGGCGCGCCTCGGTGACGGTGTCCATCGCCGCCGAGACGACCGGGATGCTGACCTCGATCGAGCGGGTCAGCCGCGTCCGGGTCGAGACGTCGTTCGGCAGGACGCGCGACTCCGCCGGCACGAGCAGCACGTCGTCGAATGTCAACCCTTCCTTGGCGAACTTCCGGTCCAGGGCGACGAGCCGCTGAAGCTCGTCCTGGCGAAGTTCGAAGCTCAAGGGAACGCCAGGGTACCACCCCCTCTGGACGTCCCAACACGCTCCTAACTTCGTGGGGCTACCGTGCCCCCCATGCGCCTGCTGTTCGCAGCGGCTGCGTCGCTCGTCGCCGCGGCGGCCGCATCCGCGGGCGTCGCCCCGCGGCCCGAGACCCTCGTCTCCGTGCCGAACGGGACGATCAGCGGCTTCACGCAGGACGGCCCGCTCGTCGCGTGGTTCGTCCGGCAGCCCGGCGGCCGCTGCAACACCGTCAACGTCCTCTCGCTCGCGAGCGCACTCCGGTCGACCCTGCCGAGCCAGGCGGCCCGCAACGTGACGTGCACCTGGCAGGTCGAGTCGCGTGTTCGCCTCGCGGTCGACGACAGCTCCCGCGTCCTCTGGACGCTGAGCGAGCGCGCACCGCTCGAGTACGACTATCTGATCGGCGCCGGGCCGCCGCCCGCGGATCGCCGGGAGCGTCGCTTCCAGCAGCTCGCGCACACGAACAAGGGCGCCGGCCTGTGGCTCGGGGGCGTCGCGGGCAACGGCTCGACGCTCGCGTACGCCGTCACCTCCGTCGAGTACGTGGACGAGGCGGGCTGCCTCGCGGGCACCGACACCTGCGCGGTCGAGATCTCGAAGCAGGGCAGCGGCGTCTACCGCTTCGACGGCTGGCGGCCGCAGCTCGTCCCGAGGACGGGCGCCGCCGTCGAGCTCGCAGTCTCCGATGAGACCGTCGCATACGTTCCGACGAGCGCGCTGTCGAAGCAGGGCAAGCCGCTGCCCGGTGCCGACCTGCCGATCTCGATCGTCGACGCCAAGACGGGGCTCCAGATCGCGAGCGTCACGCCGCAGGGGACGCCGGTCGCGATCGCGCTCGCGCCGCACATCCTCGCAAGCCTCGAGCGCACGCCGCTCGGAGTGCGAATCGCGTGGTACGACGCCGCGACCGGGCAGGCGCTCGGCTCGGTCCCCGTCTCCGCCGCGACGGCGGCGGAGCTCACCGCGACGGACGCGTTCGTCGCGTTCCGCGTCGGCCGCTCGATTCGCGTCGTCGATCTCGCGACCGGCGACGTGCGCACCGTCGCGACGGCCGCGTCGACGCCGATCGGGCTCTCGCTGCAGGACTCGCGGCTCGCGTGGGCCGAGAATCCGAAGCACGGTCTCGCGCGCATTCGCGCGCTGCGCCTCGCCCCGTAGCTACGCGCCGATCGGCTGCAGCTCGTCGAGCTGCACGCTCGCGGAGAGCCGGCCGGCCTCGCGCGGGTCGAAGCGGCCGGGCCCGAGCTCGAGCACGGACGCCGCCGCGCAGCCGATCGCCTGTCGCAGCGCCTCGTCGAGCGGACGCCCGTTGAAGCGCGCCGCGAGGAATCCCGCGAGCAGCACGTCTCCCGCGCCGACGGGCGCGATCGGCTCCACGCGCGCGACCGACGCCCGGAACCGGCGCTGCGTGCGTTCCTCGCGGAAGAGCCCGAAGCACGACGTCTCCTGCGTCACGAGCACGTTCCGCGCGCCGAGGTCCGCGATCGCGTCGAGCGCCATCACGAAGTCCTCGTCGTCCGAGAACTCCTGGCCGACGAGGCTCTCCGCCTCCGACTGATTCGGCGACACGAGGAACGGCTCGGCGTCGACGCCGATGCGAAGCGGCTCGCCCTCCGTGTCGAGCACGCACGCGACGCCGCGCCGGTTGAGCTCGCGAATCGCCTCTGCGTAGAAGTCGTCCTCGACGTCGCGCGGCAGCGAACCGCAGAAGACGACGAACGACGCAACACGCGACAGGTAGCGGAGCTTGTCGAGGAGCATCTCGAGCTCCTCCGGACGGACGGCCGGGCCCCACTCGTAGATCTCGGACAGCGTCGCGCCCGTCGGATCGACGACGGCGGTCGACGTGCGCGACTCGTCCGCGATGCGCACGAAGTCGTTGAGGATCGCTTCGCCTGCCAGCTCCTCGAGGATGCGGTCGCCGGTGCGACCGCCCGCGAGCCCGGTGGCGATCACCGGCGCGTCGAGGCGCTTCAGCGCACGCGCGACGTTGATGCCCTTGCCGCCGGCCGACGTCAGGCTCGCACTCGCACGGTGACGGTGACCCGGCTGGAAGTTCGGGACCGTGAGCGTGCGATCAACTGCTGCGTTGAGTGTGACGGTGACGATCACGGGAGGAGCCCCGCCAAATGATGCACGGTCCGGGACGAGTACCAGCGCAGCCGGCCGCCGAGCCCCGGTTTCGCAACGGACCGCGAAGCAACGAGGGGACGCGAGCCGACGAGCGTGCCGCGGTCCCAGACCTCGATGCGGCCGAGACGCTCGCCGCGCGTGACGGGCAGCGCGACGGCGCTCGGCGCCACGATGCGCTCGACGATCGGCCGTCCGACGCGGACCACGCGGATGAGCGGCTTCCGCGCGACGAGCGCGATGCG